>PJEL010003183.1_pt1 | contig 14303 bp, 15 predicted proteins | sample 1853271 | NCBI WGS metagenome assembly PJEL01 (sample SAMN08108733, study PRJNA415343) | Invertebrate metagenome, whole genome shotgun sequencing project. | host: Globobulimina | place: Sweden: Gullmar Fjord | collected 2015-08 | reverse complement strand
AAACCTTTAATGATATCAGCAAGGTCTTGTTCGATAATAGTAACGCCAGCACGTTTCAATGAAAGAACGGCTGAGATGTAGCTATAACGTGTAGAAGAAAGGTTTCTTTTGGCACCGCAGTACCTTCTGGCGGTTTGAATTTTGGTTCTGCATCTTCAGTAAACGCTGTACCTACTGCCTTCGGAGCGCTGTCAACCAGCTCTTTAGCTTCACGAGCCACGGTATAATGTTCTAATACTCTTGCTCTACCGGCTTTACCCATTTGCTCAAGTTGTTCTGGGGAGCTTAATAGCTGATCAAGTTTATCGGTAACGGCTTGCTGGTTTTTAATCGGCACAACATAACCGTCAATACCATTGCGGATAACTTCAGGCCAAGCACCAGCTTCTGTTGCAAGTACCGCGGCACCGCTACTCATTGCCTCAGGAATCGTTAAACCAAAACCTTCGTTATCACTTAAAGCGGCAACAACCGACAATGCACTGAATATTTTAGGAATATCTTCAAACTTTTGCTCGCCAGTAAAAATCACTCTGTCTTGCATATTTTCTGCGATGATTTTTACTTTTAACGATTCAACAAATTCTTTTTCTGAAGAAGAAATAGCACCAACAACAATAGCAGTAAAGTCAGGATGCTTTTTAAGTACACTAAGGCAAGCCTCAACAAAAAGATGCACCCCTTTTTGCTTTCTAACTCGCCCTAATATCGCAATGCCATATTTGCCACCATAACCCAGTGATTGCCATAACTGCTCTTTGTCTTCTGCTGGCAGGTATAATTCACTTTTTATACCGTGATAAATCACTTTATTTGGCTTGACCGATAGAAAACTTGCCGAGGCATTACACATCGCCAGTACAGCGTCCATTTTACCTGTTAACCATAATGTAAGACCCGAGCGATAGCGCTGCGCAGCTGAACTAAATACAACTTTAATTTTGGCTCTAAAAATATATTTCAGTATAAGTGCTTGGATCATTTCATCAACACGGCGTGCATGAAAAATTCTATACTTTCCATTAGCTAACGGTTTGCGGCATAATTTTGCAACCTCTAAAAAGCTAATGTTTACAGCAGGATCTGGTAAATGATGAGGCCCCATAACTCTTAGATTGATAAGCGCTTGTTGATTAGAAAGCACTTGCAGCATCGTTGAGGTTACACCTGAAAAATTTGAATTTGAATTTCCAATGATAAGTTCAATGTCTTGAGAAGAATGAGCTGATTTTGAGGCTTCATTCATAAAGGGTATCTCCGAGTATTCGCTAGGTTTGCAGAATAATGACCTTAACTAAAGAAGTCTACTACTGATTACTTATCCGGTATAAAGCTATCAAAATTTGGCTTTTAAAATGTGTTGAAAACAGGTTCCGCTTTCCTCTTCAATAAGATAACAGATATAATAGGCGCTACTATCATTTGAAACATTTAGAGAAGACCAAGACTAATGACGAGAAATAAAGTAGTTCAACCAAATTTCAAATGGTCATTTTTATCTCCTAAATTTTGGCATATTTGGTTAGCTGTACTATTACAGATCCTCGTTTCTTGGTTGCCTTATAAGGCTCAACTACAGCTTGGAAAACTTATTGGCAGCTTGTTATATAAAGCCAACTTAAAGCGCACTAAAGTTGCACTTAAGAACCTACAATTATGCTTTCCTGAACTGTCCGAGCAAGAGCAGAAAAAGTTACTCAAACTAAATATGCAGCATACCGCCACAGCATTACTGGAAGTTGGCATGGGCTGGTGGTGGCCAAACTGGCGAGTAAAAAAGCATGTCAAAGTTATTGGCAGCGAACACCTTGATAAAGCAAACCTTGCGGGCAAAGGCACTTTATTACTTAGCTTGCATAATTTAAGCGTAGAAATTAATTGTCGTGGCGTTGGCTGCACTCACCCTACGGTAGTTTTTTATCGCCCTTATAATAATCCGCTGATTGAATATTTTCAGTATCGCGGACGTATGCGAACCAATAAATTCATGGTTGGCAAAAATGATATAAAAGGGTTTATGAAAGCACTACGCAGCGGTGAAACCTGTGTCTATTTACCTGATCAAGATTACGGTAGAAAACGTAGCCTCTTTGTACCTTTCTTTGGTGTACAAGAAACCTCGACAACAACAAATACCTTAATATTGGCACGTCAGAAAAATACCCAAACTTGTTTGGCTATCCCAATAAGAAACACTGATAACAGTGGTTATACTATTGAAATATCGCCACCGTTTGATAATTTTCCAAGTGGTGATGAAGAAGCGGATGTTAAAAGAGTAAATTTGGCGATAGAAAAAGCAATAAAAAGATACCCGGAACAATACATGTGGCTGCATCGCCGCTTCAAAACACGTCCGAATATCAGTGATACATCATTGTATAAATGATTTCTTTTGCGTATGTTATGATTATTATTATGCTTATGTAAAAGTTGCAGACTTCTAATTATGAATTTTTGGCTTAGAAATATCGTTATCGCGATCATATTAATTGCATTAGCAAGTGCACTGCTGTTAAATCAAGACTTGTTATTTTCGATAGAACAAGAATTTCAATCAACACCTGAAGTTGCAGCCTTACCAGATCTAAGTGAAAGTAAAAAAGACGTTTCTATTACAGTAAATACCAGTAAAAAGTCTAATGCTGCCGCTGATGGCCTTTCACGGTTTTACGCAAACCTTCATGGAGATGACGACGGAAAAGGACCTAAAATTCGCAATAATATGGTTTTCCTACCCGATCCAAAAGGTAACTTAATCGAATTGCTTGAAGCTAGACGTTTAGTTACTAGGCCATTGCGTAAAAAATGGCAAGGTACGGTAGAGTCTCGCCCTTTTCGTAAAGGTCAAACCTTATTACAAAAATTATCCGAATATGCAGAGAAAGAGCGCTTAGTCGTCATTTGGTGGATAAATCGCGACTTTATTATTAAAGACCCGTTTCGTATTGAAAAAAATATTATTGATACTTCCTATCAGGTCGGCAATGCCGTTGCCGGACATTTTGATCATGGAATTTCAACCTATTTTTGTTATCAACAACGCAGTATTGTCGTTATTGAAAACGAAAATGCGAAAAACTTTAATGCCTTTGAATACCTTGATGCTGAATGCTCATTGCTCAAATCCAAAAGTGACAATTACTAATATACAGACCGAGTAATCAAGACAAATAAAAAAGCCGATATCTACTGATATCGGCTTTTATGCATTAGTCGCTACGCATTAATTAGTATCTGTTAATTTTTATGTGCTAATTATTGTAAGCTAGCCATTGTGCATTAGCTCTTTAACAACTTTACTTACGTTGGCAGCACAAGCAATAAACTCTTCATTGGTTATGGTACGGCTTTCACTTTGTAGTGTTGCTCGATGACCTTTATCACGCAGCTGACAATAACTTTTTGTTAAAACCGTCGACTGCTGCTCTGATATTAATTGATATTGCTGGAGTTGTTCAAAAATACCAATATTGTCTGAATGTGTTGTTATTTCAGGAAACTCTGCACTGTATTTTAAAACTAAAAACTGCGCTAAAAACTCAATATCGACCAAGCCACCTTCTGCTTGTTTGATGTCACTATTTAACTCATCTGATTTATTTAGATGTTGGCGCATTTTATCGCGCATCTTAACCACATCTTCTAACAAGGCATTGCTTTCACGCTGTTTAGTTAACATATCGGCGCGAATTTTTGAAAAATGCAATCTCATATTCGGTTCGCCATAAATCGCTCTTGCCCGAACCAAGGCTTGATGTTCCCATGTCCAAGCTTCTGTTTGTAAATAGTGTGCGTATGTATCAATATGCACCACCAAAAGCCCAGAATTACCTGATGGACGCAATCTCAAATCTAATTCATATAACATGCCGCTCGACATACGCGTATTAAATATATGCATAATACGTTGCGCCAATTTTCCATAAAATTGACTAGCAGGCACTTGTTTATCACCATTTGTTACATCGTTTGGTGGGCTGTTGTGAACAAAGACCAAATCAAGATCAGAACTATAACTTAGCTCTATACCACCTAACTTTCCGTATCCGATAACCGCAAAGCCTTTGTCATTATTATTAAGTGTTGAAACTGGCGCACCATATCGTTGTATCATTTGCTGCCATGCAATACTAATAACTTCATCAACAATTGCTTCAGCTAATGCGGTTAAGTGATCACTTACTTTCATTAAAGGCAAGACACCTGAAACATCACCTGCGGCTATACGTAATTGCTGTGCTTGCTTAAACTGCCTTAATGCATCCATTTGTGCTTCCATGTCTTCTTCTGGAATACGAAGCATGGCCTGTCGCAATTCATCTTTATAAGAGGTAAGCGCTGGCGGATTATGAAGTAATTTTGGATCAATTAATTCATCAAGCAGAATGGGAAACTTAGCGATATATTCAGTGATCCAACTACTTGCTTGACACAACTTAACTAGATGCTTTAATGCGCCTTCATTTTCATATAAAAGCTCTAAATATGCTGTTCTGGTGACTATTTTTGAGAATACTAAAAGTAGGCGGATCAATACCGAGTCATCCGCTTTTTCTTGTTGTAAATGCCAGATTAATAATGGTACTAACTTATCAAGTACTTGCCGTCCTCGATTACCTAAGCTGCGCTTAGCTACATCTTGTCGAAACTCTTTAAGCGCAGCCCATAAACAGTCAGCTTGCCAAAATTGGCAATGTTGATTTATCCATGAGTGCGTTTCTTCATCTTGCCAATCACTTAACCAAAGTGTTTGCCAGTGTTGATCTTGTGCTTGATGGTTTGGGCTTTCTTGACCAATGAGCAAGCCAAATTCTTCATGCACTGCCTGCATATGCGTTGATAACACATCTAGAAACTGTGGCCAGCTCTCAAATCTCAAAATTGATATCAATCTTGCTTGGTCTAACTCATTATCTGGTAATGTTTGCGTTTGCTTGTCTGTAATGGCTTGTATTATATTTTCAACACGTCTTAAAAAGCGGTAAGAGCGTTCTAAAACATCTGCACTTTCTTGACTAATTTCTTGGTGAGCAACCAGTAGCGGCAAAACCACCAATAAACTTCTTTGCTGTAAATCTTTAACACGACCACCGCGGATCATTTGAAAAACTTGCACGATAAATTCAACTTCTCGGATACCGCCAGCACCAAGCTTAATATTATTAATAAGATGTTTACGACGAACTTCTTGCGCAATCATCATCTTCATTCTACGTAAGCTGTCAATAACACTAAAATCAATATAACGACGATAAACAAACGGGCCTAATTAATCAGTTAGTTTTTGGTGAGAGCTGCCTTCACCAATCAGGCGCGCTTTTAACATTGCATAACGCTCCCAATCACGGCCTTGTTCTTGGTAGTAATCTTCAATCGCATTGAAGTTCATAACCAATGGACCGCTATCACCAAAAGGCCGTAAACGCATATCTACTCGATAAACAAAGCCATCGGCATTTTTTTGATCAAGGGCAGCAATAAGTTTTTGTGCTAAACGAACAAAAAATTGTTGATTGTCTAGCGACCGCCTGCAACCTTGCGTTTCACCACTTTCGGGATATGAGAAAATCAAATCAATGTCGGATGAAAAATTTAATTCTTTGCCGCCAAGCTTGCCCATGCCAAAAACCAAAAGCGTTTGCTCAATACCTTCAGCATTAACTGGCGTACCCCATTTAGTTTTGCAAAACTGCGTTAACCAATTTAAGGCCCCCAAAATTAATGCATCAGCTAAATTGGATAATCGTAATAGCGATACATCTAATGAAACGTTATAGACCATATCTGATACCGCAATAAGTACCATTTGCTGTAATCGAAAACGCCTGAGTATACGATGCAGCATTACTTCATCTGTGCAGCTAAGCAATTGATCGGCAAGTAATGTACGATAGTCGGCTTGATTACTTTGATTAAGTTCATCATTGCTAAATAGCGGCATGACTAGCTCAGGTGCTTGCAAGGTACTTTCAAGTACAAAATCACTAAGAGAAATAGCCTGTTTAAAGGCCAGTAATTGCGTTGACGAAAGTGATTCTGCGCCTTGTGGGTGTTGGTCAATAAACGTTTGCCAACTTTGCTCAAGGCATTGTGACAACACAGCAGGAATTTGTAACATTTTATTTGAAGCCATCTTACAGCCTTTTTCGTTATACTTATCAAACTAAGCCTAAGGGCGTAGTTTTATAGAAGCTAAAACCTTATGATAAAAACGATTGAAAGGTTTTATTTAAAACAATAGACATATTATGTCATCGATGCTATTAATGAATGATAACCATAGCATTTTTGGGGAAACTATGGCAGAAATGCAGCCAATAAGAATCATATTTTTTAGTTTGCTATTGCTCTTAGTAGGATGTGGCGATCCAGTAAAAGATCAAATAATACAGCAACGTCCAATAACGGAACAAAGAGTGAAACAACTGGGTGATGCATTAACGGCAAACCAGGTACGTAATGCTTCACTGATCAATCAATACGCCGATAAAGTTTCGATAATAAAACCAGAACTTAATCAGCTTATTAATGAGTTTCGAAAAGATGCCTCGATACAAGGCCCAATGTATTTGGCCTTGCTAGACCGCATTGAAACCACCAAAAATAATCCAGCAATGTTTGCTAGTAATCAAGCGCTTTATGATGAATTGCTTAATATCTATCAAGCAGCAGATCCTGTTTTATATTCCGATGCATTAAGTGACCCATTAAATGTGCTAGCTGATATGTCTAACGGAACGCTTCCTCGTATAAATTCCTTACCTAAATCTCAAAGTATGCAAGCAAATAATGCGCAAGACTTTGGTACCGGTGAGCAACTTATTGGCAATCCTAGTTATGGCCAATGGTCAACAGGTAGCAATGGCATGTCTTTTTGGGCATGGTATGGCATGTATTCAATGATGGGCGATGTATTTGGCTCTCGTCGAACCTACTATAATGACTGGGGACAGCGTCGTAACTACAGTTATTACAATGACTACGGTAGAACACGTTATAGCTCGCCAAGCCAATTAAAAAAGCAAACCCAACTTGATACTCGCACTAAAAAATCTTTTGCTAGTCGCGGACAAAAATTTGAAAGCGCTTATAGCAAAAATAGAACAGGCGGCTCTAGCCTTTCAGGTAAGAGTAAAACAGCACAAACAAGTGCAAATAGATTTCGCTCCAATACGGCAAAGAAAAGTAGTTTTGCCAACAAATCTAAATATTCAAAAAGTTCAAAAAACGCGAGTTTTCGAAACAGTAATAGCAAAACTTCACGTGGCTTTAGACGCGGGAAATAGGAAAAAAATATGAATACATTTTTTGAGATCACAGCATTAAATCAAGAGTTATTGGTATTTCTAGCAATAGATTTGGCGGTGGCAATATTTTTACTTGGCACCATGCGTTTTGTTTCGGGGCTATCATCTAATGTCAATTCTACTGATGAGCTTGCAAAAGAAGACAATTTCGCCTTTGGCATCAGTGTAGCAGGTAGTGTTGCAGCTCTAGGCATTGTGCTAACTGGCGCAATAACCGGCGAAACAGCTCCAAGTTATTTGGTTGAATTTATCGGCATGATGACCTATGGCTTATTTGGTTTGATCCTAATAAAGGTTGGCCGCTTCGTTCATGACAAATTTGCACTTAATCAACTCGATAAAACAGCACTTATCCGTGATAGAAATATCACCGTTGGTATTGTTGATGCTGCTGGTGCAATTGCAACAGCTATCGTGATCAGAGCCGTTTTGTTATGGGTAGATGGATTAAGTGTTAGTACATTTATTGCCATTATAAGTGGCTTTGTTGTCTCTCAAGCCATGCTTATTTTGGTCACTCGAATTAAAGAAATCCAATATAAAAAGAATAATCAAGACGACTGTATGCAAGAAGCCTTTGCCAACGGTCAAATTGCCTTGGCCATTCGTTATGCAGGCCAAGTAATTAGTACCGCTTTAGCTGTTACTGCAGCGAGTCATTTTTTAACCTATAGCCCTGATACACTAGTAAGTAACCTAATAGGCTGGTTTATTTTTGCCATTGTGATGACAGTACTTGTTGTTATTCTAACGTCTATTGCTAAGCGTATTATCTTATGGGGTATCGACCTTGTAGAAGAAGTAGATCAGCAACATAATATTGGTGTCGCCAGCATCGAAATGGCCATCAGTATTTCAATTGCTCTGATCTTAACGGCATTAATGGCTTAATCAGTTGAGCAATATTCATAGAATAAAAAGTGTATTTTTTAATAATAGATGAAAGTAAATAAACGCCATTTAGTTGATGATACACTCTTAATTGTTACCATGGCCGTGCTTGCTGGCTGTGGTTTGATCTACGAATATCTACTTTCTCATTATGCTGGTCGTGTACTTGGCGCCATGGAAAGTACGATTTATGCAATGATCGGTTTGATGATCGTTGCCATGGGATTAGGAGCTTTTGCCGCAAGAAAAATTAAATGTGCTTTCAATGGCTTTGTCTGGTTAGAAATAACCATTGCGCTGCTAGGTAGTACCGCAATTTTAATTATTGGCGGCCTAATTGCTGTAACACAAATTCTTCCACACCTTATTGCCGATACCTTCGCAATACCCAGTGATGCCTTACCCCGAGGCGGTTTGTTTAAACAGCTTAGTTTTCTAGCTTTTAATACTCCCTATGTTTTTGGTTTATTGCTAGGTTTTTTCATAGGCATGGAAATTCCGCTTATTGCTCGAATTCGCGAAGAGCTCCATCAAAAACATCTAAAAAATAATTTGGGCACTATTTACGGAGCTGACTATATTGGCGCAGGTATAGGCGCTGCTATTTGGGTTTTGTTTTTATTAAGCATTGATATCAGTAAAGCGAGTGCTTTAACGGCAGCACTTAACCTACTAGCTGGTGCAGCATTTATCGCACGCTACTGGCGACACTTACGTTGGTTAAAAACAATAATTACCTTACATGCATTATTAGCGCTAGTAATTGTCGCAATATTTGCTTTTGGCAACCAATGGTTAAACCAAATGAGCAATTTATTGTACCTCGACAAAGTTGTATATAGTGACAAAACACGTTATCAGCAGGTTACCTTCACTGAGCGTTATCTTGGCCTTGAGCACGACAGCATTATCAACTTTTACCTTAATGGTCGATTGCAGTTCTCATCAGGTGATGAACACATTTACCACAGTTACCTTGTTTACCCCGTTTTGGCCGCCTCAGCAAGACATGATAATGTTCTTATCATTGGCGGTGGCGACGGTCTAGCACTGCGCGACGTATTGAAATGGTCACCTAAGCATGTCACTTTAATTGACCTAGATGCTCAGTTATTAACATTATTTCAATCACCTGAAGGTAAATTACCTCGTGCTCTCGCATCAAAGTTACTTAAGCTCAATGAAAATAGCTTGTCAGATAAAAGGGTTGATGTAATTAAAGCCGATGCCTTTATCGCTATTGATGAATTGATTAAAAAAGGTAAAAACTTCGATGCTATTATTGTTGATTTACCCGATCCTAGTCATCCCGATCTAAACAAACTTTATTCTGTTAACTTTTATGCCAGACTTAATCAACTGCTTGCTGGCGATGGTTTAATAACAATTCAATCAACCAGTCCCTATCATGCTAAAGACTCTTTTATTGCTATTGCTAATACCGTAAAAGCGTCTGGATTTAATCATGTAAATCAATACCATGATAATGTTCCTAGTTTTGGTGAATGGGGCTGGACTATCGCCTCTAAGCAAGGGAGGCCACCACTAACACGATTGAAAAACATTGATGCTTTAGCGGTTCCACATCATTGGTTAACCTTACCGATGATCACCGCTTCATTCGAGTTTCCAAGAGATTTTTACCAGCAACAACAAATAATAGGTATTAACTATTTAGGCAGCCATAAACTCTATCAATTGCATCAGAAGGCTTGGCAAGACCAACAAGGGTTTAACAAATAATTTGTAATATATTGTAGAAAATTAAAAATGCACTTGACATATTATGTCAAACTGCTAAATTTAACGCATTGACATAATATGTCGATAGGCAAACTTGAAGTATAAAGCTCCAAATTGCCACTTACTTACATAAGGACGAACATGAACATTCATAAAATAGCTAACCACTTAAATATGCTAGCAGACAACTCGGAAACAGGTATGGTTTTTGATTGTCAGCCAATTTCTGGCGAAGTTGATGTATTGCAGATAACTGTAATTGACCGTGAAGAATTACCTATTTTTGTTTCTGTTACCGACGATCAAATTTTATGCATCACCTATTTATGGGGTGCAGAAGAAGTTAAAGCTGAAAAAATAAATGAAATGCATGTCAGTATGTTGGAAATGAATATTCCAATGCCTTTATCATCATTTTCAAAAATTGGTGATAAATACGTAATTTTTGGCGCACTTTCAATCAGTTCAACATTTGATGATATTGAGCATGAGCTAGGTGTATTGAGCAATAATGCACTTGAAATCATTGATGATATGAACGAATACCTAATTTAAACCATCTTCCATTTGGAGTAATAATATGAGCATTTTTAAAAAGATTATGACCGCGATTAGAGGCGGTGCTACAGAAGTTGGTGAAGCAATTGTTGATTCAAATGCTACCCGAATTTTTGAGCAAGAAATTCGTGATGCCGAAAATCACTTAACAAAAGCAAAACGCGATTTAACTGGTGTAATGGCACAACAAATGTCGGCTAGTAGAGAAGTTGACCGAATCAAACGTGATATTGCAGAACATGAAGGTTATGCTGTTCAAGCTCTTGAAAAAGGCGACGAAACATTAGCTTTAGCGGTTGCAGAAAAAATTGCGACGCTTGAAAGCGAACAAACAACGCAACAACAAGCACTAGATAGCTTTGAAGCAAGCGCAAATCGTTTAAAAGACTTAGTGAAGAAAAGCGAGCGTCAAGTTGCAGAATATAAGCGTCAACTTTCTATGGTTAAAACAACTGAAAGTGTGCAAAAAGCAACATCAGCAATTACCGATAATTTTTCATCAAGTAATTCGAAGCTACTAAATGCTAAAGATTCATTAGAGCGCATCAAAGCTAAGCAACAAAAATTTGATGATCAAATGAAAGCAGCTGAGCTATTAGACTCTGAAGATTCTGATAACTCATTAGAAGCGAAACTTAAAGAAGCTGGTATTGGCGGAACGGATAATAGCGCAAGCTCTGTTCTAGATCGCTTAAAAGCGAAGCAAAAATAATAGCAACTAGTTTTCCCAACTAGGCTTTGCCCAGTGTACTCCCGTGCACTGGGCCTTTTTTATAAGGTCGATAAATGAGCTTTTTTAAAAAAATATTCAATAAAAATGTCGCTGAACGAAAACTTACCAATGCTGCTGATTTAAAAATCAATGATATTATTGTGCTGACTGACAGCTTTGCCCTGCCTGAAAATTTGCGCAATCAACAATTCCAAGTGACAGCAATCAATACCTATGAATATGAATATAAAAAGCAATTAGAATGGGTATTAAAAGGAAATACTGACGATCAGCTTTTTTTGTCGCTTGACGTTGACGATAAAACTTATTTAAAATTCGCCTTAAAAGTATCTTCCGATGACGTTGAAACGCTTTTTGACCTAGATGAATTTTCGACAATTTTTGATGAGCCAGGTAATGCTTTTCTTGAAAAGAAATCAGATACTGTTGTAAGTAATAATTGGACAAGTGAGCAATACCAACAACAGGTATTTGCAAATGTCGGCTATTTTCATAGAAAAGATCATCGTACGCAGGAGCTATCTACCTATGAAGGTAGTGAGGCTGGTGAGCAATTTGAACAGTACTTATTGTTTGACAAAGATGAATCTCGCGGAATAGACGTCGAAGTATGGCAAGATGGTGATACTGAAGTATTTTTAACACTATTTCGTCCAGTAACCGACATTATTGATATGTACCCAGGAAGTTAAGTTGTGAGTAGAAAAATCCCTGAAAAGTGGCAATCATCTATTAAGGCAGTTAAAGCCGTACAGGTTGCGTTTGATATGGATGAAAAAATCCAAATCGCTATTCGAAAAGAAGCGCTTTATGCCGGTTTTAGTCCATCAGATCAAATTAGAACTATTTTAGGTTTACCCACAAGTAAGCGTCCTAAACGCCCAAGATTAACGGTAAGTTTGTCTCCCGACGATTATCAAGTATTAGCTGAAAAATATGGCTTAGAGCCTGATCAACAGCTTGAAATTAAAAAGCGTTTAATGGAAGAATTGGTTAATCATGTCACTGAACAAAAATAATGGACTATTTTAGCGATGAAAATTAACGTAAACCATTATGCCGTAGATGAATACGGTATTAAAAATTATAACTCATTTTACTTGCTTATTATCACCGGTTTTATCCTCTACGCGATTATTGCCCTACTCTCTTTTCCACTCTATTACTGCGAAATCACCGCAGACCATGCCAATATAAAGTCGTATAAAGATGCCTTTTGGACCTTGCAAATGAGTGCAAGTACTATTGGTTTCGGTGACTTTTACCCCGTTACTTTTACCGGAAGAATTATTGTTGCTGGCATGTTTTATATAGGCGTTGGCATGGTTGGCTTTATTGGCGCACAGTTTGTAAATAAATTTGTTAGCTTTTCAGATACCAACGTTAAAAATAGAGAAATTCGCAAGCAGAATGAATTAATCATAGAGCAAAACAAAGTCTTAGAAGAGAAACTTGAAAAAATCATGTCGCAAATGTCAAAAAACTAGGTAGGATAGTCTTGTTACCAAAAATTTTTGAAACAAAACAATTAGGGCGGCGTTTTCAAAATCACGCTTACCCGAACTGCTTGAAACAATAATAAAGGAAATGGATATGATGATAAAAAAAATTGCCATTATTGGCTGCGCCCTAGCGTTAACAGCTTGTTCAAGCATGGACCAAGCTGATCCAGAAATCACAAACCTTAATCAACGCGTTAGCAACTTATCAACTAAAGTTGATGCCTTATCGACAAAGCTTTCAGAAATGGAAGCCGGTCAAAAAGCAACGAGAGACGCAGCAGAAGCGGCTCAAGCGGCAGCAGAGCAAGCAGCAAGCGATGCTAAAGACGCAAACGAACGCGTTAATAATATGGTATCAACATATAAAAAATAGACTTAAACTTTAGTTTTAGTTTCAAATTTAAGAAGCCAGTAAATCGTTATTTTTCGATTACTGGCTTTTTTATTTAACAAGCTAAAGCTCGTTAAAAATAAGCTTTGAGACCAAACCATTGGGCGAACTAATAAGATCATTCACTTGTTTAATATGGCTCTCTTTTGTGCCAATAAAAGCCTGAACAGCATCATTTAATATTGGCGCCTTAGCTTGAGTTTGGCTTTGATCTTCATCGCTATCATTAGAGAGCGGTTGATGAACTTCAATTAAGCGTAACGTTGGTGAGGCGTAGGTCATTTTTATTGGTTGCTCAACAATGCGCACTTGGGTATTCACTGCGACATTATTATATAGCCATTCAATGTCTTGATCGAATAAACGTATACAGCCAGAGCTTGCGCGCATACCTATACCAAAACGCTTATTGCTACCATGAATTAAATAAGCACTATGGCCTATCCGTAAGGCATACTTTCCAAAGGGATTGTTTGGCCCTGCTGGCATAACGTCAGGCAATTGCTTTCCTGTACTTTCAAAGTGACGCCTTTTCATATCTTTAGTTGGTCGCCACTCAGGGTTTTCTCTTTTATCACTAATAAAACTAATCACCTTAGGCGTTGAAAGCCCTTGACGACCTATCCCTATTGGGAATACCCGAACAGAGCTTTTATCCGGTGAAAAGTAATATAAACGAAGTTCTGAAACATTGATAACAATGCCTTCTTGTTTTGCATAAGGAAGGATCATTTGTTTTGGAATAATAACTTGTTGGCCAGTTTTAAGTAAAAATGGGTCGGCCTTAGGGTTTGCAGCCATCAATGCTAAAAACCCTACATCATAATCCTCGGCAAGCTGCTGAAAATATTCACCTTGTTTAACTTGATGGATAACATTTTCACCAATAAGCCGACTGCCATTTATTGGTAATTCGTACTCACTAGCGAAGGCAAATAGACTTAAAGCATAAACACAGCAACTAAAAGCTATGTGCTTAATCATAAATTTCGCCAATACGGTTGTAATGATAAGGCTGAGCGCCGCGAATGATTGAGCGCCATCAATAAACCAGAGACCTTGTCATGATGCCAATTAACCAGCTTTTTCGGTGGTTCGTCAAGCATCTGCAATTGTTTTTGCAATACCGATAAGGTTTGCAACTCACTTAAGCCATGTTTTATGTCTAACCAGGG
>PJEL010003182.1_pt1 | contig 14305 bp, 12 predicted proteins | sample 1853271 | NCBI WGS metagenome assembly PJEL01 (sample SAMN08108733, study PRJNA415343) | Invertebrate metagenome, whole genome shotgun sequencing project. | host: Globobulimina | place: Sweden: Gullmar Fjord | collected 2015-08 | reverse complement strand
TATCGGCGGCCAATAAAATATTCATACGCCATGGGCTATACCACCCGAGATATCCGACCCCCTGGAAGGAGGATGAATTTGAATGTACAATAACACCATCGCATCGGTTTCATAAATGCCGGTAGTTCAGCGCCTTTATGAGCAGTTAATGGAACCTCGGTGGGTGATATCCATGGGGTCCTGCGCCAACTCCGGCGGTATGTACGATATCTATTCTGTGGTTCAGGGTGTCGATAAGTTCCTGCCGGTGGATGTGTATGTACCGGGATGCCCACCAAGACCCGAAGCACTGCTGCAGGGTTTAACGTTATTGCAAGAATCCATAGGTACCGAACGCCGCCCATTAAGCTGGGTAGTAGGGCCACAAGGCGTCTATAAGGCAGATAAAGACTCATTACGAGATCTAAAACAAGCAGAACGTGGTCAAGCCACGGTACTGAAAACACCGGATAGCGTTTAAACAGCAACCAGCCAAGGAATCGACGCCACCGATGGATCAGAAAGTTGCTCCACAGGGATTAGAAGCGGAACTGCTCGCCAAATTCGGTGATAGCTGTCTGCACACGCAATCCACTGCAGACCAGATCACCACCTTCTGGATCGATCGCTCGCGCCTATTGCAGGTGCTGCGTTACCTGAAGCTGGAACTGGAAGGCCCATTCCTCTGTCTCTACGATCTCACGGCTATCGACGAACGGGTGCGCAGTCATCGTCAAGGCCAGCCGGATTCAGATTTCACCGTGGTCTATCATCTGCTGTCCTACGATCGCAATGATGACCTGCGGCTAAAAGTCCCGCTGCAACAAAGCGACCTCGATCTCAGTTCGATCACCTCACTGTGGCCAGCAGCTAACTGGTATGAGTGTGAAGTCTGGGACATGTTCGGTATTAACTTTCATGGCCATCCCCGCCTACGCCGAATCCTAACGCCTCCTACTTGGGAGGGACACCCGCTGAGTAAAGAGCACCCCGCCCGTGCCACAGAGATGGAGCCCTTCTCACTACCCAGTGAAACCCAGCAGAAAGAACAGGAAGCACTAAAATTTAATCCTGAATATTGGGGCATGCAGCGCCAGGGTGAAGACAGCGATTTCATGTTCCTCAACCTCGGCCCTAATCACCCAAGTGTTCACGGCGTGTTTCGTATTGTGTTGCAACTTGATGGGGAAGAGATCGTCGATGCGGTGCCTGAAATAGGCTATCACCACCGGGGCGCTGAGAAGATGGGCGAACGCCAGTCATGGCATAGCTATATTCCCTACACCGACCGCATCGATTACCTCGGTGGGGTCATGAACAATTTCCCCTATGTGTTGGCGGTAGAAAAACTGGCTGGCATTCAGGTCCCTGATCGGGTGAAAACGATCCGCGTGATGATGGCAGAAATGTTCCGCATTGCCAGTCATCTGGTGTTCTATGGCACCTTCGCTCAGGATGTCGGCCAGTTGTCGCCGGTGTTCTATATGTTTATCGACCGGGAAAAACTGTTCGGCATAATCGAAGCCTTTACCGGCGCCCGTATGCATCCGAGCTGGTTCCGTATCGGCGGCATCGCCCAAGACCTTCCCTTGGGTTGGGACAAAATGGTGCGTGAATTCATCGACTACCTGCCCGCCCGTTTAGATCACTACGAAAAAATGGTGATGGACAATAGTCTGCTTAAACGCCGCACCATTGGCGTTGGGGACTACACCACCGCCGAAGCCATCGAATGGGGAGTCACCGGACCGGGCCTCAGAGCGACGGGGCTGGAATGGGACTGGCGCAAGCACCGCCCCTATTCAGGCTATGAGAATTTCGACTTTGAGGTTCCTACCGCCAACCGGGGCGATAGCTATGACCGCTGTCGGGTCCGAATAGACGAAATGCGTCAGAGTCTCAGAATCATTCGCCAATGCCTGGATAATATGCCAGCAGGCCCCTATAAGGCAGACCATCCCCTAACCACACCGCCGCCCAAAGAACGCACCATGAAAGATATCGACACCTTGATCGATCATTTTCTCGGCGTCAGTTGGGGGCCAGTAATCCCGGCAGGGGAAGCCAGTATCGGAGTTGAAGCCACTAAGGGTAATAACAGCTATTACCTGATCAGCGATGGCAGCACCATGTCTTATCGAACGCGGATCAGAACCCCTTCATTTCCGCATTTGCAGATGATTCCATTGATCAGTCGTGGACTGATGGTGGCTGACCTGATCGCCATTATCGCCAGCATCGATTTTGTCATGGCAGATGTCGATAGATAAAAACATAAGTCGCAGCAAGCCGTACTAGGAGTTTAACGATGACAGAAAGCGTCCTTCAAACAGCTCATATCAACGAGCTCAGCAGCGTTGAACGTCGAGAGATCGAGGCCGAGTGCGGCCACTATCCTCAACGTAGTGCTGCGGCGATTGAAGGATTAAAAATCATCCAGAATCATAGGGGCTGGGTGTCTGACAGCAGCATTCAGGCTCTGGCTCGCTTTCTGGACATGCCCTGCGGCGAGCTGGAAGGCGTCGCCACCTTCTACAACCTGATCTTTCGCCGCCCAGTGGGCAAGCACGTAATCATGCTGTGTGACAGTGTCTGCTGTTGGGTCAAGGGCAGCGACAATCTCCGCCAACATCTCTGCAATCGCCTCGGTATACAACCGGGTCAAACCACCGAAGATGATCTCTTTACGCTACTGCCTATCGTCTGCCTTGGGGATTGTGACCGAGCTCCAACATTGATGATCGACGGCAAACAGCATGGTCATATGACCGCAGAAAAAGTCGACCAGTTACTGCATCAGCTAGAACCTTCATACCAGCAGGAGGAATCCAGCGATGGCTGAATCTAAAACCAGCAGCGCCGACATAAGTTACAGCAAACCTCTGACCGGGATGATTCGCAGCGACAGGTCACCGCTGAGCTTAAAAGAATATCGACAACAGGGCGGCTATCAGGGGCTAGAAAAAGCCCTCAAGAGCATGAGCCCAGACCAGGTACTGGACGAGGTCAAAGCCTCAAATCTACGCGGCCGCGGTGGTGCGGGTTTCCCTGCGGGCTTGAAGTGGAGCTTTATGCCTAGGGATGAAGATGCGCCTCGTCCCCGCTATCTCGTCTGCAACAGTGACGAAATGGAACCCGGCACCTTTAAAGATCGCTTGCTGATGGAAGGCAATCCTCACCAACTGATCGAAGGTATGGCCTGTACCGCTTATGCACTGGGTGCAGAAATAGCCTTTATCTTCCTACGGGATGAATATGCCGTAGCCGCAGCCAACATCAATAGTGCCTTAAAAGAGGCCTATGACGCCGGTTATCTGGGCAGCAATATGCTCGGCTCAGACTTCAGTCTCGAGCTGCATCTACATACCAGCGCCGGTCGCTATATCTGCGGGGAAGAAACCGCATTAATCAATTCCTTAGAGGGTAAACGCGCCAACCCCAGAGCCAAGCCACCTTTTCCTCAGGTAGCCGGTTTATTTGGCCAACCCACGGTCGTCAACAACTGCGAAACTCTCTGCAATATCGGTCATATCATCGGCAAGGGCGCCGACTGGTTTAAAACCCTGGGGCGCGGCGATGATAGTGGCACCAAGATTATGGGGGTAACCGGCAACGTCAAACGTACTGGACTCTGGGAGCTGCCCATGGGCACCCCTATCCGTGAGCTGTTCGAGGATTGCGCCGGCGGCATGGCCGAGGGCTATCAAATGCGGGGATTCCTGCCCGGTGGCGCTTCTACCGACTTCCTACTGCCAGAACATCTAGATCTGGCCTTTGATTACGATGTCATCGGCAAGGCTGGCAGCCGTATGGGAACCGCATCGCTGATTATCCTGGACGATCACACCTGCCCGGTAGCCATGGTTAAAAACCTGACCCATTTTTTCGCCCAAGAGTCTTGTGGCTGGTGCACCCCCTGTCGCGACGGTTTGCCTTGGTCAGAGCAACTACTGGCTAAAATAGAGCGCGGTGACGGCACCATGGAAGACCTAGACACGCTGGCGTGGCAATGCCGTTTTATGGGGCCTGGCAATACCTTCTGCGCCCTAGCACCGGGTGCGGCAGAACCGATCCAGAGCGCACTGAAATATTTTCGTGAGGATTTTGAACGCCATATTAATGAGGGCTGCTGCCCATGGCATTGATGAGACGAACCCATGGCTAAGATAACAATCGATGGAGTCAGTTATCAGGTTGAAGAGGGGCAGAATTTGCTCCAGGCCTGTTTGAGCCTAGGATTAGATCTACCCTATTTTTGTTGGCACCCTGCGCTGGGTTCAGTTGGAGCCTGCCGTCAATGTGCACTCATTCAGTACCAGAATGAAGATGACCAGCGCGGGCGCTTGGTCATGGGTTGTATGACACCCGTTGGCGAAGGGCAAATTCTCTCCATTAATGCTGAAAGTGCGGTCGATTTCCGTGCCGGTGTTATCGAAACCCTAATGACCAACCACCCCCATGATTGCCCGGTCTGTGAAGAGGGGGGCGAATGTCATCTGCAGGATATGACGGTCATGAGCGGCCATCACCGACGCCGCTACGAAGGCCAGAAAAGAACCTTCAAAAACCAAAACCTTGGCCCTTTTATTGGTCATGAGATGAATCGTTGCATCACCTGCTATCGTTGCCTGAGATACTATCGCGACTATGCCGGTGGTAAAGATCTGCATGCCATGGCATCACGCAACAAAACCTACTTCGGCCGTTTTCAGGATGGCCCGCTGGAAAGCGAGTTCAGCGGTAACCTCGTGGAGATTTGCCCGACTGGCGTATTTACTGATAAGACCCTGAGCCAGGATTATAGTCGCAAGTGGGATCTACAGTGCGCGCCTTCCGTCTGTGTTCATTGCAGCCTCGGCTGTAACACCAGCCCGGGAGAACGTTATGGCCGTCTAAAGCGCGTTCAGAACCGCTACAACAATCAGGTCAACGGCCATTTTCTCTGTGACCGAGGGCGCTTTGGTTACGGTTTCGTTAACCATTCCGATCGCCCTGAAATGCCGAGCGTTGGTACCCAGGCAGAGCGGCGAGAGATCAGTAGCCGTGAAGCCCTGATCGCACTGAAATCAAAGCTCAGCGACGACAGTATCTGCTGGATCGGAATCGGCTCGCCACGGGCCACCCTGGAATCCAACCTGGCACTACAACGCCTGGTTGGACAAGAACGCTTCTTCTCTGGCCTCAACCGCCAGGATGAGGCCATGAATCAAGCACTGCTGAAACTGATGCGCAGCGGCCATGGCGAAACCGTGTCTATGCAGCAGGCTGAGCAAGCCGACACTATTTTTATTCTCGCTGAAGATATCAACAACACCGCACCCCGGCTGGCCCTAAGCGTTCGCCAAGCGGTCCGAGCTGCAGCTCGAACCAAAGCAGAAGCGATCGGAATTCCAGCCTGGCAGGACCAGGCGGTACAGATAGCAGGGCAAAACGCCCACCATCCGCTATACCTTTGTCAGAGCCATGCCAGCAAACTGGATGAGCTGGCAAAAGACAAGTTCCTCGGCACCCCCACCGAACTGGCACGTCTAGGCTTTGCCGTCGCCCACGCTATCTGTCCGGAAGCACCGGCGGTCAGCGGGCTTACTAAAACCCAGACAGCGTTAGCGGAAGATATTGCCAAAGACCTTATCAGCGCTAAAAATCCGCTACTGATTAGTGGATCCAGCAGTGGCTGCCCTGCCATTGTTGAAGCGACGGAGCAGATACTGTCAGCGCTAAGCAAGGTACGTAAACAATCACGTTCTTGGCTAACGCTGGTGTTCAAGGAATGCAACAGCTTGGGATTGGCGCTACTGAACCATAGAGGTCAAGAAAACTGCCTCGATGATGCCTTCCAGATCGCTCGCCATAGCGATAGTAACGACGGTAAAAAGATCGCCGCTATTATTCTCGAAAACGATCTCTATCAACGAGCCCCGAGCACGACTATTGATCAGTTTTTTTCTTCACTGACTGACTCCGTGGTCATCGACTATCTACCCAGTGACACTATCGACCAAGCGCAGATGGTGCTACCCGCCGCCAGTTTTGCCGAATCTCAGGGAGTCATGGTGAATAACGAAGCCCGCGGGCAGATGATATTCCCGGTCTACCCTGGCAAAGGCGAAATTAAGATGGCATGGCAATGGCTCCATCAAGCCGCGCCCCACGGGAATACAAACCTTAGCGACTTTTCCGGTAGCCGTGCAGCACTGCAGGCCTGCCTGGAAGCAGAACCAATGTTAGCTGCGTTGGAGTCCGTATTGGTTGACCCTGATCTTCGTCACCAGGGGATGAAAGTAGCGCGCATGTCTCCTCGAGCCAGCGGCCGCACGGCGATGAGAGCCAACATTAGCGTTCATGAACCCAAACAAACCGTAGATGATAAATCTAGCTTGGCCTTTACCATGGAAGGAGTACCCTTTACCGCCATGGCTACAGATAAGCCCAGTGGTGGATTGATGCCTTTCAGCTGGTATCCAGGCTGGAACTCTAACCAGTCTATCCATAAATTTTTGCAGGAAATAGGCGGCCCCGTGAAAGGGCCCGCAGCGGGAGTCAGGCTGTCACTGCACAGCCTGCCAGACCCCAATACGGGGTGGTATCCACCGCCTAAAAAACCACGCAACAAAGCTGATCATTTATTATTACTGACTCAGGCACAGGTTTTCGGCAGCGACGAACTAAGCGCGTTGTCGCCAGCCATCGCTGAACGATCCAGACCAGCACAACTATCACTGCACCCTGAAGATGCAAAAGCTTTTGATATTAACGCTGGCGACCTGGTACAAATCAGTATTGATCAACAACATATCCAACTAGCGGTCGTTATTCAGCCTGAACAGGCAAAACGAACAGCCTTGGTTGATGACTACCAGCTTACTTTGAAAGCGCACAACGAGGCCTGGATAAAGGTACGTTCATTGGGTACCAATCCGGTAATCGCCAGCGACCGGAGGGATAGCGATGTTTGATGTCATCATTACCCTGATCAACATCGTTGTTACCATCCTGCTGTTGATGGTCATTGCCGCTATGCTCGTTTGGGTGGAACGGCGCATCCTTGGCATCTGGCAAGACCGCTACGGCCCCAATCGAGTAGGCCCTTTCGGCATTTTGCAAACCGCTGCCGATATGATCAAAATTTTCTTCAAAGAGGATTGGATACCTCCTTTTGCCGAGAAGGCAGTCTTCATCTTTGCCCCCTGCGTGGTGGTGATCACCATGTTAATGGCCTTTGCCATCATCCCCTTCACCCCGAACATGGGTGTGGTTGACCTCAATATCGGGGTGTTATTTTTCCTAGCAGTGAGCGCACTGGCAGGCTATAGCACCATTCTTGCTGGCTGGTCATCCAACAACAAATACGCCCTCCTCGGCGGTATGCGTTCGGCCGCGCAGATGATCAGCTACGACGTGTTTATGGGGTTATCACTGATGGGCGTGGTGATGTTATCAGGCTCTTTTGATCTGCGTGAAATTGTCGAAGCTCAGCGGGATGTCTGGTACATCATTCCCCAGTTCATCGGCTTCTGTATCTTTATGGTGGCGGGCATTGCCGAGAGTCATCGACTGCCCTTCGATCTACCGGAAGCTGAACACGAAATCATTGCTGGCTTCCATACCGAATACTCTGGCATGAAATTCGGACTGTTCTTTGTCGGCGAATACCTCGGAGTGTTGCTGATCTCAGCAATGTCCGTGGTGTTGTTTCTGGGAGGCTGGCTGGGGCCAATTCTGCCACCCTTTATCTGGTTCTGCCTGAAAACAATGCTCGTAGTGCTCTTCATCATATTACTACGCGCAGCCCTGCCCAGACCCCGTTTTGATCAGCTGATGGCTTTCGGCTGGAAACTAATGCTACCGCTGGCGCTAATTAATCTGGTGATAACCGGCGCCATTGGTCTGGCTCTGGAATGATGCAGATGAATAACCAAGTTAAACATCAAAACAGTAGAGGGGAGGAGTTCGGATGCTGACTCAACTTCGAACCCTGTGGGAGGTGCTGAAACACACCACCACCAAAATCGATACCGTCGAATATCCCGATGAAATGCCGTATCTGGCTCCGCGCTACCGGGGACGGATCGTTTTAACCCGGGATCCGGACGGCGAAGAACGCTGTGTAGCCTGTAATCTCTGTGCGGCCGTATGCCCAGTGGACTGCATTGCGCTACAAAAAACTCAGGATGACAACGGTCGCTGGCAGGCAGAATTCTTTCGTATCAATTTTTCCCGCTGTGTTTTCTGCGGGCTATGTGAAGAAGCCTGTCCCACCTATGCCATCCAACTGACCCCTGATTTCGAGATCTGTGAGTACGAACGACCAAACTTGGTCTACGAGAAGGAGCATCTGCTGATAAATGGTACCGGCAAGTATCCTGAATATAATTTTTATCGCGAATCGGGTAAGGATGTCGGCGTCAAAGCTAAAGGATCAGGCGAGCATGAACATCAACCCGTCGACATCAAGAGTCTCCTGCCATGATCATATTCGGCTTTTACACAGCATCTCGGTGTTGTATCCAACAGGCTCCTCGAGGACAGCAATTATGACTACGGGCCTTTTTTACGGAGCCTCGGCCATCGCCCTATTCTGTAGCCTGATGGTCGTCACTCGCTATCATGCCGTTCACGCCCTTCTCTACCTGATAGTGGCGCAACTGGCGGTGGCGTTAATTTTCTTTCTGCTAGGTGCCCCGTTTGCAGCAGCTCTGGAGATCCTGGTCTATGCCGGAGCCATCATGGTGATGTTTGTTTTTGTCATCATGATGCTAAATCTGGGACGCCCAACCATAGATAGAGAAAAGCAGTGGCTGACGCCATCGATGATGATTTTACCGGCCATACTTTGTGCAACATTGCTGGTACAGCTGCTGCTGGCTTTAGGCGGCGCAGGCCTGTTAAGTTCAAACTGGGTCAGTCCTAAATCCGTCGGCATCGCCCTCTTTGGCCCCTACCTGCTGGCCGTTGAACTCGCCTCAATGCTGCTGCTGGCAGGACTCATCGGCGCCTACCATTTAGCTCGGCCCTACCTGATAAAACCCGATCGAGGCGAAAACGAAAATCCACAGGGTGAAAGCATCAATCCCAGTATCCCAGCCAATGCCAATTCCAAAACCATTAACAACGGGGGCGCAGAGTAATGAGCGAACTTCTGGATCCCGGCCTAACACTGGCAGCCATGCTGTTTTGCATCGGCCTGTTTGGTGTACTGATCAGACGTAATCTGGTTTTTATGCTGATGTCGTTAGAGATCATGCTAAACGCAGCAGCGCTGGCTTTTGTTGTTGCGGGATCGGCTTGGCAGCAAGCAGATGGTCAGATTATGTTCCTGCTGATACTGGCCTTGGCGGGCGCCGAAGTAGCCGTTGGATTGGCCTTGGTGGTACAACTGCAAAGACGCACCAAAACTCTGGACGTAGACAGCCTTAACAGGATGAGGGGTTAGCATGCTTAAATTGCTCTGGCTCGTCCCACTGCTGCCGCTTTTCAGCAGCGTTATACTGATTCTTACTCAAGGAAAACTGGATCGTACCCAAGTAGCCTATTTGGGAGTCGGTTCGGTCGGTTTATCCGCACTAATAGCCTTATCCTGTGCGGTTAATTTCAGCATCATTCCCGCGGGCAGTGTCTACACCCAAACCCTGTGGCAATGGATTGATCTTGGCCCACTTCAGCCTTCCATCTCCTTCTATCTGGATGGCCTGTCTCTGGTGATGATACTGGTAGTCACCTGCATCGGTTTTCTGATTCACCTCTATGCGTCTGGCTATATGTACCCGGACGCAGATTACAGCCGCTTCTTTGCCTGTATGAACCTGTTCTTGGCTTCGATGTTGATACTGGTTTTAGCGGATAATTTACTACTGCTTTATCTCGGCTGGGAAGGTGTTGGTCTGTGCAGTTATCTATTGATCGGCTTCTGGTATAAGGATCCCGTCAATGGCCAAGCCGCACGTAAGGCATTCATTATCACCCGTGTCGGTGACACCGCCATGGCCATCGGACTGTTCCTGCTGGTTCGAGAGCTGGGCACGCTGAATATTGAAGAGGTCATGAACCAAGCCAATCGCTACTGGCATGAAGGATCGTTATACGCCTCTCTAGTAGCCTTACTCTTGTTAGGAGGTGCAGTAGGGAAATCCGCGCAATTGCCGCTACAAAGTTGGTTACCAGATGCGATGGCGGGCCCAACACCGGTGAGCGCACTGATTCACGCTGCCACAATGGTAACGGCCGGTGTTTATCTGATTGCCCGCACCCATGAACTGTTTTTGTTAGCCCCAGACATACAAATGCTGGTGGCCATAGTGGGTACGCTGACGCTGCTGCTAGCGGGATTCAGCGCCCTGACCCAGACCGATATCAAGCGAATCCTGGCTTATTCCACCATCAGTCAGATTGGCTATATGTTCCTGGCTTTAGGCGTTGGTGCTTGGTCGGCGGGTATATTCCATCTGGTTACCCATGCCTTCTTTAAGGCACTTTTATTCCTTTCTGCCGGTTCGGTTATCCTGGCCCTTCATCACCAGCAGGACATTCGTAAAATGGGAGGACTATACGATCGCACCCCTTTCCTGTTCGCAGGTTTTCTAATTGGTTCGGTGTGTCTGGCGGCATTACCGTTCAGTTCTGGCTTCTTCAGTAAGGAACCCATCCTCGCCCAAGCTTGGGAGCAATCACCGCTATTATGGATGGGCGGCTTGCTGGGTGCTTTTCTTACCGCCCTATACAGTTTCCGACTTATCTTCATTGTTTTCTTCGGCACGGTAAAAACCCATCCAAAACCCTTGGATATGCCCGAGTCAATACGCTGGCGAATGGCTATAGCCCTAGTCGCTCTCAGTACGTTGGCAATGTTCGGTGGTGCAATTTCATTACCTCTGGACCATGTGCTTCCTGCATCGGACCCTCATGCCCCAGCCGGTATAGAAATACTCAACATATTGTTGCCGTTACTGGGCGTCTATCTGTCATACCAACTATTTATGCGTAACCCGGAGATGCTTGAAAAACTGATGCAATGGCCAGCTGCGGAAAAGATCCGTAAATTCTGGTTTGAGGGCTGGGGCTTTGATGGGTTTTATGACCGACTACTGAGGTTTCCCTTCTTGCGCTTAGCCCACAACCTACGCAATGACTTTGCCGATAAAATCAGTCTCTGTGTAGAAAACATCTGCAGCTATGGACATTGGGTCCTGAGCCTCAGTCAGAACGGCGAAGTACGCTGGTACGCTTGCGTAACGGTTATTGGAGCGGTGGTACTAATCGGTATAGGAGCGTTAAGTTAATGGAGTCTTCAGCATGCTAATTGCTCTGGTTATAGTGCTTTTGATTGCCGGTGGACTTGCCTGGTATTTCGGCAACCGTGATCCCGGCTATGCTCGTTGGATCGCTGTCACATCCCTCGGCGGCTTGTTGCTGTTTATGGTTCCCTTATTACCCCAGGCGTTATCCACCCCGTTGCATCATGGCGCTGAGATCAACTGGCTGGCCTTTCAACAGAGTGACTGGATTCCTCGCTTCGGCATCAGTCTGATCATGGCTCTGGATGGCCTGAGTCTGTTACTAGTGTTATTGACCCTGCTACTAGGACTGATCGCGGTGGCAGCCTCATGGAAGGAGATCGATGAACGGGTCGGATTCTTCTATTGCAATCTGCTCTGGAGTCTAGCCGGGGTACTGGGTGTCTTTATGGCACTGGATCTGTTTCTGTTTTTCTTCTTTTGGGAAATGATGCTGATCCCGATGTACTTCCTGATAGGTATCTGGGGACATGAAAATCGCAAGTACGCCGCCATCAAATTCTTCATATTTACTCAGGTGAGCAGTCTGTTGATGCTAGTCTCGATGTTGGCACTGGCTTATTTACATCAGCAGCAAACCGGTCAATACAGTTTCAGCTATTTTGACCTGGTTGGTACCGGTGACCAATCTGAATTCGGTGTCTGGCTAATGCTGGGATTCTTTATCGCCTTCGTAGTAAAGCTCCCGGCATTTCCCTTCCATACTTGGCTGCCAGACGCCCATACCCAAGCCCCCACCGGCGGCAGTATTATCCTGGCAGGCGTGCTACTTAAAACCGGTGCCTATGGACTGATCCGCTTTCTGATCCCACTGTTTCCAGACAGTCTCAACTACTTCGCCCCCTATGCCATGACCATCGGCGTAGTGGGAATTCTCTATACCGCAGTCGTAGCCTTTGCCCAAACCGACCTTAAACGACTGATCGCCTATACCAGCATCAGCCATATGGGCTTCATTCTACTGGGCGTATATGCTTGGAATACACTAGCGCTGCAGGGTGCTGCCATGCAGATGCTAACTCATGGCCTAAGCGCTGCAGCATTATTCATGATTGCTGGCTCAATCCAATATCGTATCCACACCCGTAATTTAGAAGAGATGGGGGGGCTATGGGCGTCGGTACCCAAAATCGGCTGCATCACACTATTCTTTGCGATGGCATCATTAGGCATGCCTGGGCTGGGTAACTTCGTGGCAGAGTTCCTGATACTGGTAGGCAGTTTCCAGGTCAGTGTGCCGATGACGCTAATAGCCACCCTAGGGTTGGTAACGGCCGCAGTTTACTCACTAATCATCATTCAAAAAGCGTTTCATGGCAGTCAGGAAAAACACCACCAGATTACCGATTTTGATCAACGCGAGATGGGGACAATGGCGGTGATGATCATCGGTCTTCTATGGATGGGTTTATATCCACAGACTTTCCTGGATGCCTTGTCACCGGTCTTCAGCCAACTTAATACCTTGATAACCTACGCGACGATAGAAGAGCCCGGTATAGAAATCGTGTCACACACCATGGAGAGGCTGCAATGAATTACAACGCCTTAGATAGCAGCGCCTTTTTCAGTCTATTACCTATTATTTTAATCAGCATTGGCCTGCTGGCGCTGATGATGGTGATTGCTATCAGACGTGATGCAAAGCTTAGCTTTCAAATTGCTCTAACAACCCTCGCCGTTACTTTTATCAGTCTGTTTATTATCAGCGACCTGCTACCACAGCAAGCCACTCCGCTATTGCTCATCGATAGCTATGGTCTGTTTTTTATGGGCCTGATCCTGATTGCTTCGATACTGCTACTACCTCTATGCCATGACTACTGGGAGCATCATCAGCAGATTCAGGACGAGTTCTACCTGCTTTATCTTATTTCCATCCTAGGCGCTCTGGTGCTGATATCAAGTAGCCACTTCGCCGCGTTATTCCTCGGCCTGGAGCTACTGTCCCTGCCGATCATCATTATGGTGGGCTATCCATTTTTCAGCCATTACAGTGCGTCCATGGAGTCCGCTACCAAATATCTGATATTGTCCGCTGCGGCCTCTGCTACGCTGATGTTTGGCATCGCCCTGATATACTCTCAATACGGTACGCTTGAGTTTATCCCTCTCACCGAAACCATCGCCTCGCAAGCTCATGCACCCCATATCCTGATAAAAGTGGGTATCGCCATGCTGCTGATCGGTATCGCCTTCAAGTTGTCCTTGGTTCCATTTCACCTCTGGACGCCTGATGTCTACCAAGGGGCGCCCTTACCTGCCACCGCATTTCTGGCGACTATCTCTAAAGGGGCTGTATTTGCTTTGTTTCTACGGTTCTATTTAAGCAGCGAAATGTTTTTGACCGAGTCCCTAGTATGGTCAATTGCAACCGTTGCCGTTGCGTCGATGCTGGTGGGAAATCTTCTTGCACTATTCCAAGAAAGCATCAAGCGTCTACTTGCCTATTCCTCTATCGCTCATTTTGGCTATTTACTAGTTGCCCTGTTGGCCATCAGCCAATCCTTTGGGGCCGATATTGCCATCGAAGCGGTGGCCTATTATCTGGTGGCCTATCTACTTTCTACGTTAGCAGCCTTTGCAGTCCTAATGAGACTGCCAGGATTAAAAGAATCCACCGATGCGCCTCGCCTCGATAATTTAAGCGGACTATTTTGGAGCCACCCGGTACTCGCCATCATTCTTACCCTGGCAATGCTATCTTTAGCGGGGATTCCTCTAACAGTGGGATTCATCGGTAAATTTTATATCTTTGCCGCCGCTGTTGAAGAGTCACTTTGGGGCATACTGTTGGTAGCCGTCATCGGCAGCGGTATTGGTCTGTTTTACTACCTGAGAGTGATACTGGTAATGACCTACAGTGTCTGCCATAAAGACACTGAATCCTATTTGCACCCGGGCCAAGGTGGACGAGTCGTATTATCGATAGTGGCATTGCTGACACTGTGGTTGGGAATCTATCCAGCCCCCCTAATTGAGCTGATCCGCGAGATGACATTGAGAGTTTTTTAAAGCGTTGCCATTGAGGAAAT
>PJEL010003181.1_pt1 | contig 14309 bp, 12 predicted proteins | sample 1853271 | NCBI WGS metagenome assembly PJEL01 (sample SAMN08108733, study PRJNA415343) | Invertebrate metagenome, whole genome shotgun sequencing project. | host: Globobulimina | place: Sweden: Gullmar Fjord | collected 2015-08 | reverse complement strand
GCTTTAGAAAGTAATTCTTCAGTACATATATATGTATCCTTAACAACATAGAATGAGTTAAGTAAGTGGTAGAACACTATTTGATTGTTTGGGTCGTTTTGGTGAAATTCGCTCAATTGCTTTAATTTTGTTTCTGGCGAAATGTTTTTGTTAAAGACAATGTGAGTCAAAGTGTCTTGGTCATCATCTGAATTCGCTAGCTCTTCCAGCATAGCGCTAAAATCCACTTCGCTTTCTTGTTTTACGTTACTTTGTGGACATTCTAAAAAATCGTTTTGATCTTTTTCTTGCTCAATACTATTGGGAGATAAAGGTTCTTGGTTTATTGGTGAATGCTTTTCAGGGGAATCAATTTTGGCGGTGAAACGATTAGCTTGGCTATTAAGACTGTCGTTCAAATTTACCGTGTGGTTCGTTAAATCGGTCGTTGTTAGCCAAAGCCAACTTAAAATAATAAACAATATTACCAAACAATAAATCAGCCACCTTTTCATAATTCACCGAATTCACCGAATTCACCGGTATGATTATGCGCTTTTGTTGCTGTGCGGTAGCAATGCTTGCTCAATGGTTGATTGCAATAATTCAATTTTACTTTGAGTTTCAAGGCGCTCTTTTTCTTGAGCCTGTTGCGTTTGTAATAATTCATTGGCTAAGTTCAACGCGGTCATTAACATCACTTGTTCTGGGGTTGAAATGCTTTTACTGGCGTTGGCTTCATCAATCCTTTTAGTTAACTCATTAGCGGCATAAAGCAAGGCGCTTTCTTGCCCTTTTGGACAGGCTATTTTGAGTTTTCGTCCAGCTACGTTTACTTCTACTTGATTACGCATCGCTGTGGCGAAGTCCTTATATAAAAAATATCGATATCAAAGTGCACTATAACTATACCGAATAAGCTATGCAAGCTTCCACGCAATTGAATGGTTTTTCTGGAATCAGCTTAGGGGCAATGTTACGATATATCTTAATAATTTTATGACATTAGTGAATGAATATGTCTGATGAAAGTTTACTCGATTTTGCAACCGTTCAAGCGCTTTTAACGGCGGAAAATGTTAAGACGCATGGTGCAGAATTACATGGTGTATTAACGGGCTTGATTTGTGCTGGGTACGTATTTGAAAGCACTGACTATCTTGCCATGATTAATGACTTGTTTAATGGCGGTGAAGGTCTACCTTTACCCGTCAAAAGTATGGTGAAACAACTATATAGCGAAATTTGGCAAACGTTACTTGATGACTCTTATGGCTTTAAGTTGATGCTTGCCGATGACGACGACTCAATGGCGGAACGAGCTAATGCTATTGGTGCATGGGTGCAAGGCTTTAATCTAGGCTTTGGCTTGCAACAAAAAGATACTGCGATAGCCTCAGAAGATGTCAAAGAAGTGATCAGTGATTTTGCTGAAATAGCTAATTTATCTGATGAGATCGAAGAAGACGAAGCCACAGAGCAGGCTTATTACGAAATCGCTGAATATGTAAAAGTCTCTGCACTATTGTGCTTTTCTGAGTTAGGTACCCCCCCTGAAACTAAAAAAGAAGAAACTCTCCACTAATGATTAAACATACACTTTTACCGGTGAGTGAATTTGTTACTCGCCGTGCTAATGTTCTAGCGCAAATGGCTGAAAATAGTGTCGCTTTTATTCGAGCCAACAAAGAAGTGACCCGCAGTAACGATACTGAATATTCATTTTGCCAAGACAAAAATTTTTACTATTTAACCGGTTTTAACGAGCCTGATGCTTTGCTGGTGTTAATTAAACCGGCACATAGCGCTGAGCCAGCGCAGTCGATTTTGTTCTGTCGAGATAAAGATCCACTACAAGAAATTTGGCATGGACGTAGAGTCGGTGCAGCAAAGGCAAAAACAGAGTATGGCTTTGAGCAAACTTATGTTTTAGCTGATTTAGAAGAAACTATTATCGACATGCTCAATGGTGTTGAACATGTCTATCAGTGTTTTGGTGATTCCGCGTTATCAACCGATATCGAACGATGGCTGCAAGCCGTTGCCGCGGGTGTTAAAACCGGAAAACGAGCACCAACGGCGAGATTAGATTGTACCAGCATCATCCATGAACTGCGCTTGATTAAGTCAGAGGCAGAGCTCGATATCATGCGTCAAGTGAATGTGATTAGCGGTAATGCTCATCAACGAGCAATGAAGTTTGCCAAAGCAGGGCGATTTGAATATCAAGTTGAGGCTGAGATCTTACATGAATTTGCCAGCCATGGTGCTCGTTTTGCCGCATACAACTCGATTGTTGCAGGCGGTGATAATGCCAATATTCTGCATTACACTGACAATCAAGACCAGCTTGAAGACAACACCTTGTTGCTTATCGACGCAGGCGGAGAACTAGCGGGTTATGCCGCCGATATTACGCGAACATTTCCTATTGGTGGCAAGTTTAGTGAAGCACAAAAAAGCATTTATGAACTGGTGCTTGAGTCTCAATATGTTGCCATTAATGCTATTAAACCGGGCATGACATTTGCCAAGCTGAATGAGCTGGTTGGCGAAGTGTTAACCCAAGGCCTGTTTGAACGCGGTATTTTAAAGGGCGACCTTAATCAGCTGATTAAGGAAAATGCCTGTAAGCAGTTTTTTATTCATGGTTTAGGGCATTGGTTAGGGCTCGATGTGCACGATGTCGGCGACTATCACATTAATGATAAACGTGAACAACTACGTGAGTTTGTGCCAGGCATGGTAATGACCATAGAGCCGGGTATTTATATTCCTGACGGTTGTGATGTTGACCCTAAATGGCATGGAATAGGTGTGCGCATTGAAGACAATATTCTAGTGACAGAATCAGGCTTTGAGAATTTCTCGCTAAATTCACCGAAAAGCGTCACTGATATTGAAATATTGATGCAACAAGCATAACGGTGAACTTTGCCAATTATTTAATGGGCTTGGTATAAGTTACTGATCCAAATACAAGGTTGAGCAGCTTCAAGATGAAGACATTTGATGTGGTGATCTCTGGTGGCGGTTTGTCTGGTGCATTAATGGCACAAAGCTTAGCAACACTAGTCAACGCCCAAGGTGAAAAACTTAATATTGCGATTATTGAAGCAACAGCGATAAAAGAAAATATTTCGCTAACCTTTGATGATCGTGTCTTAGCTTTAGCACACGCCAGTGCCGATTATTTATCGTCACTCGGTGTCTGGCAAACGTTAGCGCCCAGTGCCACACCAATTATCGATATTCATATTTCAGATCGTGGCTATTATGGTAAAGCAAGAATTAGCGCACAAGATCATCAGGTTAACGCGCTAGGCTATGTTATTGAAATGGCGCTGATCGGCCAAAGCTTAGTCAGTGCGGTTAATCAACATGACAATGTGACTTGGTTTTGCCCAGATAAAATCACTGATATTAATTGGCATAAAGCGCATGTTGAGCTGACCTTAGAGTCGGGTCAGCAATTGTCATCAAGCTTACTTATTGGTTGTGACGGTGGGCAATCGTATTGTCGTCAAAAAGCCAATATTGAAAACCGTTTTCATGATTACCAACAAGCGGCAATTATTGCTAATGTAACCACAGCCAAATCCCACAATCAAAAGGCCTTTGAGCGCTTTACTGACAGTGGGCCGTTAGCGATGTTGCCCCTGTCCAATAATCGCTGTTCATTAGTGTGGACGTTAAAACCGGAACAAGCGGATGAAATGATCCAATTAGATGATCAGGCATTTGCAGGCGAATTAACCCAAGCATTTGGACAATGGTTAGGACCAATTACTGGCGTCGGTAAACGCAGCAGTTATCCGTTAGTGTTGGTTAAAGCACAAGAGCAAGTTTTTCATCGCATGGCGCTAGTTGGCAATGCCTCTCATACGATTCATCCTATTGCTGGTCAGGGCTTTAATCTTGGCCTGCGTGATGTGCAATCGTTAGCACAGTTGATTAAAACAGCCTTTCTTGAAAACCAAGATATTGGTCATTTTGGATTACTCAATCACTATGCGAATGACCGAAATGTTGATCAAAACCAAGTGATCACCTTAACCGACTCGCTAGTGTCATTATTTTCTAATCAATATTGTCCACTGGTGGCAGGTCGAAATGTTGGCCTAAAATTGATGAACTATATTTCCATATTACAAAATAGCTTTGTTGAAAAAACCATGGGCTATCGATGACCATAATACTGATTGAAGTTTGGTTGAAGTCTAAGCACCTAATAATAAAGAGTAGTGAATGAATAAATATGACCTGTTGATCATCGGTGGCGGCATGGTAGGGCTAACAGTAGCATTAGCGGTTCGTAAACAAACGTCTTTGACGGTAGCCATTGTTGATCATCAAACTGCCGAGCCATTAACTGAAACGCCGGAATTACGGGTCAGTGCGATTAATGCGGCAAGTCAGACAATATTTGAAAACCTAGATGTTTGGCAAGATATTACCGCGCAAAGATCGCAAGCTTATAATCACATGCACGTTTGGGATAAAGAAGGTTTTGGTCATTTAGATTTTGATTTAAACGATCTCAATTTGAGTAAAAAATTCGACCAACTCGGCACTATCATTGAAAACAAAGCGATACGCTATGCGTTGTGGCATAAAGCTCAGCAAGATGACGGCATTACTTTCTATACGCAAGAGCCGTTGACTCACCTTGCTATGGGCGAAGCCGAAGTTTTCGCGACCTTTACCACGCAAATGCCGATTACCGCTAAATTGGTTATCGGTGCTGATGGCGCAAACTCATGGTTACGCAAGCAACTTGATATGCCCATGGCATTTCGTGACTATGACCATCACGCCTTGGTCGCCACCGTTGAAAGCGAAAGAAACCACGAAGACACCGCATGGCAAGTATTTCTAGGCACAGGGCCACTGGCTTTTTTGCCGTTATTTAAAAAGAATCTAACCTCAATCGTTTGGTCTACGTCACCGTCAGAAGCTAAACGCCTTAGCGAACTTTCGATAGAAGCGTTTAATAAGGAAATTACCGCCGCTAGTGATGGCAAGCTTGGCACAGTTAAACGAGTCAGCGATATGGTGAGTTTTCCGTTAACCATGCGACTGGCGCATGATTTTGTCAAAGATAAAGCCGTGCTAGTTGGTGATGCGGCTCATACAATTCATCCCCTTGCTGGGCAAGGTGTTAACTTAGGGTTGCTTGATGCTGCGTCGTTAGCGCAAATTATTGCCGAGCAATTTAGTCATGATGGTGAAAACTGGTGCAATGATGCGATGCTCAAGCAATACTCGCGCTGGCGCCGAGCAAATGCGGCAGATATGATCGCGGCGATGGAAGCAATTAAACAAGTATTCGCGCCTCGTCACCCGGTCACCAATGTCCTTCGTGGTATAGGTATGAATATGATCGATGCTATTTCACCGTTAAAAGCGGTAATGGTCAAACAAGCGCTAGGTTTGCAAAGTGACCTGCCAAAGTTAGCAAAATTCATTGAAAAATAGTGTCGATAGCGTGGTTCAGATCAAGCCGGCAATAAACCCTTCAAAACCCATATGAAACCTGACCATTTGCACAGGTTAAAAATAAAAAGAATTTATGTCGAAAGCAGCGTTATGCTGCTTTTTTATTTCGCATAAAATATTTTACATTGGCAATATTTGAAATTTAATTCGGTATATTGGTTGAACTCGGTATATGTGATTGATGATAGTGTCTATAGTTGTTGAATCAACAGTGTTTGACAGATATAATTCTGCGCAATTTTTGTAAATCTCTGGCCTATCGCCTATTTTCAATAAGCTTGTCTAACTATTAGTGGCACGCATACCGAAAGACAGAGCAAATGAATGGCCAATAACATGAGTGAAACAGTCACATGACCAACAAAACGATATTGCATGCAAAGCATTTAGAATCAAATGCGAAAATGGTAGATTTCCACGGTTGGGAAATGCCGATTAATTACGGCTCTCAAATCGAAGAACACCACGCGGTTCGTCAAGATGCCGGTATGTTTGACGTGTCACACATGACCATTGTTGATATCAAAGGCGCTGATGCAAAAGCATTTCTTCGTCGTCTTGTTATCAATGATGTCGCTAAATTAGATGTCGCGGGCAAAGCGTTATACACGGGTATGTGTAATCATGAAGGTGGCGTAATTGATGATTTGATCGTTTACTTTTTCACTGACACCGATTACCGCTTAGTGGTTAACTCTGCAACTCGCGAAAAAGATCTGGCATGGATCGCAGAACAATCAGCAGATTTTGATGTTGTTGTTACTGAGCGTCCTGAATTTGCCATGATTGCCGTACAAGGCCCACAAGCTAAAGCTAAAGTTGCTACCTTATTAGATGCCGAACAAACGGCCGCCGTTGATGGCATGAAGCCATTCTTTTCAGCACAAGCGGGCGACTTATTTATCGCCACAACAGGATACACAGGTGAGTCAGGTTACGAGATTGCTCTTCCTCAAGAACAAGCGGCTGACTTATGGCAACAATTGTTAGATGCAGGTGTTAAGCCGTGTGGTTTAGGAGCTCGTGACACGTTACGTTTAGAAGCTGGTATGAACCTATACGGTTTAGACATGGATGAAACTGTTTCACCACTAGCCGCCAATATGGCCTGGACAATTAGCTGGGATGACGAGTCACGTGACTTTATCGGTCGTGAAACTTTAGCCGCACAACGTGCCGCAGGTGATCAAGCAAAACTTGTTGGTTTAGTATTAGAAGAAAAGGGCGTACTGCGCACCGGTTTGAAAGTGATCACAAGCGAAGGTGAAGGTGTTATTACTTCTGGAACATTCTCGCCAACTTTAGGCCATTCAATTGCAATGGCGAGAGTGCCGCGCAGCGTTAAACTAGAAGATATCGTACAAGTAGAAATGCGTAAAAAGTTAGTAGACGTTAAGGTCATTAAGCCTAGCTTTGCACGTAATGGCAAAAAAGCATTTTAATTTACGCTTTCAGCCGCAATAACAAATTTGATTCGTGAATGAATTACTCTATAGTTATTTTTGAGCTTCATTCACTTGCCTAACTAGGCTAATAAACAAGATTTAAATTAATAAAAATTAGGAACATCAAAATGAGCAACATTCCGTCAGAATTGAAATACGCTACTTCTCACGAATGGGTACGTAACGAAGGCAACGGTATCGTAACTGTTGGTATTACAGAGCATGCACAAGAATTACTCGGTGACATGGTATTTGTTGAATTACCTGACGTTGGCGACGCAGTAAGTACGGGTGACGATGTTGCCGTTGCAGAATCTGTAAAAGCGGCTTCAGACATCTACGCACCAGTAACAGGTGAAGTCGTTGAAGTAAACGAAGACTTAGAAGATTCACCAGAGTTAGTAAACTCTGACGCTTTTGGCGATGGTTGGATGTTCAAAGTTAAAGTTGAAGATATGAGTGACTTAGAAAGCTTATTAGACGCTGAAGGTTACGCGAACTCTATCGACGAAGATTAATTTTAGCCCCAGGTGGCAACATTTAAGTCTGTCACCTTAGCTAAATATCAGTTTTAAGCCTCTGACTCGATGTTCGGGGCTTTCTTTTTTAATTACGTAATACCTTACGTGATAAATAATTTTTAAGTGAAGCTGTTTTATGACTACTCAAACTCTGAAAGACCTTGAGCAAACACAAGATTTTATCCGTCGCCATATCGGCCCAGATGAAGCTCAAACTCAAGCCATGCTCAATGAAATTGGCGCAGAATCGATTGACGCACTAATCGACGAAATTGTACCAAAAAATATTCGTTTAGCTGATTTACCTAACATTGAAGAAAGTAAAACAGAAGTTCAAGCACTCGCTGATTTAAAAGCCGTGGCCAGTAAGAACGTGGTTAACACAACCTACATTGGTTTAGGTTATTACGGTACGTTAACGCCAAACGTAATTTTGCGTAACGTATTAGAAAACCCAGGCTGGTATACGGCATATACGCCTTATCAACCAGAAATCGCACAGGGTCGTTTAGAATCTTTACTTAATTACCAGCAAATGTGTTTAGACCTAACGGGCTTAGACTTAGCGTCAGCTTCTTTACTTGATGAAGGTACAGCAGCAGCAGAAGCGATGGCATTAGCTAAACGTGTATCAAAGAACAAAAAATCTAACTTGTTCTTTATTGCTGAAGAAGTTTACCCACAAACGATTGACCTAGTTAAAAACCGTGCTGACATGTTCGGGTTTGACATTGTTGTTGCTCCAGCAACCGATGTTGAAAATCACGACGTATTCGGAGCGTTATTACAATATCCAGCCGCTAGTGGCGAAATTACTGACATTTCAGCATTAATTGAAAAAGTTCAGGAGAAAAAAGGTATTGTTGCTGTCGCCGCTGACATCATGAGCTTAGTACTACTTAAAGCGCCAGGTGAATTAGGTGCTGACGTAGTTATTGGCTCTTCACAACGTTTTGGTGTGCCAATGGGTTACGGTGGCCCTCACGCAGCATTCTTTACAACGTCAGACAAATACAAACGTTCAATGCCGGGTCGTATTATTGGAGTATCAAAAGATACCCGCGGTAACCCAGCATTACGTATGGCAATGCAAACACGTGAACAACATATTCGTCGTGAAAAAGCCAACTCAAATATTTGTACTGCTCAAGTATTATTAGCCAACATGGCGGCGTTTTATGCGGTGTACCATGGCCCTAAAGGGTTAAAGGTTATTGCTAATCGCATTCATCGTTTTGCTGACATTTTAGCTTTAGGTACAGCATCAAAAGGCGTTCAAGCTGATCACGCGAACTACTTTGACACATTAACTTTCACAGTAAGCAATAAAGACGAAATCGTCGCACGCGCATTAAACGCGGGTGTTAACTTACGCACAGACGTTGATGGCAAAGTCTCTGTTTCACTTGATGAAACGACAACGCGTCACGATATTGAAGTATTGTTTGATATTTTCCTTGGCGAAGGTCATGGTTTAGATGTTGCTGCACTTGATCAACAAATTATCGATGCAGGCCACTCATCAATTCCTGCAACTTTGGTACGTGAATCAGAGATTTTAACGCACCCAGTATTTAACTCGTACCACTCAGAAACTGAGATGTTACGTTACATTAAAAAATTAGAAAACAAAGACTTAGCGCTTAACCATTCAATGATTTCATTGGGCTCTTGTACCATGAAGTTAAATGCGACTGCCCAAATGATCCCAGTATCGTGGCCTGAATTTGCCAACATGCACCCGTTTGCACCCGTTGACCAAGCGCAAGGTTACAAGCACATGATTGATGAGCTTGATAAGTGGTTAGTTGAATTAACGGGTTACGATGCCATGTCAATGCAGCCAAACTCTGGTGCACAAGGCGAATATGCAGGTCTTATCGCGATTCACAAATACCATGAAAGCCGTGGTGACTCGCACCGTAACATTTGTTTAATTCCATCATCTGCGCACGGTACTAACCCTGCGTCAGCACAAATGGTTGGTATGAAAGTGGTTGTCGTTGATTGTGATAAAAACGGTAACGTCGACATGAATGACTTTAAAGCGAAAGCGGAAGAAGTTAGCGACAACCTATCTTGTATTATGATCACTTACCCGTCTACACATGGTGTATACGAAGAAACAATTCGTGAAATGTGTGAAATTACTCATAGTCACGGCGGACAAGTATACCTTGACGGTGCCAACATGAATGCACAAGTGGGTATTACCTCACCAGGCTTTATTGGTGCCGACGTATCACACTTAAACTTACATAAAACCTTTGCTATTCCACATGGTGGTGGTGGCCCAGGTATGGGACCTATTGGTGTTAAAAAGCACCTTGCACCATTCTTACCTGATCATGCCCTAATCAACGTTGATGAAAGCACAAAAGGCAACGGAGCCGTATCTGCAGCACCTTACGGTAGTGCAGGTATTTTATGTATTTCTTACCTTTACATTGCAATGTTAGGTAAAAAAGGTGTCACTGATGCAACTAAATACGCTATTGCTAATGCCAACTACGTAGCGAATAAACTCAGTCAGCATTTCCCGATTTTGTACACGGGTAATAATGGCCGCGTAGCCCATGAATGTATTGTTGATTTGCGCCCACTGAAAGAAGCGTCAGGCATTACTGAAATGGATGTTGCCAAGCGTTTAATGGATTATGGTTTCCACGCGCCAACGATGTCGTTCCCTGTAGCGGGCACGTTAATGATCGAGCCAACAGAGTCTGAAGCTAAGCCAGAGCTTGATCGTTTCATTGAAGCGATGACCTGTATTCGTGACGAAATTCGCAGAGTAGAGCAGGGCGAGTGGTCGGTTGAAAACAACCCACTTCACAATGCACCGCATACACTAGCTGATATCACTGACCCAGCATGGGATCGCGCCTACACTATCGGTGAAGCCGTGTTCCCAGTACCAGCCGCCGCAGCAAACAAATTTTGGCCAACAGTTAACCGTATTGATGATGTATACGGCGACCGCAACTTAATTTGTTCATGCCCAAGTGTGGATACGTATAAAGACTAATTTTTACTGTGTACCTGAATATTTAAAATTCAGACAATGTATTAAAAAATAGACAAACTACGGTTTGTCTATTTTTTTGCTTTAAGGAAATGTTTAAGGTGGATGTGTAAGCTTTAAACTAACTCACCCTTAAATGCTTTATCGAGTTGTAGTGGCATAGTGAATTTCCTGATTACTTTTTTAAAGCTCCTTATTTTACAAATTGGGCTATCCTTAATCAAAGTTAATATGATAAGGAAGTTATAATGCGCAATGTCACTCCATTAACCGTCGGTCCTATATTAGGTGAAACCACCTCTACTCATACTCGTATTTTTTCTAGAGCAAAAAAGCCAACCAAGGGACTGAAATCGCATGTTGTTGTAGAGTTAACGGATGGGACATCATCGATAGTGAAAATAACAAAGGCCAGTCAGGACTTTGATTTCACTAGCATTACTATAATTGAAAACCTTTCACCTGAAACAGAATACAAGTATAGAGCTGGATATTTTCATGATAGTGCAGATAGCAACGAAATACCGAATGACATTAATATGTTTAACTGGCAAGGAATTGGCTTTATAAAATTCAAGACAGGAAGTGATGATGCCAATTTAAACCGGACAATTGCCTTTGGTAGCTGTCGATATACTTTTCCTAATAGAAGGTGGGTGGATAGCCGAGGAGATAAAACGTTTAAAAATATTTTAGCGCAACATGAAGAGTCTTCTTTAGATGGTTTTTTTATGTTGGGAGATCAAATTTATGCTGACATTTTTGGGAAAGGTATTAGTCAATTAAAGTCCTTCTACAAATTATACAGAAGAGCATTCTCTACACCTCATATGAAACAGTTGATGAGTCAAGTTCCAACTTTTATGACACTTGATGACCATGAGATAGAAGATAATTGGCCGAAAGCAAAGCACTGTGTAAAAGATAGAGAAAAAGAAGTTGCAGCTAAAATGGCTTACGTGTCATATCAAGTATCTCATAGTCCACTTTTTTCATTTCATAGCGGTAAGTTAATTGGTACTCCAAAAAAATTCTGGTATGAGTATCAAGATGGTTGCTATGAGTTATTTATGACAGATACTAGATTTGAACGAAACCTAGAAAAAAATGAAATCATATCTGAAAAGCAAATGAGTTCTCTTGTAGATTTTTTACTACGTCCTTCAGGAAAAGTAAAATTAGTATGTTCGTCAGTGCCATTTATCGGAAATAATAGTGACGATAAGTGGTTTGGTTTCCAGAAACAAAGAAACGATATAATAGAGAAAATACGTGTTAACAATATTAAGAAGGTTGTTTTTTTAAGTGGGGATGTACACTTTTCATCTGCATTTACTTTAACATCTCCTGATAATCCTGACTTCAAGTTGACGCAGCTTATAGCGTCACCATTTTTCTGGCCAATTTTCGATTTAAGCTCCGGTGATGTTGATGAATTTGAATGTTATGAACATGAATATGTTGTTAACCAAATAATGGAAGAGTTTAATGAAGAAAATTATGGTCTTGTAGATATTTCACCCAATCAATTATTGTTTAGAGTCTACCCGAGAAAAGGCAGAGTGCCATTGAATCAACCTCTTTTGATAGATTTTAATTAAACAACGGCTATTAAATATGGTTTTAATTTATGAGTGTTTTGGTTGAAATATTTAGGAATGTAATAATTATAGATTTCATGTAAAACAGCTTGTTATGACTGTTGCACAAGTTAACTTATCGGTCAGGCTCTCTTTTTGAACAATTAACTTGCATTACGTCTGCAATAGGCTCCAAGCAACCATGAGCCCATAAGGAAAAGGGAGCTCTTGTGACTGAGCAGTAGAAAATATATGCAAAGGGCGAATCAGAGATGATTCGCCCTTTTATTTTTTACGGTTAGAAAAGTGAAGCCAATATTGGCTTTCTTGTAATTCAATACTAGTCACTGAAACCAACAGGTTTTATTGAAGATAAAATTTAATGTTGAATTGAACTAATTTCCCAGTTTTACGTATATAACCTTAGTACATAAATGCAAACAGTGAGAAACACTGTTTTATAAGGCCTCAAGGAAACTCTATGAAATTACTCTTCGCTCTTGTTGTTCCACTGTTTTTGGCAGGTTGCTCCGTGTTTGGAGAAAGCGGGGTTGAAAACGCGCCTTATACACTATTGAAATCTGATCAGGTACAGAAAATTGAAGTGCGTAACTATGAATCGATGGTGCTAGTGTCCTCCGACATGTCAGCCGACGGTATGAACAGTGCGTTTAGGAATCTGTTCAGATACATTACTGGTGAGAATGAAGGCTCCACAGAAATAGCCATGACAGCACCGGTACTTATGGATGAATCAGAAGCAGTATCTAAGGGGACCGAAATCGCTATGACCGCTCCGGTGTTTATGAAAGAGCGATCAGAACAACAAGTAATGTCATTTGTAATGCCTGCCGACTTTACGATACAAAATACCCCTAAGCCAACCAATCCAGACGTCTGGATAACAGAAGTAAAGGACTACAAAGTCGTAGTGATAAAGTTCAGCGGACTGCTCAGTGACAGTAATGTTGAAACACAAACCCAAATCCTAAATAGCTGGATAGCGAAAAATGGCTATACCGCTATTAGCGAGCCTATTAACGCAGCCTACAATGGCCCTTTTACTATCCCATGGCTTCGCCGCAACGAAGTGTTAATTGAAGTAATATAGCCCGAAATACATTACTAAAATAACTATAAATAAGTAGGACACCCATCCTTATTTTTACAGGCAGCAAGAAGTAAAAGGAAAGCCAGATAACGCCATCATCCGCGTACTCGCTTTTAAGTGGATAAGGATATTGTTTCGGTGTTGGAAAACAAAGACAGCGTATGATGAATCAACATACCTAGAGGCATTGAAACTTAAGGGTTCGCCGTTACTGAAATACGCGGTGAAAAGTAAGTTTTAGCGCTTGCGGTCCACCTCAGGGCGTGTTGTTAGTAAGCTTGAACACGATAACTATTTGTTATCTTTTTTAGAGTCTTCTTTTTTTGCATACTAACCCCAAAAGCAATACCTAACGCTATTCCAACTGCCAACCCTGCACCAAGATTACCCATTGAAGTTCCAATAGCTAAGCCGACACCAACACCAAGAGCTATGCCAGCACCAACTTTATTTGATTTAGTTTTGTCTTTTTTATTTGATGACATTTTATAACTCCAGAGTTTGAATTAAGCTCAGCATTTTTAAAGCTGACTAACGCCTCACTAAGAGGCAAATAATAGTTGGTTAAAATAGGCGACGAAGGAGCAAAAACCAACTGTTATTTGTCCTTTTGAGTGACTTGTTATAAGCCGATTACTCCAAAGTTTTCTTTTTAAAATTAATAGTATAATTATTTGTAGAGTTTAAATCTTTTCCACATGCTACAGCTAACCCTTTAGGTAATTCTGAAAAGTAATAAAAATCACCTACGGGAGAGCGAAGAGAAAAATCTAAAGAACCGTCATATTTATATGCTAATAATTCCTCAGCAACACCTCTTTCTCCCATCAGAACCATAATAAGATTTTCAGAAGGAACGTGTTTTACACCTTTAATTAAGAGCGATTCATCAATAGTGATTTTCTCACCGTTGAATTCCCATTCTACCATTTTAGATTCGATTTGCAGATTATTCATATAGGCTTATAACGCCTCATTAATGGGCGAAAAATAGTTGGTTAAAATAAGCGACGCAGGAGCAAAAACCAACTGTTTTTTTGATCTTCCCCCGATAAAATGGACACGCTCCATTTCAATTTACTGCTAATTCATATTCAGCAGGTGTTTTATATCCTAAACTCGAATGTAATCGTTGTCTATTGTAAAAATAAT
>PJEL010003180.1_pt1 | contig 14310 bp, 11 predicted proteins | sample 1853271 | NCBI WGS metagenome assembly PJEL01 (sample SAMN08108733, study PRJNA415343) | Invertebrate metagenome, whole genome shotgun sequencing project. | host: Globobulimina | place: Sweden: Gullmar Fjord | collected 2015-08 | reverse complement strand
AGTTTTTAAAAATATCTGATTTGGTATTTGCAAATATCATAGATCTTTCTGCTACAAGTAATTGCTGAAGATCCCGGTCTGCCTCTAAAAGAAGAGAAATTCCGGGAAGTCTGACTGCAAACATTTCGTCAAGATTTTTATCAATATTTCGTGCGCTGAAAAAACCGGTAAGTCCAGTTATGACAATAACCAAAACCATTAAAAAGAAGCCAATTGTCAACTTTACACCGATTGTTGCAGTTTTAAATATATTCATTGAAAAACTCCTTTGATGCATGAAAAGGGGAGGACCTGCCTCCCCATAAACTAAAAATTATTTTATTTTATCTACATCAATTCCAAAGGTAATGGCACCAATGGCTTTCCCACCGTCTAAAACAGGTACAGACACTTGTGCCAGATATGTTTGCGAACTATCATCAAATTCTACATCATCCACAAAAACTGCTCCTTTCCCTCCGTTAAAGGATTTTTGAAATTTAGCTTCATCACCCTGCCAGTAATCAGATGTCTTATCCGTCATAGCCACGTTTGCTCCCTGGTTATCCATGACAAATATTTCAGAGAAGGAAGGGGATGTTTCCTGAATAGTCCTTAAATGTTTACCACATGCTGAAGTCATCATCGCCTTCATATAATCTGCAATTCCCGGTGTTTTTTTCCATTTCTCATCCATTTCCTTAATCTTGCTTAATGTCTGCCCTTTTGCATTTTCCTCTTTTACAGCTTTAATTATGATTGGATCACTTCCATATGCAGCTAATTTGGATTTTGCAAATTCAACGACTTTGGGTGATGCTTTTTCAGCTGCGAATACCGGTTGAAACCAAACTAATAAAACCATAACCAGTAATGCGACAATGTGTACTTTTTTCATTGTGTAAATCTCCTTTGTTGCAGTTTAAATTCAAATGTTGGGTTAGTTGCCTCTGTTGAGCGATATAATAAAAAAAATTTATTTTTTCCAATGCGAAATCCCTGACGAAGGGAGCGTTTTTTGATCAATGTTTCTATTAACATGAGTTTCTTCGTTATAGCTCAATTTTTAAGAACATAACTACCTGGAGTTACTAATGTTTTATACACTCTTTTTTTAAAAACCATATAGGTTTGAGAATCCAGGAAAAACCGGTTGCCTTCGAGGATGTATTTCGTAGGTAGAAATAGTATAAAAATACGTGAATAATGGTTAACTGTAAATGTAATATGTTTTGATTCTATCATATTTTTATTTTAAATGGAAGCAAACAAAAGATAATGAACAATTTTCGATTTGTTAGAGTAGAAGTAAATCAAATAGCAAATAATAGATTTGTGATTTCAAAAATGAAGACAGGGTTGGTGTCGGGGGAAATACTTTTTTAAAAAAGATAGAATACCTTAACAGGATAAGCCGGTAAACGGGCCCACCCGTGAAGCCACTATAACCTGCCACAAAGGTCAGCAGGTTTCTTTGTCTTATACACCATATAGATTTGTGGGGCGAAACTGTTACCTTTGGCTAACCCTGTTTTTTTGTTTAGGATGTTTAATTTACGTTCCTTAGCTCCCGGAAAATATTTTGGTTCTACCATAACACCTTCGAAAAGTCCCTCTCATGGCGAAATCACTTTGATGGCTTTGTCTGGCATCATCGGGAATTAAATTCCTGTCAGCACAGACAATACAAAGCCACTGGGCTTGCAAGCTTTGGTTTCTGTGTTTATAAAACTCCACATCAGGGGCAACTTTCCTGCAACAATCACAAAAATTATTTTGCTGTTGATGTTTCTCAATTTCTTTAAGCGGACCACTTCGTTTTGGCTTGTTTTTTTTGCTTTTAATCTCAGGCTTACTCGATTTAATACCTGCTTTTTCAAGTGCATCTTGCAAACTATTACTCATTGTAAACTTTTACCTCCGTTATATTTTTTAATCACTCTGGCATAATAAACAAAATGTACACATTTTGCAAACGTTGAACATTCATAAACTAGTATTTTCTATGTTATCACTATATCAATTGGATATATTTATGATGGGTCATCAGAAACATATTCAAAATAAACTTTTTTACGCTACAATTGATTTAGGTGATAAACCCCGGGAAAATCATACTTTAGAAGGGTTTCAGGCTTTGTTAATTTTGATTTTGTCTATATGAAGTAAAAACATTATTATCAATATATGTAATGGGACGTTTATATCGGCACAATTTAACTTCAGGGGTTGAATTGAAAAGCGTAATATCGAAAATGGCAACAATGCTATATCTGTTATTTTAAAACATTATTCCTTAGCCATATAAATACTTTTTACAAGAGCATCAACATGTCTTGCTTATTTTTAATGTGGTAGCTGTTTTTTTAATTCATAATAAGCTAGTTTTAGTCGCTCTTTTTTCGTAAAACTATCATTTTGGGCTGCATTTATCAGTTCTTTTTTTTCTTCAGCCGTCAAATCAGGATTAGCAATAATTTCTTCTTTGGCTTGGGTATATTCATCCACCCGGCTATTCCATTCATCTGAATAATCATACATAAAAGTTACTTGCTTAGCGATCATCTCTCCATAAAAATTTTTTCTCAATTTATAAATTTCATCTTCTTTTCCACCGTGAGCCTGCAACTCTTTTATTTGTTTCTCTAATTTTTTTTCTTCTCTCTCTCGTTGAATCAGTTCCCGCCGTTCTTCTGATAATTGCTCTTCAAGCTCAGTAAGCATCTTATCTTTTTGCTCTTCGTTAAGAGAATCATTTGTATTAACTTTCGTACTCTGAAGGGAATATTCAATCTCTGCTTCCTCTTTGGCGAAAAAAGCTATAACTACTTCCGGTTGAAAATATTTACGGCGTAAAATTTTAAGTTCAGCGAATATTGCTACTTTATCAGCCTTCAATTTATAAGAAGCTCTTAATTCAGCCAGACTGCCTCTATAATCAAGAAAATTTTCAAAAATGGCTAAAGCATCGTTTGCAGCTTTTCCCTGGAGGGATAGCTGGATATATTCTTTTATTCGTCCTGTAACAGTTTCGATGCTCTCTTCACCCAAAGCCATGAAAAAGTATTCAAATAAATTTAAAATGTTGCTTATAATCAGTAAATTCCCGTTGGAATCAGACAGTCTAAAAAATATATTTGCATCCCTTAAATGAGAGGGCAGCTTTCCATATATGGACACCTTTTCGTACTCTTCAACACTATTGAACTGATAGGCTGTTTTTAAATTCTGTGTAACTGGCTGCGTATTCGACTTAACGAAACCTGCGTCATTTACTGTTTCATCATGGTTTATTTGATAAAAACAAAATATGAATACTATTCCGATTATTGAAGTAATAAAGCCGATAAATATTTTTCTTGATTTCATAGATATAAATCCCATCACTGCTTGTGTTAAACATGGTCTAAACTGATCATAATGTTTTAAATCAGAGCCAGGGTAAATGGCCCTGATTTAAACTTAATCAACTCTTATAACCCACGCTCTCTTAGAAAGTTTACATGGTTCCGATAAACAGTTATCGGATGATCCGGATTGTTGATGTCCCACATTATGTCAGGAGCCAATATCCCAATCATATGATTTTGTTCATCTGCATGATTCCAGTTATATACTCCAAGCATAATACCAAACTGATTACTATCAACAGGAATAAAGGAATCAGTATCACGGGTGTAACCTTGAATACCAATATGATCATTCATACAGATTCCCAGAGGAGCCACCTGACCCAGTAGAAGTTCTGCCGCGTCAGCAACAGCTTTCAAAGATATTGCCTCCGGGTTTAATTTAAATACCTTTTCAAATGTGTCATTTAACGAATCTAACTTATCTAATGTTAAATCTTTAACACATTCCGGCCAATCCTCATATTCCAACCCTACAACCGTATGGAGTGCATTGAAGATTAATAGAACAGAGTCAAAAAGATCTATATCCAGACCAATCGGCATTTCATCAGTGGCAGTATGCCATGATCCGTTGCCGGTGAATGAATAGTATTGAATAGCCTTTGGATCATTTATGTTAAGATTATTGCCTAACCCATCGCCAATTACAAAATCCCGCCAGGCGCCATTGACATAAAATTGTTGCACATTTGCGTTTGTGTCAACACCATTTCCATATGCTCTGTCATATATATTTTCACCATCTTCCAGATCGTTTTCATTGACTAAGTCATTTTCATCGACTTCAAAACCAGGAATACTATTTAAATATGAGATTTCCGCATCACTGAGGACATATTGTGCTCCAGGGGGCAAGCCAACACTTGGATACTCTTTATTAAATTTATATATACCATGCTGGGTAAAACCCGCAACCACACCGTCAACATTTTGAGATTCAAGTAACTCTTCCCAATTAACCGGGCCTGAAACATACCCTGTATATTCTTCTCCATGACCACTTAAAGTTGAAACATAAACACCTAATGATTTAAGAAGCTTTACAACTCTCTCTTTAATTTCTTCACCCTCAAAACCTTCGCTGTTTTCATTAGCTAATAGTACGGTACCCTCTGCGGTCGGTGTTCCAAAATGGGGCCCGGCAACGGTCGTTAAGGATGCTACTCTACTACCTGATATATCCCATGTGTCGTCGTTTTGAAAGAATTTCCCTAATTCGTTAATTGCAGCACGTGATGTTGTAGATCCATGACTATGAGCGATTAAATTCACTTTTAATTTCCCACCAGTTAAGAAATATGGGTCATTTTTAATTAGAAAATCCAAAATTTTTAACGACATATCCTTCCCGCGGTCTTCTGTTTTCTGCCATGGATGAAGTGATAAATCCCATACTTTTTGCTTAGTATCTCTTCTAATTTGGTCCGCTATTCTATGAAAGTATGCAACAGTTAAATATTTGGTATCAAATATATCAAGGCCTCCCATCGCAAGATCCAATAAATCAATTGAGCTATAACCAACAACCCCCGGTACTAATACAATTGGGTATTTGGTCGCAGTATAACCTGTGCCTTGTTTATAATTTAATGTGATACTCCTGCTACTGGTATTTTTATGTTCAACCCATTTCCAATAGTACCACTTGATCTTTGTCCATACCCAGGTTGTTCTTTCAATTTGAAGTCTAAGCTTAACCTTGCCAGGTATATAATTTCTCAGATGTGCAAAATAATCAGGATCAAAATTGCTCTCGTCACGATTTTCGTATTTTACGAACCATTCGGCATTATCAATAAGCAGGGAAAAATAACTTAAATCAACTTGTTCACCAAGTTCAAGGTCCATTGCTCCATCTTTTAAAGAACTTGCGGATCTTCCATTAATAAGAAAATCGACATCAAACGCTACCGCAGCCCCCACAAAAACAAATAACATAGTAAAGCTTATCAAACTAAATAAAAAAAATTTTAACTGTTTCATACCTTTCTCCTTGTTATTATATTTTAATTTACTCAAATTAATACAACCATTATTATTGTGTTCCGATTCGATATAATTTATCCCTCCTTTAAGAGTCGCCAATTCGAAACATTTTTTGAAAAAACTGTGTTAATTTAGTATTCCAGCATATGTCATTATCAATGAACGTACGATATCAATGAAAGCAGTGTTTCTACAAAAGAAACAATATTAACCAATTCTATATTTACACATACCGCTGAATAAACTTAAAATCTATTAGGGTAATTACCCCTTTTTCTTAGAAAAAACCCTTAGAAACAATTGAGGCAACTCTATACTTTGTTTTCCACCCGTTTCAGCTAAAAAATACAACAACACCATATAGCAATTAATTTGCATAATAGAATCGGGCCCTCTTTTGCCAGTCCCATATTATACGTAAAGCCAATTGATATAGTCACTAAACCTGTGGAAATTAAGACACTTAGCATTCAGTTCATTAAAAACACACGTTCATTGACATTTGATCTTAGCCCGCATATAGTTTACTGCATGGGCTTGGAACCAGCCGGAGATTAGTTGTTTGAAGAGACATTTGTAGTTGTTGAATTCCCTTTATCAAAAGAAAAATGGAGAATTAACATGCCGACTACCATACTATTAGCCGATGATCATCAAATTACACGCGAAGGCCTTCGCCTTTTATTGGCTAATGAGCCGGATATGGAAGTAATCGCGGAAGCGGACAATGGCCGGACAGCAGTTAAATTGGCTCTCAAATTTAAACCAGATATCATTGTCATGGATGTCAGCATGCCGGATCTCAATGGTATGGAGGCAACTCGTCAAATATTAACTGATTTACCTAAAACAAAAATACTTGGACTCTCAATGCATTCTCACCGTAATTACGTAGTAGGAATGTTGAAAGCAGGTGTATCCGGCTACCTCCTAAAAAATTGTGCATTTGTTGAATTGGTTCAAGCTATAAGAGATATTTATAATAATAAAATTTACATTGGTGAAGATATTGTCGATACGGTAATCGAAGACTATATTATGAACATAAAAACTGGTAAAAAAGCAACAGCAAAAGATTTAAGCGCAAGGGAGCGGGAAGTCCTTCAATTGGTTGCCGAAGGTTATACTTCAAAAGAAATCGCCGACCAGCTGAATGTTCATGTAAAAACAATCGAAACTCATCGTCATCAAATAATGGCTAAACTGAACCATAGAACTATTGCCGATCTCACCAAATATGCAATCCGGGAAGGATTGACCTCCCTCGATACATAAAACTCCTGCACAACATTTTTAGAAATACTGCACTATGGATTCAACCTGATTGTACCCTTTTTCTAAAACCATATTGCTGCTAAACAAATCTATACAATTGTTCACATAACGGCTGACGGCTATTGTTTTACATATCTTTTGCAAGCCAGTCATAGAATATCATTATAGATATTTCCATTTAAGAGCAACATTTTATTTATTTCCAATAACATTTAGCAAACTTAAAGATTTGCCCCAATAATTTCGCAAAAAATATTGATCTAATTATCGTTTTCATGGTACTATGCACAATGGTGGTCCAACTTGATCTTATCAACAATATCAATAATATCTACAGTTACAAATTTTTTCAAAGTTACGGGATTGCTATGCCAATTAGATTGTCAGCCACGGGAAATCAATGAATAAAAATAAAAAATACGAATCCTTGTTGTTAAATACAATATCGTTAACCAGGAAAGATTATTTGAAGCTATTAAATAATTCTCACATGTTAATGCCTAATATCTTTGGATAAAGTCATGACAAAGCAAGACAAAAAAAAGACTCCTATTTATCGCGGGGCAAGGCAATATTTTCCGGTTAGGATTATTATTTTCCTGTTAACAATGCTTTTGGTTGCCCTTATTGTAAGAAATCGTACTGAAATCGTCATGACTCACTACCCGTTTTTTTTGCTTCTTTTCTTCTGGCCGTTTATAGCATTTTTACATGTTAAATTGAGCTCCAACTCTCGTAGTGCGGAATTTCTTAACCTGGCAGTTGATTCATTGGTCATTGGAACCTGTATTCCCATGACACTCTTTCATCCCTGGTTTTTTGTAGGCTCACTTGTTGTCTGTTTAATGGGCGCTATGGCTAATGGCGGAATTCGACTATTCCTTAAGGGTTTGCTGGCATATGGTTTCGGCATAGGAATCGGCGGTATTTTTGTCGGTTTTCATTTCGATTTTTCTGTTACTAACAGTGAAATGCTCTCAGGTGCCAGTTTATTGATTGTATGTATCCAGATTTATGCATTTCTTAATCACAAAGGTATTAAACGCTTACGAAAAATTAAGGGCCAGTTAAGCAAAGAGCAGGAACATCTGGCTAATGCCAATGAGGAGATTGAAGAAAAAAACAAACAACTGAAAATAAAACAAAGGGCTGCCGAGTCGGCTACTCTCGCCAAAAGCGAATTTTTAGCCAACATGAGCCATGAAATCAGGACACCGATGAACGGTATTATCGGAATGAATGGCCTGCTTTTGGAAACCAAGCTCAATCCGGAACAGAAAGAGTATGCTAAAACTGTTCAATCCAGCGCTGATTATCTTCTTTCCATCATTAATGACATTCTTGATTTTTCAAAAATTGAAGCCGGAAAACTCGAATTTGAGATTCTTGATTTTAATTTAAGGACTATCATTGATGAAACAGCCTATACAATGACACTAAAAGCTCAGGAGAAAGGATTGCAGTTCGAAAAAGTCATTGATGAAGAAGCACCTTATCTTCTGAAGGGAGATCCCGGGCGTCTTCGGCAAATCCTCTTGAACCTGACTAACAATGCAATAAAATTTACATCCCAAGGCTCTGTTTCTATCAAGGTTTCCCGTGAAAATGAAACCAAAACAGATTCCACACTCAGATTTGCAATTAAAGATGACGGTATTGGTATTCCCAAAAAACTGCAGGAAAATCTTTTCGAATCATTTTCCCAGGTAGATGTGTCCAACACCCGTAAATACGGGGGCACAGGACTCGGCTTAGCTATTTCAAAACAACTCGTTAATTTGATGGGCGGTCAGATTGGCGTTGAAAGCGAACAAGGAAATGGAGCCACGTTTTGGTTTACGATTGTATTTGGAAAACAGGAATTTCGAAACGTACTGGACTCAAACGAAAAACAAGTCAATGTTTTTTCGGTTTCGAATGGGCTGTCGAATGAGGAGAAACAAAAAATACGAATCCTTGTTGTTGAAGACAATACCGTTAACCAGAAATTGGTTCTGATTTATCTAAAACAATACGGTTTTATGGCAACTGCAGTTGCAAACGGTCTTGAAGCAATTTCCGCTCTTGAAATGATTGATTATAATGTTGTTTTAATGGATGTTCAAATGCCGGAAATGGATGGTTTCGAAGCGACAAGAACAATCCGAAGCAACACCTCAAAAGTAAAAAACCATGAAGTTCCAATTATCGCCATGACCGCCCGTGCCATGAAGGGCGACAGGGAAAAATGCATTGAAACAGGTATGAATGATTACGTAACAAAGCCGATAAAACCGGAAAGATTATTTGAAGCCATTGAAAAAATTCTCATATCTTAAAGGCTAATGTTCTCATAAAAAAGTATTAAAGTGGGTGCTTTAACCGTAAAAAAAGATTACTTTTTCTCTTTTTCAACAGATAGACCAACAAAAACCCGATCGAGTTTAACCTTGATATCATTCCGGTTTTTCCTTATAATGTAGGTGAGGTTAGTCATTGATCTTTACTTGTTTACTTGACTTGCATTGCAACATAAATAGTGTTTCAACGGATTACAAAACGAACTCGACTGCCCCTCAACATGACCTCAAACTGTTACGCCCCTGTTACTATTAATCATATATGGGACCGCTGTTTTTTTTGCGTACCATAATGAGAGGAGTGATAAATGGGTGACCACTTCATTTTTTGTGATGATCTTGGCCCGGCAAAAGTCATTCAGGTTTACGAACCGAAGACGGGCCTTCAGGGTGTTCTTGTCATAGATAATATTGCCTTAGGCCCTGCCCTTGGCGGCCTTCGAATGGGAACCGGTGTAACGACACGAGAGTGTTTTAGACTTGCGCGTTCAATGAGCCTTAAAAATGCAGCAGCCGGTCTTTCACACGGCGGTGGTAAAAGCATCATCAAGGCAGATCCGAACTGCCCGCCGGAGCAAAAAGAACAGCTTCTGAGAGCCATGGCATCAGCCCTTCGGGATGAAAAAGACTATATTTTTGCCCCGGACATGGGAACAGATGAAGCCTGCATGGCAATTATAAAGGATGAAACAGAACACGTCACCAGCCTTCCCCGCGAGCTGGGCGGCATCCCCCTTGATGAAATCGGAGCAACGGCATGGGGTCTCAGACATGCAACTGAAACAGCACTCGAATTTTGCCGGTTTCACCTTGAAGATTCACGGGTCGTGATTCAGGGTTTCGGTAATGTTGGCCTCAATCTCGCAAAATTTTTAAGTAAAGCCGGAGCTATCATTGTCGCTGCAGCCGATATTGGCGGTGCCATCTTAAATCACAAAGGGCTGAATGTTCCTCATCTTGTTGAACTAGCTTCTCAAAAAAAGAGTGTCTCAGAGTATCCCGACGGTCAGAAACTCGACAACACAGATCTGGTCGATATTGAGTCGGATATCTGGATTCCGGCGGCGCAGCCAGATGTTATCACCGGAGATAATGTAAACAGGCTGAAAACAAAACTGGTGGTTCCCGGTGCAAATATCGCCGTCACTCCTGAAGCGGAAAAGATCCTTCATGCCAAGGGCATCCTTTGCCTGCCTGATTTTATAGCTAATTCCGGAGGTGTGATCTGCGCCGCAATGGAGTACAGCGGTTCCTGTGAGACGACAGTCTTTCCGGTTATCGAAGAGAAGATAAAGTTCAATACAAACATGGTTATCGAAGCCTCAAGAACAAAAGGAATCCTTCCACGGGCAGCCGCTGAAGAGATAGCCATAAAACGAATCAGAAAGGCAATGACCTATAAAAGATGGTCCATTTTTTAATCATTAACCGAACCGGCAGACAGAGGATCAATTATGTATCGTATACGTTTTCATGGTCGTGGTGGGCAGGGAATGAAAACCGCCAGTCGCATTCTCGGCACTGCATTTTTCCTTGAGGGATACGAGGTACAGGATGCTCCGCGTTATGGCGCCGAGCGTAGAGGTGCCCCCATGTTCGCATCCGTCCGTGTCTCCCGCGACACGATCAACGAACGCGGGCTGGTGCATATTCCCGACCTTGTTGTTTCTGCCGACAGCAGCCTTCTATCCATGCCCGCAGCAGGTGTTTTCACGGGCTGCACCCCGTCAACAGTTCTTCTGGTTGAAGCATCGGCCTATTTCAATGTTGAAGAAAAAACATCCGGTTTTAACGGAAACCTGATCACTTTGAACATCAGCGATATTCAAAACAGTCAGCTGAAAAACTCTCATTTCAGTAGTTTTTGGGCAGGTGCCGCTGCAAAACTATGCGGCGTTGTGTCAAAAGAATCTCTTGAAAAAGCTGTTTTTGAAGAACTGGGCCACCTTGGTAAAGAGATTGTCACCACCAACCTTGAGTTAGCTTTTACCGGGTGGTCTCTGCTGGAGGAGCACTCGGGCATTGTAAAAGAAGGTGAGGCTCATCCGCAGATAAAGGCAGAGGCTCCGGCGTGGATCGACCTTAAACCTGATCCGGTTCGCATTGCGGCGCCGGTAATCCACCGCACAGCGACAAGTAAAAATATCAAAACCGGTTCATGGCGAATTTCACGGCCGGTGATTGACTATTCAAAATGCAAGCAATGCTGGTGGAACTGTTCAGTTTTCTGTCCTGACAGTGCTATCACAATAAATGCAGAAGGATTTCCGGTGATCAATTACGATCATTGTAAGGGCTGTCTTATCTGTGCTTCTGAATGTGGCGGAAAAGCGATTTGGGTTCAGTCAGAAACCTAAGCAGCCATGATTAAGTAGTATTAAAAGCTTTATGAAAAAAGAAACGGTTTTAAACTGACAGCAAGACGATGCTGTATAACATAAGCAAAAAAAAGGAGAAGGTAAATGAGCAGGGATCTTTCCTACAGAAAACTTCTCACCGGAAATCAGGCAGCGGCATGGGGTGCACGACTTGCCGGAATTGAATACGCCCCTTTTTTCCCAATAACCCCTCAAACCGAAATCATGGAGACCCTCTCAGGTTGGATTGATCGTGGAGAGTTTCAAAGCAGACTCGTCACCCTCGAGTCAGAACACTCCATGGTAACCGCAGCAGGCGCTGCTTCAGCAGCCGGTGTCAGAGTTTTCACAGCGACTTCAAGCCAGGGACTTCTCCATGCAATGGAAATGGTTTTTGCTATTCCGGGCTGGCGCGTCCCGGTTGTCATGGTGAATGTCTCCCGCGGTATCTCTACACCCGTTACTCTTGAGCCGGATCACAACGATATTCTGGCCGCACGTGACAGCGGATTTCTTCAGATTCACTGTTCAACCTGTCAGGAGGTTCTTGATGCCGTTCTTTTTTCATACCGCATTACTGAAAATAAAAATGTGCGCCTTCCGATGATTGTGAATATGGACGGGTTTTATCTGTCGTTTACACGAGAGCCGGTGATCATCCCGGATGCAGAAACAGCCATCCGTTTTGTCGGCCCGTACCAGACCGAAAATATTAGTTTTACACCGCAAAATCCAACCAACTTAGGGATTGTTGTTCTTGGCGGATCGCCCTACTCCTATTTCAGATATCAGGCACATCTGGCTGCCATGAAAGTGCTTGAACTTTTCAATGAAACCGCCCTTGAATTTGAAGCGGTGTTCGGTAGAAAACCGTTTATGCTTGAAGAATTTCACACAGACGATGCAGATATTGTCTATGTCATGATCGGTTCTTTTGCCACCAAGGCAAAGAATGCCGTGGTTCGTTTAAGAAAAGAGGGGCTAAAAATTGGTCTAGTGCGGCTCTGTCTGATCCGGCCGTTTCCTGCTGAAGTAATCGCCAATGCACTTTCCGGTAAAAAAGGAATTATCGTTATCGACCAGAATCTTGCATCGGGCAAAGGCGGAACTCTCCACAATGAAATTACCGGCGCCTTATACGGCCGCCCCGGCGCCCCTCCCGTTGTCACCAGTTTTATCGGCGGACTCGGTGGCCGTGATATCTCCATTGAAGAATTTAGAGAGATGGCCGTTATCACCCGTAATGCCTGTGATACAGGTATAGTACCACCACCAAAACTTCTGTTCACACAATCCGAAATGGATGCCGTTACGAAAATGCAGACCCTTGCTGTTGGTAACCTAAGAAGGAGAGAATAAGAATGGATAATGCCGAAATAAAAAAAATCACTGACCTGAGTCAGGAACGCCTTCTTTCATCGGGCACACCCACATGTGCCGGGTGCGGCGCACTCTCCGGTATTCATCAAATCTATGATATCCTTGGCGAGAACACCGTCTTTGTAAATGCCGCGGGCTGTATGACTCTTTTATCGATCTATCCCTATACCCCCTTCAAAGGGTCGTGGCTCTACACCGCCATGGCCTGCGCATCCGCCGGAGCTCAAGGTATCCGGGATGCCCTTGATATTCATCTTGAAAAAAAACGCCTTAAACCGGATGACAATATGCAGTTAGTCGTCCTGACCGGTGACGGTTCCGCAAGCGGTATGGGACTCTCCTCAACCTCTGCTGCCATTGACCGGAAGCTCGATTTTATATGCATCTGCTATGACAACGAAGGATACGGCAACACCGGACACCAGTCCTCTGCCTCGACCCCCCACGGTGCCGAAACCGCAACCAGCAAAAGCGAGTCAGGATTTCACGGTTTTAAAAAAGACCTTTTCGCAATATGGACAGCCAATAAACCGGCCTACGCAGCAACGGTTACAGCCGCCTTCCCCCTCGACCTCGCGAAAAAAATTGAAAAAGCAAAAAAAATAAAAGGCCCCAGCATGATAATCATGCTGGCCCCATGCCCTCCCGGATGGCATTTTACACCGGAGAAGACAATAAAAATCGGTAAACTCGCAGTAAATACCGGTATCTGGCCCCTTCGAGAATACATTGATGGCAAAATCGTCCACACAAAAATCCCAAAAAAAAGAAAGTCCGTTGAAGAGTACCTGAAAACCCAGAAACGATTCAGCCACCTCTTCGCACCTGAGAACCATCATATGTTAAAAGAAATTCAGACCCGCGTCGATGATTACTGGAATGGGATTCATGTTTGATAACTCCTAATTTATGTTATAAATTGTATAAATAAAGACATTTTTCATCACCCCTTGTACCAGCCCAAATGAGAGGCCAGTCGTACGTTCAGTTTTTAAACAGACAGAGCGAAGTTCATAACCAGATTAATTTTAATACCCCAATAACAACCGGAGGGGGTAATTCTGTCCCCCCGGTTTTTCGACTGTATACATTCAATAAATTGTTCAGTTACCCATCAACCCAGAATTTTTTAGATAAGCTGCGACGTATTTCCCATAAATTACCCTTCTCATTAAAATTTTGAAGTCCTTTTCCCTGGTCAGCATCATTTACCTGCCATGCACCGTTAACAGCTCCTGTAAGACCCGCTGAAATCATTTCAAAGCCCTGTGCCGTATAGAGATCAGTTTCGCACCCCCTATTAATAAGAATTTTCAACTGCCGGCATGCCTGGTGATTTTTAGATTTCAGAACTTCGACAAGTTGTTTCACTTCTTCATCGAGTCTGTCATTTTCAACTATTCTGTTCCACAGGTTCCAGTCGCATGCTTTTTGTGCAGGCATTAAGGCCCCGATGATATTAATCTCTTTTGTCCTTCGTTTTCCAATATATCTTGATAACCGGGTAGTACCACCCCACCCCGGGGTTATTCCGCTATCAACCTCAGGCATTCCCCAGACTGCACGTTTTGTTGCAATCAC
>PJEL010003179.1_pt1 | contig 14311 bp, 10 predicted proteins | sample 1853271 | NCBI WGS metagenome assembly PJEL01 (sample SAMN08108733, study PRJNA415343) | Invertebrate metagenome, whole genome shotgun sequencing project. | host: Globobulimina | place: Sweden: Gullmar Fjord | collected 2015-08 | reverse complement strand
ATCGGTGCTCATCATGACGTGGATTACGCCACTCCACGCACTGCTGGAACCTCCCCAACCAGAGCCTTGTATGGCGACCTCATCTGCCGGAGGTGTGGGACGAGCATCAACAGCCAACCCGGTGGTGGCGTACCCGCCCCCAGCGGAGAAGTAGATCGGACAAATCTCTGAGCTGGTAAGGGCCAGGTTGCAGTCGATGCATACCTGCGCCCCCGTAGCGCTGTTAGTCAGAACGATCCACGAGTGGGCAGCAACTCCGGCTGCGAAGTTGAGATCAGTGTACGCACCCCAGTTGTCCGTCAGGTCGAAGAGAGTGCCGTCAGAAGAAGACGTGACCGTCCAGTGGCCGGAGCCAAAGCCGATGAGCGACTGCTTGATGAGGAACAGTGCCTGCGTGTTGTCTACATCGAGAAGAACTGACGCGAAGGATTGGTTGCAATCGAACTGCCAGGTCTTTTCTAGAGTCGGAAGTGCCATCTTTTTTCTCCTACCACTCGAAGACTAGTTCGGCGGACTTGCACGTCGCCGCATTACCGCCGCCAAATGTCCCGAGCCAAAGCCTGGCCTCGAGCACAATGATACCGGTCGTCCAGGTCCCGCCAATTATGGCGGAGGTGAGATCGACCTCGTACACGCTGGGTACGAGAGGGTTCGGTGTGGGGGCTCCGGTCGGAGCAGAGCCGGTGCCTGTGTCCAACTGAGAACCAGTGACCACAGCAGGTACGTACGCGTTGAGGTGCCCATGCACGTCGTACAGGTCGATGTACGCCTCGTACCCAGCCGCAGCGTTGGTGGTCTCGATGATCGCCAAGAACTTGCACGTCAGGTTCGCATGGTCCGGGATCTTCGCCAGCTCCAAGTATGCCGCGCCGCACGACGCCGGAGTGACGAGAGAGTTGCTGATGACGCCTTTCGTCAGCGGCACAGAGAACTTCCGATTGGTGAACTTGTGCAGCGTCAGCCCTATCTTGACGCTGTGAATGAACGTGATTCCGTCGTTGAGGAAGTACACGTCAATCAAACCGCCGCCGCCGCCTGGTTCGAAGGCATCGCCGGCCAGCGCACTGAACATGCTGTTGCCGATGAGATGGCCGCTGTACAGGTGGACATTGACCTGCCCTGTGCCCAGCATCTTCACGATGTTGTAGATGCTGCCGACCGGTGTGAGCAACGCGGAAGAGCCCTCCAAGTACACGATGAGAGCACCGCCGTTGGGTACCTCGATGAGAGAGCTCGTGGGGGCAACAGTGTCCGTGAACAGAGACAGCGACGCATTGCCCCGAAGGTACAGCGCCGACGAGCCGTCAGCCCAGGAGGTGAAGGAGAAGATGACGGCGTTACTTCGGCTGTAGATCTGGATGCCGCCCTCAATGACGCTGGCGTCGACAAACGACGCCCCTGCTTCCATCAGAACCCGCGTCTCGTTGCCTTGTCCGAACCAGCGCCCAGTGAGGGTGGTGTTGTTTCCCAGAGCGTGCGCCCCGGTAGGAACACTGCACTCCGCCGAGCTGTTGTCGAACTCGATGACTTTCGGCCCGGTGGCCAGCGCGTGCGCCGCCATGAGCAACGTCCAGTTGGTGTAGACGTTGCCTCCGGCTGTGCCTCCAGGCTGGTACACGAACGACGTGCCGGCCGCGCCGGTGGAGGGCTCGTTGATGGTGAGCGTGCCGCCGGCGTTGACCTGCGTGGCGTTGCAATTTGCTGTCAGCCCAACGACGTTCACCGTGACGTTGCCGGCGTATGAGATCATGCTTCCGGCGATGTCGGACGAGTCCTCGACCCATATCTCAGAAGAGTCTCCGCCGGCGCTGTTGTACACCGGGTTGGCCCCGCGCAGGTACGACACGCCGCGGAGATAGATCTTCGAGGAGTTGTCCGCGTAGATGGCGAGCCCTGCGGCTGTCCCAGAAGCGATGGTCGTGTTGAGCATGTAGAACGACAACGGGAGAGTTCCCGGTTCGATCGTTCCTGTGTTCGCGTGGTTGACCGTGGTCAGGTCAATGCGCTCAAACCCTGCCGGCGCCTGGATGATGGTGACGGCCACGCCGTCACCAAGAGTCACGACAGCATCTCCCGACGTGGCTGAAACAAGAATGCCTCGGCTCTCCAGGTCCCACGTTCCGTTGGGAATCACCGCCGGCGAGGTGACGCTGTCGTCAATGGCGATGTAGATGGGGCCCTCTGTCGTGGCGAAGGCTGCCATCAGAAGAGACCAGCTGGTGTAGATGTGCCCGCTCGCTGTTCCGCCCGGCCGGAAGACCAGGTTCGGAAGCTCGAGCTCGTCCAGGGAGTCCCTGATGTCGTCCGTGATGGTGTCCCACGGCTCGTCCCAGCCCCGGACATTGGTCCCGTAGTTCGCTTCGTCGACTCCCTCGTCTTCCCCTTCGTCGACCGCCGGCAGCGCCCAGCCTCTGTTCTTGAGCGCGCCAGCACTGTCGTACCGCACACGGAACACCCTGGTCTGCCTGGTGATGCCGTCCTCTGTGAGCCGGACGCGGTACGTCCCTGTGACGTCGGGAGTAAGCGTGGCCGTCATGGCCGTCGGCGTGGCCAACGCACTGGCGCTGCCGTTGGGGATGCTCAGCAGCTCCCAAAGCCAGACGGTGCCGCCAGTAGAAACAAGAGAGACAACCTGCCCCTCCCAGATGTCGTTTCGGGCTTTGCCTGCGACACCAGCACCAGCACCAAGAGCCTGATTGATCGTAAGTTGTGCAGCCATCAGTTTAGTCCTGCTACTGTTGCGGCATGGGTACGTTCATTGAGATGGATCCGGAAGTCGCTGCTCGAGCTGTCGAGGGGTACGACGATGTTCTCGCCGCCGAAGGCAGAAAACAAGACGCATTCCATCGACAGTTCTCCTGCGCGAACGGGTGCGGGCAGCTCCAAAAGGAGTACGACGCCCGTACCTGCTTCCCCGAAGGGGGAGAAGACCTGCTCGCCAGGGCTCTTCTCCGCTGTCACATCTGCGGCTACCTCATCGACCCAGAGACCCGAATCATACTCGAGCAAGGCAACCCCCTTCGGGGAGAAGAGAACCTGCCTATCATCGGCGGCTGATCTCATGTCGCGCTCCTGGTGACGTTCAACACGTCCGGGATGAAAGCCGACAGCCGGCCGGTGGATAGACGGTCCTGCGAGCGGGACACCGTGACTGTTCTGTCGACGTTGTGCACCACTGCGATGAGGTCCAGCGGGTTGTTGATGTACGACGCGCCCCTGTCCAGCACGACCTTCTGCACGTCGCTGGAGTCGAGCGCATCGATTGGGTAGAGCTTGCGGATGTAGCTCTCGATCTCGGGAACGACGATGCTGGTCTTGCTTCCCCCCACATAGGACAGGTCGAACCGAACGAAGTGCGGAACAAGGTGGCGGCCCAGCGGGCTGGCGCACACCACGCGCTCCACATCAGAACCGATGAAACTCTGCACATCCTCCACCGCGCCGGACCGCTCGTAGGTGATCTGCAAGTTCTGCCCGGTGATGTTGGTGGCGTTGGCGGTGTCGTCGTCCACCCCGTTCTCCAGGATGGTGCGCGACAGAACCATCTCCATCTGCTCTGTCGTGGAGAAGGTGAGGTTGCTGTCCTCGACCGTCAGGTAGAACCCGTCAGACCTGTAGCCGGACGCCGTCATCTGAAGGTCGGCGTCGATGTTCCATGTGTCCCCAGTGCCTTCGCTCAGAAGTTCGACGTCGAAGTAGTACAAACTGGCTTCGGCCTCGTTATCCGCCATGATGGTGGAAGTGGTCCGCTGCACACCCTGCCTGTTCACCTGGAAGTTCTGCTCGGTGACAGGGGAGGTGTAGATGATGGGGGAGGGGAACACACCGCCGACGTCCACGTACGTGGTGCCTACCGACCGAATGACGTAGTTGCCGGCCAGCGGGGACTGGTTGTTCTGGTCGCTACCGACGAACGTCTCTGTGGGGGTTGTGCCCGCGACGTTCCCCAGGATGAACGGGTTCGCTGTGCCGGCCCCTCGAATGATGAGGTCCAGCTCCGTAATGAACTTGATTTCGAACGTGGCGGTGAGCTCACAGATGGTGGCGCCCGCTGCTGCGTTGATCTGGGTGATCACGCCTGTGCGCGTCACCTCGTCTGGGTTGAGGCTCGAATCGTCTCGAATGAACGTGAGCGTCCTGTCTGGGCCACCGCTCAAAGAGAAGATGAACGTTGTGTTCACCAGGTTCGACACAGGACTGCCGAGTATGACGGTGGCCTCTATCGGCATGGTGGTGATGACGAGCTGGTCCCCCACGCGGATGTTGCTGTTGATGAAGTCCTGGCTGGCCGAGGTGAACCTGAAGCCGGCGGCCGACGCGCTACCGTCTCCTGGCTGACTGGCCGCGGGCAGCGCCGGGATTCGCTGGTGGTACAGCGTGGGGTCCGGAAGGAACCGAAGTGTGGTCGCGCCCACAGTCAGCTCGAACCTGCTGTCCGGGTCCACCTCGAAGCTGGTCGGCGACAGGAAGTACAGCCGCGCGCTGCCAAGAGAACGAGCTCCTATCTGCACGTGCCGTGTGATCTCGGGAGAGAACCCGGCGCCGTAGAAGTCCACCAGGCTGGCAGGAAAGTCCGGCATGTCGTGCCCGACTATGAGCGCGGTGGACATGGCCGCCGACGCATAGATGGAGGTCACGTCGAAGTTCTTGAGGTACGGCGCCTCGTAGAAACCCGTGCTGTGCCCATCCACCACCTGCACGACGTCGAGCCTGGTGCTGTAGTCAACGGCCGGGTCCAGGTTGCCCCACCCGCCACCAGCGGTGATGTCCGCACTTCTGACGTCGAAGGTGGTACGGAACGTCGTGTCGCCGAACAGCGCGGTGCGGGCGGTGCCGTCAACCAACGACACGCCTTTGTACCGGGGGCGAATGCCGAACCGGGTGGCGCTCACCGCTACCGCGGCTTCCGGGTGCCAGGCGGCCAACTGTGCGTTGATGGCGACGATGGTAGCCGCCAGCGACAGACTGCCTATGGCGAAGGTGACCGTGCGCAGCGACCCATCGATGAGGAACACTAGCGTGGACCCGGCGCCCATTCCGAAGAACCCAGCTGTCGTTTCCTGGCTAATCAGCCCGAGCTCGGCATCGAACAGGTCCCACTTCACCCCGCGCGCCGGGTTTTGGAACGCCCTGCTCTGGATGTCCACTGGCTTGGCGTACGGCACCAGGGATCCCAGGGGCTGATTGGAGCTATCGAGAATCTCCACCGATTTGACACGAATGAGCGGGCGCGCCACGCCGCCAGCAGCGTTCGGCCGGAAGACGATGAAGTCGATGTTCGACCCCGACCTGGTCATCTCAGTGTCGATCTGAAGCTTGTCAAAGCTGGGGGCGATGGGGCCGGCGGTGAGGGCGTAGTCGCCCTCGTCGTAGCCGTCGACCACCCGCAGAACGTCGCCCTGGGCGACCCCATACACGCTGAAGTCCAGCCCGCTGCTTGTGTCCACTATGTCGGAGCCCTGAACCGTGCGCAGGTCGTTGCCGTCGATGCGCGTCTCCTTCGGGTCGACCAGGTCGACGTTGAGCACGTCGAACAGTCTCCACCGGTACAGTGTCGCGCCAGGATTGGTAGGTGTGGGGTCCAGTATCAACCTAGCCGGCAGGCCCACGCCCTGGGTGACGACCACGATTCGATACACGCCGGCATCGACCCCCTCAAGAATCTGCAGCGCGTACCCATGGAACGCCGCGGTGTCGAGCAGCTGCCATGTGGCGTCGTTCTCGTCGTAGTCAATCCCGGCCACGTAATCGCCCAAGGTAACCGACCCGGAAGCTACGACCAACTCGAGCCCGCTCAGCAGAGGGTCGTCATCCGTCACATTGTCGATGGCCAGCGTCGTCTCATCGAAGTCGCTGCCGCGCACGTGCACGTCGTAGGCGCCGCCGATGTGGACCTCGTCGTCCGGCACCGCCACCGTGCCCTCCTGCCCGTCGGGGAACAGGATGCCCCCAGGGATATCGCTGAGGGTGAGCACCTTCTTTCGCAGCGTCCAGCTCAGCCCGGTGGCGCCGAGGAACATGACCTGTTCCTCCACGTCCACCGTGGTGGCGTTGATAATGGTCCGGAGCGTCAGGTCCTGCACCAGGGTGGTGCCCAGGTACGCCCCGAACACCGTCAGCACCCAACTGTCCGCGTCGCCGGAGGTGAGGGCCAGGAAGTCCTCCTCCGTCTGCAGGAACCGTCGGGTGAACGTCATGCCCTCGCTATCAGCGATGGTGGAACCCAGCACGCCCCCGCCGACGATGGGCCCGAGCCCTCCGCCCTTGAGGACGTCGCGCTGCATCTCCGGGTCGCCAAACCCGACGACGTTGAGTCGGTTCACCTCTGGGAAAGCGTCCAGCAGCTTGGCGGCGATGCCGCGGAGCGTGACCAGGCTCTTCTCGCCAATCTCCCGCTGAAGCCGGAAGATGTACTCTGCGGGGGTCTCGGAGTCCTCCCCGTGCCCGAACCTCTTCGGGTTGGACACCTTCACCACGGAGGGGACGTTAGCGATGCTGGCCAGGCTGTTCGGACCAATGTTGTACTCACTACCGGTCTTCGCCGCCTCGACGTTGAAGTCGAAGTAGTACAGCCCCTCGGCATCCAGATTGAGGATGATCTCCGCGGTGCGGATGGACTGGGACTCCTTCGGGAAGAACCGGAGCCCTCCTTTGGACGTGACGAAGTTCACAGGGCTGAGAGAGATGTCCTGCGGCTGCGTGACATGAATGCGGGCACCGCCCCGAGACAGCTGACCCAACCGGCGGTCCCGCAGGAAGTTCGCACCCAGCGCGTCGGCCTCGTCTTCGTTGAGCGTGTTGGGGTCCGCCAACGACAGGTTCCGTCGGACCCGCCGATTCTCCCGAACAACCGGGTCCCACAGCAGGGAGGCCGGTTTGCTGAGCAGGTCCGTCAGCGCATCCCCCTCGGAGGTGGCCAGATCGGGGAACGCCTGGTTCAACCTGTCGTTGATGAAGGTCATCAAATCGACGGTGAACGGGTCCGTACCAAGCCGGCGAACTAGCGGCTGGATAACGCGCACGTCGAAGGGGGAGCCCGAGGTGGCGTCCATATTCGGGTCAAACAGAACCGCCTGCTGACGGACAAAAGCTTCTAGATCTCGAACAGCCATTTACAGCTCCAGGTTCGCAGTAGCGGCGCGCCCTGCCTGAGAGGTTACCTCAACGGTAGCGAGTAGCGCACCGATGTTCCTGTCGTAGGTCACCCGAAGGACCTTGGCGGTCAAGAGTCTTTCATCCCTGGGGAGCCGCGGCTCGCGCCCCTGCGTGGCCACAATCTGACGCGACGTGTTGGAGACCGAGATGACGAAGTCGGCGATGATGTCCGCCCCCTCTTCTGAGCTGAATGTCTCGCCCACGTTCTTGAGACCTCCGCCCCCGGACTTTCTGTTCCAGATGTCCGACCCAGGGGTCTGAAACAGAATCTTCATGAACAGCTGCAGCAGACGGAAGATGCCCCGCACTGTGCCCGGCTTGTCGCTGATGCGAAACCGGATGAGGCTACGGCTCGTCACTGTAAGCCTTCTGGACAAAACAGAGACAGTGCGTATGTCCAGCGTGGTTTGAAGCTCGTCAGGAAGCTGCGCAATGAGTCGGGTCTTCGACAAAACGATGACGTCTGGAGACTCCGATTCGTTGATGGTGACCTCGTCGACAGAACGGAAGTCTTCTCCCACTATGTCGAGTGCCCTCGGAAGCCCCACGGTGTTCGCCGGCGTCAACAGTATCTGACTGAGACGGATCGACTCCTGGGGGTGGACACACTGAAAATCAAACGCCATGTCGGTATCCTATCACCGACAACCTATGGCTAAAGAAAAAGCTCGCCTACGTGGGCCTGTAGGCGAGCTCTCCAACAACAGCGCGGGAAGGGCGATGTCTCCCCCCCAGTATGAAGAGAGACTGATCGCCGTCAAGTTCAAACGTACGCCCGGTGCTTGAGCTCTCTTTCCAGCATCTGTGTGGTCAGGTAGTCCGGATCGCCGGTGGCCACCAAAAGATGACGTTTGCTGTGTTTCGTCTGGAAGTCGACCACCGCTGCCTTCGTCAACTTTCCGAACACACCGTCCGCCCCGGACTCCCCGATGTCATAGCCGAGAGCCTCCAGCCCTCGCTGTAGCTCGACAGTAGAGACGGGAACCCAACCTCCGAGCTTCTTCAACGAATGCATGTCATCTGCGAAGTCCGGCAGGTCTACTCCGTACAGCTGCTCGAGCACAGGACGGATCTTGTTGTACCTGTCCGGGTAGATGGCGATGCTTGGGCCAAACGTCATCTCCTTCATCACATGCTCGAACCACTTGGGAGTCCACAGCTCGGTGGTGCTCTCCATCGCCAACCGCAGGTGTTTGTCCGCTCTACGGGGGTTGTTCGCCGCGAAGCTGAGGAACGCCGCCTCGAAGGCTCGACCGACCCGCGTGTCCGGAAGCTGCTTGAGCAGATGCTTGGAGAAGGGCATGGCGAACCACCCCAGCCGACTCACTGTGAACTGCTTCTGGATCTTCTGCGCCATCTTGTGTTCCCAGACGCAGCTCACCGCGGCAGCCCATTCTTTGGCTGTCTGCTTCGAGTAGTCGTCCCAGCTACCGATGGTGCCATCAGACTCCCCGAGGAACAGCTGCTGTTGCTCTTCCTTCCGATCCACCTCACCGCGCTCGTCCTCAAAGAAGAAACGCCAGCGCCCCCGATCGTTCTTCTTGAACTCGACTCCCGTCTCCGCCATCAAGTTCCCGAGCTCGGCAAAGATGATGCTGGGGTGGGTGTCGGCGACAGCCCCCAACATGTCGCTGACACTGTACTGCCCGGCCTCGCACCACTGGATGAGCCCGCTGGTCAGGATGCAGCGGTCGTACATGTTGATGGAGTCCCACGTCCCTCCCTCTGTTGCCGTGATGACCGCGAGGATCTTGTCCTCCCTCGTCGGGCTCGACGGGATATCGAACTTGACCCTGCCTCGGTAGTACGGACCTTCGTAGTTCTTGTAGCGACCCCAACCGATGTCTTTCACATCTGTCATGCTGTCCTCCGAAGAGCTTCGACCAAGATACGTAGCGCGTCCACGTGTTCCACGCCGTCGTTCATCTCGTTGTAGTTGTCGAAGTCGTAGTCCTTCGCCAACCGATCCAATAGCTGCATGAAGCACGGGTGAAGAATGCCCCACTTGTTGGACGACACAGCTATCGCCCCCTGGATGTCCCAACATCTTGCCGATGGGTCCCCAGGCTTTACGATTCGCCCCTCTACGTCTCTGGCAAAAGCGTGTCGGGCCCAACGAGCTTCGTCGAGCAACAACGTGTAGGCCTTCGCCAAGACCGTGTACATGGTTTGGCCCTCGAGCAGGGCCTCGTTGTTGAGAAGATCTTCAGGTTTCATCACAGCTTTTATGCCGTGTTTACGTCCTCGTCTGCGTCAGGCTCGAGGAACTGTTCCGGCGGAACTTCCTTCAACTGAGCCACCGCGGAGACCAACTCTGTCTTCAGCTTCTCCACTCGCTCGAGCTCGTTCGGTCTGAGCTGCGTGCCCGACCCTTCGATGAGCTCTATCTGCTGGTCCACCGCCTCCTCGAACGTGAAGGCTGCGAAGCTCTGCGATGTCTTCTGCCCCTCGAGCGCGGCGTACGCATTGTTCAGCGCTTGGCGTTGGCGCATGTGGTACTGCTGCAGCTGCTCTTCTTCGTTCTTGTCGTCGTTGGGCATGGCTCAGCATAACCTGGGGCAAAGAAAAAGGGCCAGCTCGACGACGCGCCTTTGGGGGGCGGAGAGTGCGCGTCGGAGCTGGCCCAGTGGATCCAGCGGGGTTCGAACCCGCAACAGCCCGGTTATGAGCCGGGGGCTCTTACCAGTTGAGCTACAGATCCTTGGAGGACTTCCCCCAACCCCACGCAGTTATCCGTTGGACACGGTTCGGCTGCGCAGAGTAGACGGGGGCACTCGTTCCATCCGGGCACCCTCTGACCCGGCGGTGGTAGATCTGGCAGGGCTCGAACCTGCATTGGCGGCTTCAGAGACCGCTGTCCTGCCGATTGGACGACAGATCTCCCCGTCTGGGAGTTGAACCCAGCACACCCTTGGCGTCCCAAGAGCACCAACCAACTGGACGGGACAGTTTCCCGGGAGCGCGGGGTGGATTCGAACCACCGACCGCCAGGTTATGGGCCTGGAGAGCTACCACTGCTCTACCGCGCTATGAGAGAGGATGCACACGTTGCCGAAGCGGTTGGGGCGGGACTCGAACCCACTTCTCCCCCGGGGAGGGGCGTCGCTACCATTGGACTACACCAACCCGTATACATCATCTCATGTCACATTGATGTTCGAAGGGACCCTTCGCGCGCTACCTATCCCAACGTGACCAAGTCTTCGGCCAAGCGATCATGCTGGCTACACTTTGGCCCTTCCAGCTTGGGCACAGATTGGGGCCCGTTAGACCTTGAACCGACCGGGGACGGAGCCAAACCCCAGTCAGCGAACTCTTCACGCAGGCGTCACGTCGATGTAGTACTCCTTGCCGACTTCGAACTTACCCTTGGCTGCAGGGTTGCTGATGGTCAGATCGAGGTTCCCGGCAGGAGTGGCCTCGGACCACGACTTGTTCGCCTTGCCGTCATCGTAGACAGCGTACAGGGTCACCTGCTCGTTGCCGAAGTCGTCCTCAGCCGCTGCTTGGCACATCATCTTCGCTCTGATCATGACATCTCCTAGAAGTAGGTTTCCTCGATGGTGTGGCCTCACTTGAAAGGTTTGCCATCCGGGAACTTATCCCGGCCTGATGCGCATCAAAGAAGAAAGTGGTACAGGAGTGGATTCGAACCACCGTCGTCGGATCTTCAATCCGAAGCTCTACCGGTTGAGCTACCTGACCAAACACCAACCTCTCGCCTAGGGACGGCGGTCACAGGGCCGCCGAGGTTGGTGCGAGTAGCAGCAATACTACTCGGGGAATGTCGCGGGAGTCGAACCTACATCACCCTCTCGAAAAGAAGGGTGCTCTACCGTTGAGCTAGACATTCAAGCGCCCGTCTTTCCGGGCTGTCAAAGGAAACAACATTTACCGCCAACAGTAGGCCTCCTTTCTGTTGCGAACGATTGGTGGAGGTGTCGGGAGTCGAACCCGAGTCCGCAGTGTTTCCGTCGGCTCTTCGTCCACGTGCGTGGCTCTTCTTCCCTAGAGCAGGGTTTGCGAATGTCCCAACCCGCGTCTGGTCTTCGTCATCTTTTCGTAGGGTACCGACAAGACCATCAAGTCTACCTACGAGCATCTCGTGTGGGTTTACACCTTCGGGGTACTCGAGCTCCTACCCGTCGGCGACGGCCAGCCTAAGCTACAGCCGCGAGAGCATTGTTGTCGTTGGCAACTATGCTTGCATCCGTTTGATCAAGGCAGTTCGGATACATCTGCCTGCACGCAGAACCTTCTTTCACACCACGTCGAAACCTGGTCACCCCCAGGTGCCGTCTTTCCGGCTGTCAACGGGCACCGCGAGGTCAGAGCAAACCAACCAAGGGTGTGCTGGGTGTGGGCGCTGTCCCGTCCTGAACCCTGGTCTCTTCCCAGCTGAGGGCTTTCGCACATCGAGCTCGCTAAGCCTGCATCGTTTTTGATCCTGTCGGAACCCCGAGATGCTAACTCTTGCTCGCCGATTCTTTGGCGAGACTTTCCTTCACCATTCTTTTTCCACCCACGAGTTCGAAATTGCTTCGACACTCATGGTTCAAGCAATTGCCTCGGAACAGCTGCATCCCGCAGTGAAGACACCACCTGTCCGAAGCGCACTTGCTGCATGCTTCTGTTGTATCTCCGTTTTCAAGGACCCGTCCGCAATTCCTGCAGTACATGAGCCAAGAAGGTTACGAGACTTCTCCTCAGCGGGCAACACGCAAAAACACACGAAGTTCTGGGATAAGAGCTGTGCCAACGAAACCGTAGGCAAAACAACTGTTCACCGGAGGAAAGAAAATGGCAGCAGCAAAGAAGTCACCGCGAACCGCACGCTCGAAGGACGGACTGCAGGCAGAGCTCGACCGAGTGCGCTCGGCGCTCTTGTCCCGGGAAGAAGTCGACCCCATCACGGCGGCGGAGGAGGCCAAGCGCAAAGCGAACTTGGCGGCGACACTCGGAGTGGTCACGTCCAAGTCGGTGACCGAGAAGTTGGGGGCGCTGAGCCTGGACGCGCAGGCGACACTCGACGCGCTCCGAACCACCCTCATCAGCTCGACGCAGGAACTGGAGGAGGTCCGGGAGATGATCGTCATCGAGGCCGAGCGCCTCGAGGAGATCTTCGGCAAAGACGTGGTGGCTACTTCTCTCGCCGAACTCTTCGCCAGCTACGACAACCAGGCGAAGGAGCTGGCGGCGCAGCACGGCTCGGAGATTGTCGCGTTCGAGACGAAGCTCAAGGAACAGCGGCAAGCCGAGCAAGACCGCAAGGCCGCCGTCGACAAGGAGCGCAAGCGGGAGGAAGAGCAGTACGCATACGACCTGCTGAAGACCCGCCAAGCGGAGAACGATGCACGCGACCAGAAGGTCCTCGAGATCACTCGCTCGTTCGACGACCAGAACCGCGGGCTGGAACAAGGCTGGAACGAACGAGAGAAGGCCCTGCAAGCGAGAGAACACGAGTTCATCGAGATGCAGAACCTCGTGGCCGGGTTCGACGCCCGGCTCAACGACGAGAAGGCGAAGGCAGTCGCCGCGGCCACCGGCGCCATGAGCCAGAACCACAAGCACGCGGTTGCGCTCGCCGAGACACAAGCCAACGCCGACAAGGCACTGCTGAAGAGCGAGAAGGACAACTTGGCCGCGCAGCTCGCATCGGCGAATGCCGCAGTCAACGAGCTCAACGTGAAGCTCGCTGCGTCCGAGGCGCGCGTCGAGTCCATCGCCAAGTCCGCCATGGAGCGCGACGGTGGGCAGGCAGCGCTTGCTGCAAGCCAGAAGGCCATGGAGACCCTCAAGGACACGCCCAAGGGGCGATAGATCTAGCGCGTTTCAGCGCACATCCCCGACGAGGAAGCTGCCCACCGCAGTTTTCTCTTGCCCTAGGTTTGGTCGTGAGCTACCTCATGGCCATGCACACCCGGTTGCTATCGCGCTTGTATCTTGGTCAGCTCTGAAGAAGAGCTAGCTGATTGATCGCGTGCGGGTGGTGGAACGGCATACACAAGGGCTTGAGTAGTCCCGCCGAAAGGCACTGAGGGTTCGAATCCCTCCCCGCGCACTACGGGTCTCAACCAGGGCACTGGAAGTGTCCGGCGCGCTGTAAACGCGTTGTCTTTTGGCTGTGTGGTTCGAATCCACTGGGGCCCACTGCTCGGCCTAACCGCTTGCACGGCGGTGAAGGTAAGTTGCAGCGGAGCTGCCGCCGGGCATCAAGGCCATGTACCCCAACGGCAGAGGGAGCTGGTTCAGAACCAGTACAGGTGAGGGTTCGAATCCCTCCGTGGCTACCACGCCGCTCTATCCCAAGGGCAGAGGACCCGGGGTCAAAATCCGGTCAGTCTCGGTTCGAATCCGAGGGGCGGCACTACGCAGCCTGCTTCAGTGCGAGCGGCAGACAGGACAGGTGCTTCGCGCCGGAGGGGGCGACAGCGATGGCGGTGAGCTCATCGTTGATGTCCGGCTCCCGGAACAAGGACACTCTCACGCCGTTGTTGTTCAAGTCGTAGGCGATCTTCGCAAGGTGCTCCTTGCCCTCCGCCTGAAGCACGACGATGTTGTTGGACTTCTCGTACCACTCGGTGTTGGTCTCCGGGTGATCGTGAGAGAAGAGCTCCTTGGCGTGCACTGCCTGCGGGATCTGAAGACCTGGGGCTAGATCATTGCGAACGACGATGTAGAGCTTCACGCTATCCCCCTATTCAATGGTACCGCCGTAATTCCAGGCTTAGAAAAATGGCGGACGGGGGAGGAATCGAACCTCCAACCTCCGGGCACACAGGTCCCGGCGCTCTTCCATTTGCGCTACCCATCCGGGCGCCCCGTAGGGGGTTGAACCCTACAACCTCCGGAGGTCGTACGCGTCTACTCAACGCTTTGGCCTGCAGACCTCGACGCTTCATAAGCCTGTACTTGGGGCATAGCGCGCGGGGATGGAATCGAACCATCGACCCCCGAAGGATCGCTTCGGTGCTCTGGCCCGGCAGGGTTCGCCTACCTTCTTCTGAGCTACCCGCGCGGTGGACCGGGGAGGACTTGAACCCCCAACCACCCGGAGTGCTTGCCTTGCGGCAGCTTCCCCCGAGAGCTCTACCAATTGAGCTACCGGTCCTTGAGTGCTGGCGCGCCGTCTTAGCAGCTTCCCGTAACGCGCCCT
>PJEL010003178.1_pt1 | contig 14312 bp, 15 predicted proteins | sample 1853271 | NCBI WGS metagenome assembly PJEL01 (sample SAMN08108733, study PRJNA415343) | Invertebrate metagenome, whole genome shotgun sequencing project. | host: Globobulimina | place: Sweden: Gullmar Fjord | collected 2015-08 | reverse complement strand
CCAACATTTGTCTTAAGGCTTCCTGACGACTGGCTAAATCTGAAAAAGCATCCTCACGTTCTTTTCCGTCAGTCTGGTTTTTAGTATTTTTTTGGTCTGATTGCTCTGAATTACGTACATTTCCTTCATGAGACTGCCTAAAAGTTTCATCCAACAGATTTTGCTGGCGCTGCATTAATTTATCGAGTTGGTTGAGCATTTCCTGCCCCGCCGATTGAGCAGAAGAAGGAGGCATTGCACTCGCTGAACGGAGATTTTCAAGAATTTCCTGTAATTCACTTAAGAGTTCTCGCGCGGCATCACGTGCACCAAACCTTGCAAATTGATCCACTTTATCCAGCAAGGACTCAAGATCCTCCTGACCGATTTGTTGCGATTGATTGGACCCCGCATCAGATTCTGCATTTTGGTTTTGTGAAAGCGCGTTGAGGAAATTGTTCATGGCTGACTTCAATTCCTCTACCAGTTTTTTGATTTCCTGGTCGCTCGCATCATTATTGAGGGCTTCCATCAAAGCGCGCTCTGCTTCCCTCAATGCAATCTCAGCCGCATTCAAATCTCCATTTTCCAGGCGCAGCGCGGTGTCCCACAAAATCGAAATGACTTCATCCACCGAAGATTGATCATTCCCATAAACCAGCGTTGATTTAGCCGTTGACAACATCATAATTACGATAAAGTCATTATTGAGACTTTCCGGCAATGTCCCAATTGCCGAAAGGGCAATAGCCACGCTTTGCTTATTTCCCGTCGGATCTTCAACCAGTTTCTTTCTTTGCTCAATTAGAACTCGAGCAATTGGATGGGTGAAAGTGCGCTCCGGAAGTATAAAGGATACTGGTCGGGATTTACCTTCTTGTTCTAACTCATCCATTGCAACCAGAGTTAGTTCGACCGGAAACCCTGCCCACGGATGTGCGGTCAAGTCATGATAACTTTTCCCGCCAACTTCTTTTGCCCCAGTCACGATAGGGAGTTTCAGGTTAATTTCGCTCTTACTTCCCTTTTTCGTTATTCTACCGGTCAGCCCAACTACTCCATAATCATCCGCCGCATTGTAATGAAGTCTGAAAGCAGATCGATCTGTTACTTCAGGAAGGGTCGCGAGCGCCGCATTTGGAGAAGCATCTGGAATGACTGAGACCTGCCAGGAAAATAAGGAATCCCCATCCTTTTCGATATTCATCAAGGTACTTTTATCAAGGACAAGTTCCAGCTCAAAATTCGTTTTTTCAGCAGGTGAGAATTCGATTGTTCGATCACCATATTGCAAAACAGGAACTTCCAGATTACCGCCGGAAACACGGGCTGTAATTTTGCTCCCACTCGGCAAACTGATCGGAAGCGGTTCGGCATTTGTCTCTGCAGCAACCATACGTGCCAATAATTTTGGAGGAAGGCGGGTATATTCAGGAGGCGTTGTCCAAACATCAATTTCGACGGGGATAGTATTGCCAGTTAAATTGACCGAAAAGGCCGATGGCAGCCTTCCTGTGGCACCGGCACCACCAACGAAGAAACCCGCAATAGCCAAAAGGAGAATAGCTGAGCGGAGCGAATAAGTGTCACCACTTGCAAAATTGATCCGCGGCCATCCTGCTTTGGTATTTCTGACGATCTCATCGGTTTTCTTTTGATAGATTTGCCAAAGGTATTTCGAAGTGTTTTTTCTGTGTGCTTCCAAGACAGGATTGGCTTCCAAAGATCTGAGAGGCCTGTGTTTAAAATTATTTCGCTCTTCCAGCGACGCTAAAATTTCCTCTTCGGTTGGCCGGCGAAAATTCGTCCAAAGCTCCTTTAGCGTCAAAGCCACAGCACCTGCAAATATGATCAGAAAAATCAGATGAACATATGGATTTAGTGTTTCCCAGATCCCAATGAATGTCAGAGACAGAAACATCCCGATAACGCATAGAAAAAACCTTGAAGCATCCCATAACCGTTCAAGCACAAGATTTACTTGCGCCAGCATATATTGACGTTTTATTCGGAATTTTGCGTCGCTTCGGCGTTGCTCCATAAATCCTCTAATTTAAAGGCCGGAGAGCATTTTGCATCTATTCGCTGTCCAGCCATGTCGGTATGCTATCAAGTCCAAGCAGATCTTCCAAGGAAGGACGCTTGCGGATCACCGCATATTGATCACCCTTTACCAACACCTCAGGAACCAAAGGTCTGGTATTGTAGGTTGACGCCATTACGGCCCCGTAGGCACCCGCACTTCGAAATGCGACCAAATCCTTTGGCGCAACGGGCGGTAAATCCCTCTCCCGTGCAAATGTGTCTCCTGTTTCGCAAACCGGCCCAACGATGTCGGCAGGTTCCAGCTTCACATCGGCATCCGGTTCTTTCACAGTATCGATATGATGATAACCATCATACATAGCCGGGCGGATCAAATCATTCATCGCTGCATCAAGAATGACAAACTTGCGTTCGGCGCCTTGCTTCACATAAATAACTTCAGAAACCAGTATACCCGCATTACCAACAATTAAGCGCCCCGGTTCAAAAATCAACTGACACCCCATATTTCCAATACTATCCAATGCGACTGTTGCATAAGAAGTGGGGCCAGGGGGAATATTTCCATCATAGGGAATGCCCAGGCCGCCTCCAAGATCAATTCGCGAAATATCATGCCCTTCATTTCGAAGTTTCTGCACAAGTTCGCGCACCCGGTTAAAGGCGTTATTAAAGGGTTCCAGGTCAATCAATTGCGATCCGATGTGAACATCCACACCCGCAATCTCAATTCCCGGGAGCGTGGCAGCATCACCGTATATGCGTGACACATCCTGCCAGGGAACACCGAATTTGTTTTCGGCTTTTCCTGTCGAGATTTTTGCGTGGGTTTTCGCGTCTACGTCTGGATTAACTCGAAATGCGATTTTTGCTGTTTTGCCAAGTCCGCTGGCAACTTCCGACAAAACGCGGACTTCCGGTTCTGATTCTACATTAAACTGATGAATGCCAACCTCAAGCGCCAATGCCATTTCATGACGCTTCTTACCCACTCCAGAAAAGACTATTTTAGAGGGCGGAACGCCCGCTTCCAAGGCACGCCTGAGCTCCCCTTCAGAAACAACATCCGCACCCGCTCCAAGCCTCGCCAGCGTTTTTATCACAGCAAGATTTGAATTTGCCTTTACTGCAAAACAGACAAGCGAATTTACACCTTCAAACGCCTCTGAAAACACTTTGTAGTGACGTTCCAGTGTTGCTGAGGAGTAGCAATAAAATGGGGTACCAACCTCATCGGCAATTTTTGCGATTGGTAAATCTTCGGCGTGAAGTTCGCCGTTTCTATAACTAAAATGATCCATTTCGAATGCCTTAACTCACTGTGGCTTTTTCCAGGCTTTGACTTTGTTCCTGCTTCTTTTTGTATTCTGGCGCGTTCTTCTTCCCGCAACCTGACACGGTAAGGCTCAATAATGCCAGTGCAACAATAGGAATAATGAGCTTTTTCATCCCTTTTCTCCCGCAAGCCGTTTTTTCCAGGTCGATACTTGTGTTTTAACATTTTCAGGTGCTGTTCCGCCGTAGCTGATACGGCTCGCAACAGATTTATCAACACCCAGCACCTCAAAAACAGCTTTGTTGATTTTTGGTTCTACAGATTGCATTTGCTCGAGCGTCAAATCTTCAAGACCGCAATCATTGTCTTCCGCTAATTTCACCAGCGCACCAGTCACATGATGAGCGTTCCTGAACGGCATATCGAGTTTCTGAACCAACCAGTCGGCAAGATCTGTGGCCGTTGTGAAGCCTGCGCCCGATGCCACTTTCATAACGTCACGATTCACAGATATATCTCTTATCATTCCGCTCATGGCAGCAAGACAAAGCTGTAGATTATCAGCGGCATCAAAGACAGGCTCCTTGTCTTCCTGCATGTCTTTGCCATAAGTCATTGGCAAGCCCTTCATCATCATCAGAAGGCTGGTGAAAGCACCTGCACTACGCCCCGCCTTACCTCGGATCAGTTCAGCTGCATCCGGATTTTTCTTCTGCGGCATAATGGAAGAGCCCGTCGAAAAACTGTCTGAGCACTCGACAAATCGGAACTGCGCACTCGACCAGATAACAATTTCTTCGGCGAGGCGGGATAAATGCATGGAACAAATCGAAGCAAAGCTCAGAAATTCCAACGCAAAATCACGATCAGAGACACCATCAAGTGAATTCGCTGTTGGGCGATCAAACCCAAGGGCTTTCGCTGTCATTTCTCGGTCAATCGGAAAAGATGTCCCAGCCAGGGCCGCAGATCCCAATGGGCTTTCATTCAAGCGCGCGCGCGCATCTTTAAGGCGGGACCGATCCCGGCCAAACATTTCAACATAAGCCAGCATGTGATGACCAAAGGTCACAGGCTGTGCTGCCTGAAGATGGGTAAAGCCGGGCATAACAGTTTCCGCTTCGGCTTCTGCTTGCGACAATAGGGCATCCTGAAGATCTTTTAACTCGCCGTTCAGGTGATCCATCGTATCGCGCACCCATAGGCGCATATCCGTTGCAACCTGATCATTACGGGATCGTCCTGTATGAAGCCGTCCCGCAGCATCCCCAATGATTTCACGAAGCCGTGCTTCCACATGCATGTGGATATCTTCAAGCGCTGGGTCTGTTTTGAAATTGCCCGCTTCAATCTCACGAAGAATTGTCTGCAATCCCTCCTGTATTTTTGCGCCATCTGCCTTACTAATGATACCTTGTTCTATCAACATGCTTGAATGCGCCATGGAACCAGCGATATCTTGTGCATAGAGCCGTCGATCGAAATCAATGGAGGCATTGATACGTTCCATAATTTCAGCGGGACCTTTGGCAAACCTGCCACCCCAAAGCTCATTTGCGCTCATTTGTTGGGCTCTCTTTTAACTATTGGACAAAAAATAACGATGATTACCAGAAAGTTCACATTTGCAAGCCTTCTTGTTCTGCTTACATTTACAAGCCTTGGGGCTGCAACATCAACCGCTTTCTCCCAAAATGTTGAAGAGTTGCTCAAAGGAGAGATGCAAAACTTTTCCTTGCAGAAATCACCGCGCGAACTTGAGGACTTCTCTTTTGTCAATGGAGAAGGCGAAACCGTAAAGCTTTCCGACTTTAGAGGAAAAACACTTCTTCTCAATTTCTGGGCAACCTGGTGCGCTCCTTGCCGCAAGGAAATGCCTGGGCTTGACAGGCTCCAAGCACAATTGGGGTCAGATAAATTCACTGTTTTAGCTATTGGGCAGGATTTAAGGGGAATCGAACGCGTCAAAAAATTTATGAAAGCCTTGGAAATCAAGCATCTTGAAAACTTTAATGACAAAACAACAAAATCCGGCCGATCAGCCGGTGTTTTTGGGCTGCCCGCAAGCATTTTGGTTAATGCTCAAGGGCAGGATGTTGGCCGCCTTGTAGGTCCCGCTGAATGGGATTCAGAAGAAGCAATTGCACTTATTCAGCACTTCATGAGTGCTAGTGTTTCATCGACCGGCTCTTAACGCTTTCTATGTTTAGCGTTTGGATCTTTTATACCGCGCAAGTTTCTATCAAAATTTCGGCTGGTTTCTTCTTTTTGCCATTCCTTGTCTTGATTTTGTACTTTTGCGCGGTTGAAAAAGGTCCTAAATAGTCGTTCAGTACACCAACTGACACCAAAAAAGAAAACTGCTTTTGTAAAATCAAGAAGCATCAGATCTGCGGCAAGATCATAATCTTGCTTTTGCACACCTATATAAAGATCAACACCCAGAAGGCTGACAACGCCTCCCAAGCCCAGGATCATTACCAAGACCCGTGCCGGGCCGCCAACCCAGGGAATCGCGATAAGGCACAGAAAAATTCCGGCATTGATAACGGCTGACCATAGTCCGAGATTGACGTCCAAAATACTCTCCGCCCAATTAGCCGTCTAAAGACGCCAACGCTACCTCAACAAGGGGCCGCAAACAAGCCTCCTCCGGGTTCACTTTGGCCACAACGCGGATACCTTGCATGACACCGATAAAAAAGGCAGCAAGGGTATCAGGATCTCGTTTGGAAGTGATGTCACCGTCCACTTGTCCGCGTTCAATTAGGGTTTTAATATTTGTTTCAACTTCTGCAAAATAATTCCGCACCCGCATTGCGCAATCCTCATCATGCGGAGAGCGTTCTACAGCCGTATTGGTGATGAAACAGCCTCTTTTTAGTGGATCTTCGAGATTACGAAACATAAAAGCGTGCAGAAATTCATTTAGAATTGTTCGTGCATTTCCATCGCGCCCAAGCGTGGATACCCGACCAAGAGAATCTACCGAATATTGATCCAGTGCTTCAAGAAACAGTTGGTGTTTATCGCCAAAGGTATCGTACAGGCTGCCTCTATTGATACCCATGCAATCGACCAGATCCTGAATGGACGTTGCTTCATATCCTTGCGCCCAAAAAGCCTGCATGGCTTTTTGTAATGCGTCTTCTCGATTAAAGCATTTTGCTCTTGGCATTCTCTTCTCACTTACCAGTCGATCAGATAGCCCAAACCTTGACCCTGGTCATAATGTACGAAACAAAGCGTCCAAACCTTCTTTATATGTAGGATATCTTAAAGAAACCCCAAGCTCTGTTTTAATTTTGCCATTACTGACATGTTTGTTGTCGGAATAAAAGCTTCTTGCCATATCACTCATCATTGCCGTGTCAAACTCCTGTTCAAGTGGCGGAGCTATATTCAGGAGGATTGAAGCATATGTAACCACATCCTGCGGCGGTGCAGCTAAATCATCCGAAACATTATAAATGCTACCGGGATTAGGTGTTTTCATGGAAGCCGTCAGGATTTGCCCTAAGTCTTCCACATGGATTCGGGAAAATACGTGGCCGGTTTTGACAATGCGATGTGCTTTTCCATTTTTAACAGTCAACAACTGATTGCGGCCAGGACCGTATATCCCTGGTAATCTGAAGATATGAAGAGGAAGTCCTTTTGTTTCAAAAAGCTTTCGCCATTCAAGCTCGGCATCCATCCGTCGTTTTCCGCGTTTTCCAGAAGGATTGTAAGGGGTTTCTTCAGTGGCTGTTTCGCCATCCAAATTACCATACACACCTGTTGTTGATAAATATCCTACCCATTTTAAATTTGGCATATCGCAGAGCTTATCGCCCATCGACCGGACAACAAGATCACCTTCAGGGCCCGGAGGGATTGATACGAGTATGTGCGTAACATCATTTGAAATATCATCAAAATCACTTACTGGATCAATCCCATCAAAGTACAAGTAGCGAATACCGGGCGCCAACTCGCCGGGTTCCCCATCCGAATGTCGTTTCGAACCAGACACGATGAAATCCGGGTTTTGCCGAATGGTTTCCAGTGCGGTAAATCCAACACCAAAACAAAAAAGATGAGAGGGCATTTCGTTTCTCTTATGGAACTTTGACAGGGTCAGAAGTTAGAATGACAGCTGCTGACATAACTTGTTTTCTTGAAACTGCCAATTCTGCGCCACCATTACCTTGTCCACTACTGGCATCAGAACTCATGACCATTTCTTTGCTTTGAGCGGCCATTGTCCGCATAGGCATCGGCCGGGGATAGCGACCGTTCGACCCAAAATCAACGACGAACACACGATATTGCCGACCTTGAATCGCCGCGTTTAATCTTTTGACCTCTTCAGAAGCTTCTTTGTAGATTTTTGCCCGAAGCTCGCTTCGTAATTTCTCGATTTCGTCCAATGAAGGGGAGAAATCAACATGTCCAATGCGGAGGCTAAAGCCAGGCCTACTTGCTGTTTCAGCACGGTCATGAAGTCCGGCAACAGATTGTTCAGGAATTCGAGCTTCCGCGGTGACATGCCACCTGTTTAACCCGGTACGGTCTTTATTCTCTCTTGATGATGTAATGTGCCAAACCGTTTCCTTGGATAATTTATCAAGGGATTCCATCACTTGTAGTTTTAATTCAAGCGCTGTTTCTTTTTGTTGAACTATGTCAAAATTCACGCCAACATTTGCTGTGTTGGTTGTCACCCAGTCTTCCTTTTTTATATTGATGACAATCTGATCCCTCTCGGTTTCAGAACTTTCAGCCATGGCAATCTGGGCAACTGGTGCCGTCATCAAGAATACAGCAGTGGCGATTACAAATTTCTTCATCGGAATTCCTTACCGTTATTATCTTCAGTATCGCATGTAGAAATGAAATAAGTCCGTTTTGTGGCAACCTAACCAAGCTCATTCATTGCTAACCGCTTAGTAAAAAATATCAAGGCTTTTGTTTTTTCCTCATGAAAATGCCGCAATTGCCGTTATAAAGTGTAAACCGAATCTGGTGACGATCGATGCACCCATCAAGTTTTCCAACGCAATTGAGCAGATAGTATAAATATCAGAGAGTTAGCGAATATATGCCTAAAACACCCAGCTCTTTTCGAAATGTACTTATGATCTTGGTTGGCGCATTCTTTTTCAGTTTTTTCATGAATTCATTCAGCACCACAGAGGCTGCATCTCGTGATGAAGCCGCAGAATATGAAGCCTGTATCAAGCTATCCAAACGGGAACCGGAACTCGCTTTTGAATCCGCATTAAGCTGGCGTGATCAAGGCGGCGGGTTTCCAGCCCGGCATTGTGCAGCATTGGCGTTGGTTGGTATGAAAAAATATCATATCGCCGCTCCTCGTCTTGAAAAACTTGCGGAAGAAATGCGAAATTCTGGGTCCAGATTTGTCATTCCTGTTCTCAGCCAAGCGGCAAATGCCTGGCTTCTTGCTGAGGACTATCCGCGCGCAAATGCGGTTGCAACTGCGGCTTTGGAGATAGAGCCTCATAATATTGAAATGCTCATTGATCGAAGCCGAATTCTGGCTAAAGCAGAAAATTATCAGGAAGCCTTTAACGATCTCGATCTAGTCCTGCGGCTTGATCCTGTCAGATCAGACGCGTTAACTTTTAGGGCCGCCGCCTGGCGGCAGTTAGGTGATAATAAACGCGCCATGGAGGATGTGGAGCTAGCCTTGTCCCTCACCCCAGACCTCATTGACGCACTGATCGAGCGCGGAATTCTCCATCGACTTGCCGGAAACGCTAATGACGCCAGAAAAGATTGGTTGAAAGTACTGGATATTTCCCCTCATTCACCTGCAGGGGATACGGCCCGGCGAAATATTGAAAAGCTAGACGTTAAAAAATAATCTCATGTGGCTTTGTTTAATAGTTGACGGCGATATCCTAATGCTTCGGCTAAATGCGGTCGAAGGACTAATTCACACCCCTCCAAATCAGCAAGTGTTCGCGCAACTTTCAAAACCCGATGATACCCCCGTGCCGAAAGTTTCAATTGGCTGATAGCATCCTGTAATAAAGCCTGACCCGCCGCATCCGGTCTAACCATCTTTTCAAGTATTTCGCCTTCCGCTTCGGCATTTGTACGAATGGGGACTGGATGGTCAAGATTCTGAAAACGTTGTTTTTGAATATTACGTGCTACCGCCACCCTTTTTGCCACGATCTCTGTCGTCTCTCTCGGAGCGGGCAAAGTAAGATCTGCAGCCGTCACAGCCGGAACATCAATATAGAGGTCAATACGATCCAACATCGGGCCTGATATTTTTGACCGATATTCAATCGCACATTTTGGTGCACGCGCACATGCCTCAGCAGCATCATCCAAGTGGCCACACCGACAGGGGTTCATCGCGGCTATGAGCTGCAAACGGGCGGGATAAGAAACATGAGCATTGGCCCGGGCAACAACGGCTTTGCCAACCTCCACAGGTTGACGCAAAGATTCAAGAACCTGCCGACCAAATTCAGGGAGTTCATCCAAAAAGAGCACCCCAAGATGGGCAAGAGAAACCTCTCCCGGCTTTGCTCCGCGCCCGCCTCCGACCATAGCCGCAACTGAAGTTGAATGGTGAGGATCTCTAAAGGGTCGCGTTCTTGAAAGTTGACCACCTTTTAAGTCCCCGGCTATGCTCGCAATCATACTCACTTCGAGGGCTTCTGAGGCATCAAGGGGCGGAAGAATACCCGGCAACCGTGATGCCAACATTGATTTTCCAGATCCCGGCGGTCCACTCATAAGCAGATTATGACCACCCGCCGCCGCGACTTCCAGCGCCCGTTTTGCCGTTTCCTGACCCTTAATGTCTTCAAGCTTAAGGAAACTCTCCGCCTCAGCCAACTCTCCGTGTGGAGGGGGAGAGAGGACTTGACTGCCTTTAAAGTGATTGATCAAACTTAACAGCGTATCTGCCGCCAGAATTTCCAGATCTCCGGCCCAGGTCGCTTCTGATCCGGAGACTTTTGGACAAATCAGGTTTTTTCCTTGCGCCGCAGCTTCCACAGCGGCTGGAAGGATTCCAGAGACAGGGTTACAGCTTCCATCCAGCGAAAGTTCCCCAAGCGCAATATAGGCTTCCATCTCATCAGAGGGAAGAACACCCATTGCCGTCAAAATTCCAAGGGCGATAGGCAAATCATAATGCGCCCCTTCTTTTGGAAGGTCTGCTGGGGCCAAATTAACCGTTATTCTTTTTGGAGGTAGCCCAATCCCGAGGGACGTGAGAGCGGCCCGCACTCTTTCCCGGCTCTCAGCAACCGACTTATCAGGAAGCCCCACAACTGTAAAAGCAGGCAATCCTGCTGCCATCAAAACCTGAACGGTGATGGTACGTACTTCCATCCCATGAAATGCAACCGTCGTAATTCGTGCCTGCATCTTCCCCCCAAAAAAAAGATGATTCTATCAATCATAACACGAATACGTTGTTTGTTAATTCACTATTTTAGAAAATTAATACCCTCACCTCTAGGATTTTTAGACTGCTTTTGCGATAGGAAAGACGACGTCATATGCCCAGTTATAAATCAATGCATAGATAACAAAGAACACAGCAAAACCGATATCAAGAAGCAAAGCTTGCCACAAAGTCATCTCAAGCCACCAGGATATAAGGAACATACCAGCGATAAGAATTCCTGCTTCAAATAGAATTGCATGAGATATGCGAAGTAATAATGTTCGCTTAGCGGCCTCTCGAAATTTTAAATCCCACAAATCAAACAACCAATTGTAGATCAGATTCCAACTCATAGCCAAAAGGCTAAAAAGAACACTGAGGAGACCCATTTCTTCAAGTGGTCTATCAACAATCAAGCTTCCGGCAATAGTCGCAAACACAATCGCAATAATTTCAAATAGGAGAGTATGGCGGATCCGATCAGGAAATGTTCTCATGATTGCTTATCTTTCTATATTGCTTTCTAGAAAGATATAATTACAAACTATCTTTCTGTCAAGATAGTTTGTACCATGCAGATGAACGTTGAAGGTATTGGCAAAGTCATATGGAAAATAAAATTAAACTGGCTGACCTTCTTCGCCGCATGAAACAAAATTGGCCTGAAGCCCTCAGCCCGGAAACTGAAGCCATACTGGGCCTCATCCGCCTAAACGATATTGTGAGCAATCAAGCAACTAAATCCATGGCTCAATTTGGCCTGACACAGGCTGCCTTTGAAGTTCTCACGACACTTCGCTCGATGCCAAGTCCCCGACAACTTACGCCGACAGAACTTTACAGTTCTATCCTCGTAACATCTGGCGGCATGACAAAAGTCCTCAAACAGCTTGAAGAGAATAACTGGATCGCAAGAATTCCTCATGCCAGCGACAAACGAAGCATGCTTGTCAAATTAACACAAAAAGGGGAAATTCTTATCGAAGAGGTGATGGAAGCTGTTGTTCAAGGCGATAGAAATATCATGAAACAAACACTGTCCGATCAAGACATCGCGAAATTACAAGAAATTCTCCTGCTTGCACTTCAAAAACTTGAATAGAATAATAGCTTGATCCATCCCCCATTATTTCAACTTTAACCGATCATTTGACCGCAACCTTCTCTTCGAGACAATCCCAGATACCGACTTCCAGCTTGACGTCGTCATATCGGTTGATTTCCTGAAGACCGGTTGGTGATGTCACATTAATTTCGGTAAGATAATCGCCGATCACATCAATTCCAACTAAAATAAGCCCTTGCTCCTTCAGAGAAGGACCAATGATTTCGCAAATCTCCTGTTCGCGGATCGTCAGTTTTGATTGAAGTGCCTGACCGCCCACATGCATATTTGAACGACTTTCCCCTTCCGGTGGAACTCGATTGATTGCCCCAACAGGTTCTCCGTCAACAAGGATAATTCTCTTATCCCCCTGGCGGACTTCAGGAAGATATTTTTGAACAATCATCGGTTCACGATAAAACTGGGTGAAGAGCTCATGCACAACGGTAAGATTTTCATCACCAGGTTTTAAATGAAAGACACCGGCCCCACCGTTTCCATATAAGGGTTTGACGATGATATCCTTATACTCGTCACGAAAAGCTTTGATTTCCCGTAAATCTGAGGAAATAACCGTTGGCGGTAATACGCCATCGAATTGGGTAACAAAGATTTTTTCGGGTGCATTCCGGACGCTAACCGGATCATTAACCACAAGTGTTTGAGGATGAATTCTTTCAAGAAGATGTGTGGCTGTAATATAGGACATATCAAAAGGAGGGTCCTGGCGCATCAAGACAACATCCGTAGCTGCCAGATCAATTCGCTCCACGTCCCCAAGGGAATGATGATTGCCATGCTCTCGCTGCACTTTTAACGGGCGGGCATTAGCAATTATTTTCCCATCGACAAAAGACAAATCTGACGGACCGTAATGAAACAGTGTATGGCCTCTTTTCTGTGCCTCCAAAGCAAGCACAAAAGTGCTATCTCCATTGATATCCACGTCTTCAATAGGATCCATTTGAATTGCAACGGATAGGCTCATTTTTTCTGTTCCTTAGTTTTTAACAATTGGCACCCGCCAATGATCTATTCTTCAATGGAAATCATACAAGGTCGAAAATAATTACCTGTCGTCTTTCAAGACAACGTGGCTCACAATTTTGCGAACACCTGAAACATCTCGCGCCTGTAAGTAAACCCGCTCAAGCTCACCCTGATTTTGCGCAATTCCCATCAAATAAACGACATTATTCACCGTATCGATCGAATAATTGACATGCTTTATGTCCAGGTCCTGAAGCAGCCGCGCCTTTAATTTGGTGGAAATCCATGTATCACCAGCAGAAGAATTAAAGGAACCTTCATTACTCACCTGCAGTTCGTTCAGAACTTCCTTCACTCCCGTGATTGGCCAGATAAGTGCACTTGCTGTTTCCCGGTCCTTGTCCGATGGTACTTCCCCGGTTACCAGGACCCGCCCCTCGACAACAATCGTAGAGACATCGACAAAAAGCGACTCGCTTTCTTGAATGAAGGCGTTGAGAATTTTTACTTTTATACTCGCGTCATCGAGAGCGCTTTCCACTGATCGTTCTTCAGCAATGGTGACACCCGCCGCAGCGACCCCCCCCACAACAACACCCACTGGGGTGCATCCAGAAAGAACAATGGAAATCAAAATTCCTAACCCCAACCCTGCAATCAACTTCATACTAAAATACCCATCGCGAAATCATCTATTTTTGTGACTATATCCCGATTAACAATGTGGATAAAGTCTACAAAGACCCCTTACCATGCATTTTCCAAATGCACAGGTTTCTTGATGAAAGACGTTATCAGGAGCACGTCAAAGCGAATATCCATTTCAGAAAATTCCGGGTGAGAACTAATATAATATTCCATCGCACGGGAGATTCGGCGTCGTTGTTTGGTGTGAATTGCCTGAACCGCTTTTTCCAGCGTCTTTCTTTGTTTGACCTCAATGGCAATCAAAGTATTTTTTTTGCGCGCAATAATATCAACTTCCCCGACGGGCTTCCTGAAACCGCGCGCCATAATATGATATCCTTTGATCCGCAGATATACTGTTGCCAGCGTTTCAGCCAATTTCCCTTTTAGATATGCATATTGTCGTCTGCGTAATCGGGTTTTTTTCGATATTTTTGTCAAAATATAGCCTCACTTTATTGTTTCATTGAAAACTCTCGCTAACTATTTGCTTGCCGGTCCGGGAGTGGACATTTTACAGTTACACAAATTGAGACTGACTGACAGTAGGAGTATTTTCGTTGATGGCCATAACTAACAGCTTTTTAGAAGCCAAAATCAAAAGCTTTAGAAAAACTTCTTTGGCCTTTGGCTTTGTTGCCGTTGCGATCCTCCTCTCATCATGTCAGACGCTCCCCTTCGGTCAGAAGACTGACGATAAAAAAAGTATTTCATCTACAAGTGATACTAGCACAGAAATCGCGAAATCGGCACCCGCTGCGACCTCACCGAAGCTCGCTCCTGAAAAAGAGGCTGCTGAAAAGCTTCTC
>PJEL010003177.1_pt1 | contig 14319 bp, 11 predicted proteins | sample 1853271 | NCBI WGS metagenome assembly PJEL01 (sample SAMN08108733, study PRJNA415343) | Invertebrate metagenome, whole genome shotgun sequencing project. | host: Globobulimina | place: Sweden: Gullmar Fjord | collected 2015-08 | reverse complement strand
TCCCCACTGAATCGTATCTTCAACTAGTTCTGACTTTTCTTCACCAATTATAAATACAGTTAAAATACTATGAGAAATAGCAATAGCAAATAAGCTAAATCCAACAACCGCATAAACCAGTGAATGGTTAAATGACTTAATTTTTTTTCTAACGGTCATTAGTAGCCCAATTCACCTTACAAATTATTAACATTACTATGAATCATTGTCCAAAAAGCTAAATTAATCAATAGCCGCGACAATTGATTCACCGCTTTAATGAGCAAAGCACATTTATGCCATCTAATTAATTGATTGAGCTAAAATAAACACTAAAACCTTTGGCTTTTGTTAGTTGTTTGGTTTTTGCGATGCATTGCTCCATTATTGGCTGGTACTTTAAAAAACTATTGGCGACTAAGGTAATGGTTCCTCTTGGCTTTATATGTGCTTTGATATTGTGCAAGAAGGTTTCAGTTGCCAGATAGTTTGTTTTAATACCTTGGTGAAACGGTGGGTTTGACAGAATATGATCATATTTATCTTTTACATGAGATAGACTATTTGACGCGTAACATTTTCCATTAAGGTTATTAATAGCGAGTGTTTTTTCAGCAGAAGACAATGCTAGTGCATTAACATCAACAAGGCTTACATCAGCCTCTTTATTTTTCTTTGCGACAAAACTGGCAATTACCCCAGCGCCACAACCAAAATCTAAAACGCTGCCTTTAAGGTTGTCAGGCAGCTGTTCAAGCAATAGTTTAGTACCGACATCTAATTCTGATTGGCTAAAAACTCCCGGTAAAGAAGCTATTTTTAGTGATACGCCAGCAACGTCCAATTGGTAGTATTTATACCAATCTTCAAGTTTAAATGGTTTTTCGTGCGCAATAATAGTGCCGGCAAATAATACGCAATGACGAGCAGAATCTATTTTATTACAGCAACTGATTGTTGTTGCCGTTAATTTTTGCAAAGAATTGATACCACTTTTCTTTTCACCCACGACCAATATCATGGCATTTTCTTCAAGTGAGTCAGCAAGCATTGCAATGGTAAAGTTCAGCTCAGCTTTACTTTTGGGAAAGGCAATTACTAGCAAATCATGTTTTTTCTCACTTCGGTATTGCGCAGCGAACTCAGCGGTTTTAATACTATTTAGTTTATTGGCAGCCAAAAAATATTCAAAATTTGAGCTGTAATAACAGATGTCGCTTTTTGGATGTAACGCTTTATATTCATTTAAAAAACCATCAACGGGGAGGTTAATCAATAAAGGAGAAGACGCATTGAGTAGTTCACTATTACGTAATAAAACTTGGTTGATATTGTGTAAAGACATTTTTTTCCTGAATATGCAGTGAAGCTAGAGGAGTTAATTGCGAGTTAACATTAAATTAACATTAGAAAGTACTCTAAAGTTAACTTCTTTCTATGTCATAATATTATTCTTATTTTACGCGATATATTTTCCTAATCAAGGAGTTGATTATTTATCCTCAAGCGTACAAATGGCTGGCAACAAAATGGCTAGCAAGTGAGCTAAGAACGTCAATTCGCCATATTAGATATGTCACTATTCCCGCACTGTTTAGGCGTAAAGTAGTTGCCGAAGTTTATGTAGCATTAAATGATCCACACAGTTTTATGTTAGTGCAAGTACTAGAAGCGCTGGCGCAACGTTTTAACATCGAATTTAAACTGTTTCTAACTCATGGAGCGCTGTTTGGCATAGAAGAAAATCGTGAACAGTGGTGCCAATGGGCTCTAAAGGATGCCAATAAGACCGCTATTCAATATGGTTTGACACCTTTAAATGCCTATCCAAAAAATAACTCGTTAGTAACGGGACAACAAAAATGGCAACTTATGCCGCAGACTCTTGCTAACGCAAAGTTAATTTTTGAAAAAACGTGGACCAATAGCTTCGAAGAAAGCTTCCTTCCTTCAACACCGGTTATTAATTATCAAGTTAAAAATTTACGCCGTTTGTTAAATAAAGGTCATGAACTTGCTGGGAGCATTTATTATGCAGGCGAATGGTTCTGGAGCATTGGCCGTCTTGAGCATTTAGAGCGAAAGCTAAATGAACAAGGCTTTAATAAAGATGAAAGCCAAGTGGTTTATGGTAAAGCTCACTTAACATTTGACCCCAAGCCTTTTAATGAAAAAAGTGAAATTCAAGAGATCACCGCGTATATCTCAATTAGAAGTCCGTATTCCTATTTAGGTCTAAAGCAAGCTAAAAAGCTTAGCGAACATTACGGTGTGCCGCTTAAAATTAAGCCGATACTGCCAATGCTGATGAGAGGGCTTGGTATATCAATAGATAAACAACGCTATATATATCTTGATGCACATAGAGAAGCCAAACAGTTAAATATTCCATATGACGGATTTTGTGATCCAATAGGCGAAGGCGTATTTAATTGTTATCAGTTTTTCAACTATGCGGAACAAGAAGGCAAAGCATTTGACTACATGCTGATTATGTTCGAAGCGGTTTTTGTTAATAATATTGATATAAGCAAGTTATCTAATGTTGAAAAGTTGATGGTGACACTCGGTTTGAATTTTTCAGCAGCACAAGACTTTGCCCAACATGAAAATTGGCAGACTTGGTCTGATAACCACCAGCATGAAATTGAAGCGCTTGGTTATTGGGGCGTACCTTGCTTTAAGCTAGGTAACGTTGACTGTTGGGGGCAAGACCGCTTATGGCAAATTGAAGCTCAACTGAAAAAGAGTGGATGAATCGATATATTATCAACCAGGTAAAGTTTATAAAAAATTACAAATAACCGTATAGACGTCTATTGATTAACAATTATAAAAATGATTAAATAGCCCGCGTCCTTATTCTAGTGAATTGATATTTTTAATCAGTTCACATAAATAAGGCCAGAAGAGGAGCGTTAACCAGGTAATTATCTTGAGGAGATCAAACTCCATTGATAGATAACTAGGGGGATTAGCGCCGAGATGAACATACTTTTGATGATATGTTTGTCGGTCGAAAAGGTTGAATCCTTACGACTGTCACCTATAGGTGGGGAGCTTCTGGCCTTTGAAATAACGCCATTAGCTTTTGCCTAGTGGTCTTCGTTGTTTTAAATGCCTCAAAGTTCTCCGAGCCCAATGAGTTCGAGAGAAATGAAAATAAATCAATCTGAAAATACATTATCCCAAACGGTGCTTTGGACCGCGATTATTACGCCCTTTACTGAAACAGGTGCTGTAGATTTTGCTGATCTAAAACAAGCGGCTATTGCGCAAGCAAGCGCAAATAATGGCATCTTATTACTTGGCAGTACAGGTGAAGGTTTAGCACTAACAAGCGCTGAACAGCTTGAAATTGTTGAATTTATTTGTCAGCTTAACCTTAATGTTCCGCTTATGGTCGCTGTTGGCGGTTTCAATCTAGCCGAGCAAGTTGCTTGGATAGAAAAATGCAATGAATACAATATTGATGCCTACCTTCTAGGTACACCTATTTATGCTAAACCAGGACCTATTGGCCAAACTCAGTGGTTTTCAAAGCTACTTGATACGGCAAAGTATCCTTGCATGCTCTACAACGTACCATCGCGAAGTGGTGTTGAAATTCCATTAGTCACCGCTAAAGCGTTGCAGTCTCACCCTAAATGTTGGGCGATGAAAGAAGCAAGCGGAGATTTAGCTAAATTTTTAGCTTACCGTGCTCAATGTCCTGATATTGCATTATTTAGTGGTGAAGATGCTATGTTGCCTTATTTGGTTAGTGCTGGTGCTCAGGGCTTGGTATCTGTTTGTGCTAATGCATGGCCGATGCAAACAAGCAAATATGTTGAGCTATGCTTACAAGGGAAAAATGATGGTCTTTTTCCGGTATGGCAGCAAGCGGTTGATGCGCTTTTTCAAGTAGCAAACCCTATTCCGGTCAAGGTTTTGATGCAACATCAAGGCATCATCAAATCTCCGATATTAAGACCACCACTTACCCATATAGAACTGGCGGCAAATAATTCACTTATTGAAGCTGAAAATAAAATAAATCAATGGTTCGCACATCAGTCACGTGGCCATGCAGTTGGAGAATAATATGAGCTGGCAAGCAACTTTAGAGCAATTAGAAGCAGGAACTATAAGAGCTGCAAATCAAGACGCAGCAGGAAATTGGCAGGCGAATATTTTAGCAAAAGAAGCAATCTTAGCGGCATTTCGAGCAGGTGAAAATGCTGAATTTGACGGCATTTATAAAGGTTTTGTTGATAAAAACAATCTACCCGCACGTGAGTTTACTATAGAACATAATGTGCGTTTAGTACCTGGCGGTTCATCAGTTCGTCGTGGTGCTTATGTTGCACCTGGCGTTATTATTATGCCTCCAGCTTATATTAATGTTGGTGCTTATGTCGGCAGCGGTACTATGGTTGATAGCCATGCATTAATTGGCTCATGTGCACAAGTAGGAAAAAATGTTCATGTCTCGGCGGCAGTTCAAATTGGTGGCGTATTAGAGCCTGTTGGCGCTAGTCCCGTTATTATTGAAGATGACGCATTTTTAAGTGCTGGTGTGGTGATTGTTGAAGGCATTGTGGTGAAGAAGGGCGCAGTGCTAGCACCGGGTGTTTCTCTTTCTTCTTCAGTTCCTGTTTATGACTGTGTTAATCAAGTGATGTTAGAAAAAGGCGCTGATATTCCTGAACGTGCTGTTGTTGTGCCAGGTACAAGACCAATGAAGGGTGAATGGGCAGAATCGCAAGGGCTGAATATCGCTTGTGCATTAATTGTTAAGTATCGCGATGAGCAAAGCGATGCGGCACTCGAATTAGAATCAGTCTTACGTTAGAAGTAAAAAATAATGTCTCAACTAAATCGCTGGTTTAGCCCAGAAATAAAAACTGCATTAACTAATAATGTGATAGATGAAGAAAGTGGTTATTTTGTTTATGACTTAGATGCACTTAAAAAACATTTGAGCACCTTGGTTAAACAAGATGTGATCAAATTGTGGTTTGCAGTAAAAGCCAATCCATTATCAAAAGTTATACAAACACTTGCTCAAGAAGGTTTCAATTTTGATGTTGCCAGTAGTGGAGAATTAAACCAAGTATTGAAGCAAGAAGTTGATGCGCAAAATATTCTTAATACTGGTCCTGCTAAATCGAAAAAACAGCTCAAGCATTTTTTAGAAAAAGGGGTGCGAGTTTTTGTTGTTGAGAGCATTAATCAACTTATCTGGCTTAATGAAGCGGCGAGTGAATTGCAGCTTTGCCCGCGTGTTCTTTTACGTGTGCAACTACAGTGGCAAGAAGGTGAAAAGAACCCGTTAGGTGGTAATAGTTTAACGCCTTTTGGCTTGTCGGTTGCAGAGTGGCAAAAAATTAAGTTAGCTGATTATCCTGATGTGAATATTTGTGGATTACATATTTTTCAATGGGGCAATATGCTCAGCAATGAAAAAATGTTTTCACTTTGGTCTCAAATGGTTGAGCCATTAACTGATCTGGCGCAACAGATAGGTTTTGAATTTGAAATTCTAGATCTTGGTGGTGGTTTAGGTATTGATTATTTGCAACAAGGCCAGCATTTATCATGGCAAACTATTATTGAAGATCTCGCCAAAATAAAGGCGATGGCAGGCGTTAAAGAGCTCTGGTTAGAGCTTGGTCGTTTTGCCGTTGCCGAATGTGGCGTTTATGTCGCGCCTGTGGTTGATAGAAAAGACAATTATGGCCATCAGCAGCTTATTTTGTCTGCTGGAATTAACCATTTGCTTCGTCCTGCAATAACCGAGCAACCCTTTCCGGTACAACGATTAAGACCTTCAAATGTTGATGAACAGCTATTTGATATTCACGGCCCGCTTTGTACCAGCATGGACAAACTGGGGCGATTGCCATTGCCAGCTGATACTGATGTAAGCGACCAACTTATTTTTGGTTATGCTGGTGCTTACGGTTTTACCGAAAGCATGCCTTTTTTCTTATGCCATGAAATAGCCGCGGAGTATGTGCTAGAAAACAAGCAATTAAAGCAAGTTAGAGCAAGCAAACCTGCTGATTGGTATTTGGCATAAATAGAAAGACAGAAATAGATAATAGATAAATAGTTTGAGATCAAAATGACAAATTTTTCAAAAGAAGTAATGCATGTCGGTGAAATGGCCAGTGGCGCAAAACTTACTGTGCCTGTATATCGATTAAAGGGCAGTGATGCCACAGCGCCTAGTGTTTATATACAAGCGAATATGCATGGCGCAGAAGTGCAAGGAAATGCGGTTATTCTTCAGATGTTGGAACTATTGAAAGCCACTGATTTAAAAGGTGATATTACCTTAGTCCCTTATGCGAATCCTGTTGGTTGTAATCATAAAAATGGTGAATATACACTGGGTCGGTTTGACCCTATCACCGGTGTAAATTGGAATCGTATGTTTCATTTTAATGAAGCTGCAATTGCACCATTTGTGGCAACACATCTTGATAGTAATATTGCCACTATTGAACAAGCGTTTAGTGAATTGATGCTGGCTGATATTGACCAATTACTTGATCACAATATATATGGCCTAACTACCGGCCAGCGCATTGCTTATCAATTACAGCGTTTAGCGCATCAAGCTGATTTAGTGCTTGATCTACATACAGGGCCTATATCAAGTAAGCATTTATACTGCCCTGAATATGCGAGAGAAAGTGCAAGCTACTTTGATATTCCTCATACATTGTTGATCCCTAACGACTTTGACGGCGCATTAGATGAGTCAACCTTTTGTCCGTGGTGGACGCTACAAGAACAGTTTGCCAAGCATGGCCGATCTTTTAAGATAAAAAAAGAGAGCTTTACCGTAGAGTTAGGCTCCCAAGAGCAAATAGATTTAGATGTTGCTTTGGATGATGCTAAAGGCATTTTGAGTTATTTACAGTACAAAGGCGTGATAAACCAAGCTCAGTATCAACCTAAAGAAATGCTGCGTTATGCTTGTTATTTAAAAGACTATAAAGCTTTTTATTCGCCAATGGGCGGCATGGTTGATTATCTTGCTGAATTTGGCCAGCCATTACCAGCAGGTGAACCGCTAGCAAGAATACTTCGCATGGACAATTATGGTGATGGAGACCCGCTACATTACATATCGCTTGATCATGAAGTGATACCCATTTTGCATTTTGCATCGGCAAGTGTGAATCAAGGTACTGAACTCTATAAAGTATTTAGTAAATTTAGCCTTTTATAAATTACCTAGCACCCACTCTGCTTAATCACCTTATATTTTGTAAGCCATATAAAAGTATAAGGTGACGTTGTCTATTAACTCTACGATCACTTAAAAGAGCGTAGTTAGATATTGCAGTGTGTTAATTTGTGTAATAGTATCACACTCATGAAAAATGCGCTGATAATCGATAATCCGAATCACTCTACTGTATATGTTAGAGCAATTGTCTTTGCACTCTTGTTTCTATCATTATTTACAGTTTATGCGCATGCCCTTCATTTAGATATAGATACCGCTCAAAGTGAACATTATCAATGCCAACTGTGTCAAGGTAACATTGATGCTCCTAATGTATCAATTGAGCCAATACCTGTTGTTCAGTTTGTTAGCTATTTATCAATAAGCGATAATATAGCGTTTGTTTTTATTGCAGATGACTTTGTTAAACCACCACTTCGTGCCCCGCCTGATCTTTCCAAATAAACCATAAACGACGCCACTTTGGCGTAGCAATCACTAAAATTTGGAAACGAAAAATGAAACTGAATAAAGTAGCATTGGCTTGCAGCCTAGGCTTATGCCTGTCAAACGTAATGATCTCTTCTGTGGCAAATGCACAACAAGTAACTGGGCAAGTTAAGTCCTCAAATGGTCAACCTATCGCTAATGCAACCTTGGTTGTTGGTAATGGCAAAGCGACGATTACTACTGACGAGAATGGTTTTTTTATCTTAAAAGGTATTAACCCCGGTCAAATTGAGATCCATACCACGGCCAAAAATTATAGCCATGAAATTACACATTTATCGGTTGATGATAACTTAAAAAATATTGAAATTTTACTCAATACTTCAGTAATGGAAGTACTTGATGTCTATGCAACACCGCTGCATTCTTCAACGATTGAATCGGCTATTCCTGTTAGCGTATTATCAGGTGATGACTTAAAAATGAAGCATGCTTCTACTTTAGGAGAAACGCTCAAACATGAAGTTGGTGTGCACTCATCTTATTACGGCCCAGTATCTAGTAGCCCAATTATTCGTGGTTTAGATGGCCCTCGTGTTTTGATCACACAAAATGGCTTAGATGTAAGTGATGCCTCGCGTGTTGGCCCTGATCATGTGGTATCTACTGAAACAAGTACCGCAACTCAAATTGAAGTACTACGTGGCCCGGCTACTTTATTTTATGGCAGTGGTGCCATCGGCGGCGTAGTAAACGTTGTTGATAACAGAGTACCAACGTCAACGGATACGCAATTTGACTACATGCTACAACATAATACCGTAGCGAATGAAAATGAAGGTTCGTTTAACCTAAATACTGGTATTGATAACTTTGCTTTTCATCTTGATGCTTTTGCTCGAAAGTCTGATGACTACAGTATTCCTGGGCATGCCGAGCTTGAAGAAGATCATGACGAGCATGAACATGATGATGAAGAAGAAAATTACGGCACGCTTGCAAACAGTTCATCGTCTGCTTCTGGCTTCACGGCAGGTACAAGCTACCTTTTAGATAATGGTTTTATTGGTTTCTCTTTTGGTAAAATGGAACGTGAATATGGTATTCCTGGTCATAGTCACCACCATGAAGAGGAGCATGATGTTCATGAAGAAGGACATGACGAACATGAGGATGAGCACGAAGAAGCGGTACGCGGTAAGCTTAAGCAAGATCGTTTTCAACTTTTAAGTGATTTGAATTTCGAAAATAGCTTTATCGATCGTCTGGTCAGTAAATTGGCTTATACCGCTTATCAGCACCAAGAAATTGAAGGTGGTGAAGTTGGCACACAGTTTAACAATGATATGTTTGAAACGCGCTTTGATTTTTATCATCAAGAAGTCAATGGCTGGAAGGGCGCTTGGACATTACATTATAAAAGTAATGACTTTAAAGCGACAGGTGAAGAAGCATTTACTCCGCCATCTGTGACTAAAACTATTGCGGCGGCATGGTTAGAAGAAAAACATTATGGCGATGTTTTAGTGCAATTAGGAGTACGTGCTGAACATGTTTCACTTGATGCGACTGCTGTAGAAGATAGCCATGATGAAGAAGGTCATCATGAAGATGAACATCACGATGAAGAGCATAGTTTTAAACAGCAAAAATTTACACCGATAAGTGCCTCAGTTGGCGCAGTATGGGATTATGCACAAGGTTATAACTTAGGATTTTCTGCTGCTTATTCGCAACGAGCTCCTTCTGCTAGTGAACTATTTTCAAAGGGTGCTCATATCGGCACCAATACTTATGAAGTAGGTGCACTGTATGAAATTCACCAACATGATGATCATATTCATATTGAACTTGGTGATCAAAATGTCTCACTTGAAACATCTTATAATTTAGATCTAACGTGGCGTAAATTTGAAGGTGATTTTGGTTTTGTAATTAGCGCCTATTACAACCATATTGATAACTATTATTACCAACGCAATAGTGGTTTTTTTGCCGACACTCATCATGACCATGATCACGAAGCACCAGAACTAACCAGTGATGATGCGCTACCTATTTATATTTTTGAACAACAAGATGCAAAGCTTTTTGGTTTTGAGACTGAGTTTGTTTATCAAGTAACTGATGCGCTTAAATCTACAGTTTTTGCTGACTATATTAATGCCAAGTTAGTTGACGGTGATGACCTACCTCGTACGCCGCCAATGCGCGTTGGCGCGAGTTTCGATTATCAAGCTGATAAATATGCGGCAAACTTGAGCATTGCTCATTACTTTGAACAAACAAATACTGCAGCATTAGAAACATCGACAGACAGCTATACCATGGTTGATGCAAACTTTAATTATTATCTAGAAGGGCTGGGTGATGACTTTGTTATTTTTGCTAAAGTGCAAAACCTAACCAATGAAGAAGCGCGTGTGCACTCTTCCTTTTTGAAAAATAAAACGCCATTGCCAGGTAGAGGTTTTAGCTTGGGGATACGTGGTAGCTTTTAATTTTCTTAAGCTTATTTAAAGCGAGTCAGAGCTAGATTATAAAAAAGGAGCGATTATGCTCCTTTTTTGTTTGTCAGGTTAAGCTAATTTACCTTTGAGTTATTTAAAAAAACTTTCAATTCGTTTAGATAAACTTATTTTAAACGTATGCCATTGGCTTCAATGGTTATCTTGCCATTCTTTAGTAAATTGCCAACGGTTGCTTTGAAGGTTTTTTTACTAACACCGAGTATGCGTTTTATTAATTCAGGAGAGCTTTTATCATGTAATGGGCTAAAGCCGTCATTTTGAGCAAGGTGCTCTAGAAGTTGGTCGGTAAAGTCGATAACTTTGCCTTTTCCTTCGCGGGTTAGTGACAGATCAATTCTGCCATCTTCGCGGACCTTTTTAATATATCCGGTAATCTTTTTACCAATACGCAATGGTTGAAAAATTTCATTGTCGTATAACAAACCCCAGTGTTGGTCATTAATAATGGCTTTAAAGCCTAAATCGGTTTTACCGCCAATAATTAACTCAACCTTTTCACCTTCTTTATATTCTGCTGGCCAAACATCAATAAATCTATCTAATTTACTTGAGCCAACTAATCGCTCAGTACGTTCATCAAGATAGATACGTACTAAGTAATATTTTCCCGCTTCCATTTCACTGTGTTGCTGGTTATACGGCACCAATAATTCTTTTTTAAGGCCCCAATCTAAAAAGGCCCCCATTTTATTTATTTGCGCAACTTTAAGTGAGGCAAATTGATCAACTTCAGCAAAAGGCTTTTCAGTTGTCGCCACCATTCTATCGGCAGAATCAACATAGATAAAAACCTGAACTTCACTATCTACAGCACAGTTATCTGGTAGGTATTTATTTGGTAATAATATTTCGCCAAGTTCGCCACCATTAAGGTACGCGCCATTATCAGTAAGAGCGATCACTGAAAGAGTATTGTATTTGCCAATAGTTGCCATAAAAGTGCCGTAAGGTGACCAAAAAAATAAGATTTATAAAGGCGCTATGATAAACCATTAAGGCATAAAAAGCTGGCAGAATTGTTTAAATCATCGGTTTAGTTTTAATATATTCACCATGGCGCAAATGCAGTAAATCGGCAATACGGCGAATGGTATGTTCTTCTACGCTAGATATTTTGCCATCGGCAAGGGCAACTTTCCATAATAACTTGACGATTTCTATTCTATCTTTAATGGTATAATGGCTGTTGATTTTTGAAGTAAACTGAAAAAAGTCAATGGCTTGTTCACTGTGTTCGAGCGCATGATTAATAACTTCGTCTATTTCAGCATCACTTAGAGAAAACTGTGCATGCAGCGAATTTTTTATTTGCGTTCGTTCTTCATTTGAAAACTTACCATCGGCGCGCATGATCTCACACAATAAAACTGCACAGGCTATTTCAAGCGAAATGCTTGTTTGTTTTTGCGCGGTATGTGGTTCTGATAATGTTTGAAAAAACTTAGTTAGTTTGGACAGCATAACTACCCCTATTTAATCTTCAACTTGGTTAAGGAATTATTTAATATTGCGTGAGAAAGCTAGCTTGCTGGTAAATAGTGTTTGCTTTGAGCTGAGCTTATTTTGTTATGCCATTGTTTAGCTAAACAATGGCACACTCAAGTAATATTTTAATTGAATACTTTGCAAAATGTTTCATTTCATTTTGATAACTCTACATTTAGCAATTTAGACTCCCTCTGCGATAGTAAAATCTGATCAATATTGCCTATTTGTAAAATGCAGCTTACTATAGCTATCATAATGACAGCGTTGTCTTTTGCGCTGTTTTACAATAAAACCTTAGGTTATAGCTGATGAACTCAAGTGCCATGAACTGCGAAAGTAGCAAAATAGAACAACCCGTTTCAAAACAACGACTGCTCTCAATAGATGCATTAAGAGGCTTTGATATGTTTTGGATATTGGGCGCAGAAGGTATTTTTGCAGCACTCTATTTAGCAACAGGTTGGTCTTTTTTAAATACCTTTGCCCAACAAATGTTGCACAGTCAGTGGCATGGTTTTACCGCGTATGATTTGATTTTTCCGTTGTTTATTTTTCTTTCTGGCGTCAGTTTAGGCATTGCAGCTAAGCCAATGTCGAGTTACCCAATCGATAGTCAAAAACAAAAGTTACGGCATGCTCATAAGCGTTTGTTAACCTTAATTGTTTTAGGCGTTTTATATAATCACGGTTGGGGAACAGGCATACCAATGGCACTAGACGATGTTCGCTTTGTCAGTGTGCTTGGACGAATTGCTGTTGCTTGGTATGTTGCTGCTATGTTGGTTTGGTATTTGTCTGAACGAAACCAATGGCTTGTTTGTGGCGGTATTCTTACTGGCTATTGGTTATTGCTCACTTTTGCTTCTATTGGAGGGCTTGGCGCGGGAGACTTCTCAAGTACAGGGGCGATAAATGTTTGGTTCGATCAAACCCTACTACCAGGCACTACTTATCATAATTTAGCGCTTGACCCTGAAGGTTTGTTATCAAATATTCCTTCGGTAGTGAATGCAATGGCGGGCGTATTTGTTGGCAGAGTAATGATGAAATACCAGCAACAGCCAAATATTTTAATAACTAAGCTTTTGACAATAACTATTGTTTGCCTGTTATCAGGCTATGCATGGGGTTTATTTTTCCCAATAAATAAAACCTTATGGACAAGCTCTTTTGTTTTGGTTACTTGTGGCTATAGCACTTTATTGTTGGCTTTATTTTATTATTTAATTGATGTGCTTAAATTTCAACGCTGGGCGGTATTTTTCGCCATTATTGGCACCAATTCCATTGTCGCTTATTTAGCAACAAGTATTGTTGATTGGAAATTTATCGCGGCAAGTCTCTTTGGCGGTGTAGCCGTTAGTTTTCCTGATGTTTGGCAAAGTGCTTTTAAGGTATTTTCGTTAGTGGTAGTGCAGTGGTTAGTTTTATATTGGTTATATCAACGAAAGATTTTTGTAAAAGTTTAAAAGTTGGTGAATTTCACCATGTAGAAAAGAATTAGAAATAAATGTTAATGCAAATGGTTTGTATTGAATTATTTCTATTTTATTTATTTGTTTGTTTTTAAAGGCGTTTAATTGTTTTTTTAATTTATTTTTAGTTTAGTTGATCTAGTCGGCTCAATTTTTGTAACAAGCATTTACATCTTTGTTGTTATGCATACGAATTAATTCGTTATTCTATGTGTAATTACGATAAATGTTACATCAGATTACATAATATTGAGGAATGACACGTGTCAAGGAAAAAGCAAATAATCGTACCTATAGTTATCTTAGCGGCTGGTGTTTTGTCTTTTGTGGTTTTTTCTGGAATGAAAAAACCACCAGAAGAGAAAGCAAAAGTTGATAATACTCCCATCGTGGCAGTTGAAGCTGTATCTGTTGCACCAATGACCTTAGAGGTTGGTTCGTACGGGGTGGTTAAGCCTAAGTATGAAACGGAACTCGTTGCACAGGTAAGCGGACAAATTGTTGAGTTATCTGACGAATTTGTTCGTGGTGGTTTTGTTAAAAAAGGTCAACTTTTAGCCCGTATTGATCCTAATGATTATGATGCCGCACTGATTGATGCGCAAGCAACAATGGCCTCTGCTCGTGCATCATTAGAAACCGAGCTTGCACAAGGTAAGGTTGCCGAGCGTGAATGGAAGCAAATTACCAGCACATCACCTACTGAATTAAGTTTACGTAAACCACAACTGGCACAAGAGCTTGCCCGCGTGAAAGCCGCTCAAGCTTCCGTATTAAGAGCGCAACGTAATGTTGAACGTACCGAAGTTAGGGCGCCATATGATGCGATGATTGATAGCCGTTTAATTGGTTTAGGTTCATTTGTTGGCGTTGGTAGTCAAATAGGTAAACTGCTTGGCACCGACATTGCCGAAGTTAGATTGCCAGTAGCTGACAACCAGTTACAGTTCTTAGTGGATTCAGGAAAAGCAGCGCAAGTTGTACTTGTTGGCACCTATGCGGGTGTAGAAACTCAGTGGCAAGCTTCTATCGCACGTAGTGAAGGTGTTATTGATAGCAAAAGCCGTATGAGCTATTTAGTTGCTCAAATTGAAGACCCTTATGGCATGTCTAAAGCCAATAATACAAGCATTAACCCATTGCGATTTGGTTCATATGTTACTGCCGATAT
>PJEL010003176.1_pt1 | contig 14321 bp, 15 predicted proteins | sample 1853271 | NCBI WGS metagenome assembly PJEL01 (sample SAMN08108733, study PRJNA415343) | Invertebrate metagenome, whole genome shotgun sequencing project. | host: Globobulimina | place: Sweden: Gullmar Fjord | collected 2015-08 | reverse complement strand
CCCTTCATGTCATCCGGATGTCGAACAGCCTTGTCCCTCAGGTTCAGCTGCCTTGTGCCTAGATACCAGGTGTCAAGGGGTCTGACATTTTGATTTTTCGCGATCTTTTCAAAATATTTATTTCCTATTGGACCGAGCATGACTTTATGCTGGTGAGCAAGGTCGCGGAATAAGTATGCTGCACCGAATATTCCGACACTCTTGTCATAACTTGATATTGCATTAGGTGTCAGAAAGGTCATATCAATGGTGCCGCTCATGACGCCGGTAACCTGTGTCTTCTGGTTGCCGAGCTGACCGGAATGGAATATCTGGACATTGATCCTGCCGGCGCTCAGGTTTTTGACTACTTCACTGAATACCTCAAGGGCCTTTACCTGCGGCTGCTGGGGACCGGCAACAGTATTGAATCGCAGCGTATAGTTCTTTTTAGCCGCGAAACAGGGTACGCTTAGAATCAGGATGAAAATCAGAATAAACAATGATGTTCTGTAAGGACCTCTCATATAAGACCTCCATAAAATAAAGTTAGTGATTTGAAGAATAGAATATTTATATCTTGTGAAGCTGACGCATATATAATGGTGTCTATTGTTTCACATGTCAAGACCAAATGGCGAAATGGTTTATAACGATACATGCATGCTGGAATTGAGAATAAAAAAAGCATGGGATTGTTACATCCCATGCTCCAAAGCGTTCGTTATTTATTGTTCAGGAATCCTCAAGCTCCTTGAGGAAAACCTTCCACGTCATTATGAGTAGTATATTCCACATTGCTTTGGGGAATGGATTCCTTTTTGCCGAATCGCATGTCCGGTTCCGGCTCTGCCCCGAGTGCATCAAGGACGCGGTTTACAAAATTAAAGTAACTGATTAGATGTACAGCATCGAGGATGTCTTCATCAGAAAATCCCTCTTTCCGCAAAGATGCAACATCCATCTGGTCCATGTTGTGTATATCCAGAGTTAACTTTACCGCATAATCGAGCAGTGTTCTTGTTGGTGAATCAAAATCAACCTGGGTATAGTCTTCCTGAATCTTAAGCACCTTATCCTGGTCGTGAATCTCGTCAAGGAGATCCGGCTCGTGGCTCTCCATTCAGTAATAACAACCGTTGATTTTTGAGACCACTGTCGCTATCAGCACACGCTGCAGCCTGCTTAATCCACCCGGTTTTGTCATCAGATGAGCATAAAGCTGTTTTCCGAATGCAACGGTCTCAGGACTGAGGCTCTGTATTTTTACCAAATTTATCACATGTCCGAATTTAGCGGTGCTCTGGTCGTAAATCTCGGACAGCAATCCGTCTGCCTGACTGTCTGGCACTGTTTTAATCCAACTCATAACTTCCCCCTTTTAAATATATTTTATTAGTATATCTATCGGAATTTATGAGGATTATCTTTATTTATGAAATAGTTAATAGAAATGAGAGCAGAATGACTGGGGGTAATCCGGTCAAGAGTGACTATTATCTAAATATGCTTCTGCTTGACTAATGAATCATATAATAAGGTATAATTTCTAACATATTGTTCAGGCGCCCGTTTGGGCTTAATGGGGAATCCAGTGTAAAACTGGAGCGGACCCGCCGCTGTAATCCCGATTTCCACTATGTTCGGAATGCACAGTCTCTACTCACTGAATGCCACTTGTTATATCAACAGGGAAGGCTGGTAGAGATCGGGAGAGTCAGAAGACCTGCCTGGACCAGACCTCACGAAACACCTTCGAGGAAAGGTTGTGAGGATAAAGGTATCTGCTTTTATCCCCGGCTTTCAATACGAAGGCCGGGTTTTTTTATTTGGTGATTTATTCATATGGGAACTAATATTACATTTGTGATCGGCGGCGCGCGAAGCGGCAAGAGTTCATTTGCCCTGAAAGATGCCTCAAAAAAAGAGGGGCGGAAAGTATTCATAGCGACTGCCAGTGCAGGCGACTCTGAAATGAAAGACCGCATCGAGAAGCACAGGGCTGAAAGGGGCAGTGAATGGGAGACATGTGAAGAACCATTGAGACTTTCCGGAATCCTGCCTGACATACAGAAACAATACAGCGTGGCATTGCTTGACTGTCTCACGATCTGGCTTTCGAATACGCTTTTAGAGAAAGAGAGTTCAGACCGGAGAGTGCAGATTGTTGAAGAAAAAATAAAGGACCTTATAAGCGGTCTGGGTAATCTGGATGGTCTGGGCCTCTATATTGTATCGAACGAAGTTGGTATGAGCATTGTCCCTGAAAACAGGCTCGCAAGAGAGTTCAGGGACTTGGCCGGTGCCTTGAATCAAAGAGTGGCGGAAATTGCTGATGAGGTATACCTGGTGACTGCCGGTATACCAATTAAAATAAAGTAGGGGCAGGGTCACCCTGCCCTTGTTTCAAATAATTCTAGGAGGATAACATGAACTTAAACACAATACTTGAGAGCGTTACAAACACAAACGGAAAATTCGGCGACCAGGCCCAGGAGCGCCTGGACAGCCTTACAAAACCGCAGGGAAGCCTCGGCAGGTTAGAAGAGTTTGCAAAGCAGCTGGTTGCGATTACAGGCAAAGAAATGCCTGATCTTGATAAGAAGGTTGTTTTTACCTTTGCAGGAGATCATGGCGTAGCTGATGAGGGAGTTTCCGCATTCCCAAAGGAAGTGACGCCCCAGATGGTAATGAACTTTGTAAATGGTGGAGCGGGAATTAATGTTCTTGCAAGACATGCGGGGGCAGAGGTTGTAGCGGTAGATATTGGTGTTGATTATGATTTTGGCGGTCTGGATAAAGAAGGCTTTGTGTCCCGTAAAGTAGTGTCCGGCACTAAAAATATGCGTAAGGGGCCGGCTATGACCAGGGAGGAAGCTGAAAAATGTATTGCTGTTGGAATTGAGCTGGCTAATGAGTATGCAAAAAAAGGCTATAAAATATTTGGCACAGGAGAAATGGGTATTGCAAACACAACTCCTTCAAGCGCGATAACCGCGCTGCTTACGGGTGTCTCTGTTGAGGACATAACTGGAAGGGGGACCGGGATTAACGATGAGACCTGGAAAAATAAAGTCCAGGTAATCAAGGACTCGATTTCAGTCAACTCACCCGATGTATCCGATCCGATCGATGTGCTTTCAAAAATAGGCGGCGCGGAGATTGCCGGGATTGCCGGCTTGATCATTGGATCGGCTGCAAACAAAATACCTGTTGTTGTTGACGGGTTTATATCAACAGCGGGTGCTTTAATAGCGTATCTAATTGAACCGAAGGCAAAAGATTATATGTTCGCGGCCCACAAGTCCCAGGAGATTGGACATAAGGCGCTGCTTGACAAGATCGGACTAAGGCCGATCCTTGATCTTGACATGAGGCTTGGTGAGGGCACCGGCGCGGCGCTCGCGATGCTTATTATCGAAGGCGGTCTGAAGATATATAAAGAGATGGCGACCTTTGCAGAGGCCGAGGTAGCTGGAAAGAGCGCTTAAACAGTTTGAGCCGCTTGAATCGCTCGAATCGTTCGAATAACTTTGAATTATGAAACGTATTTTGCTGGCATTTCAGTTTTTAACCATCATTCCTGTCAAGGACATCGGTGAAGTCCCTGACAGGGAGGCTGGCGGGTCGAGCGCCTTTTTCCCTCTGGTAGGGTTGATTGAAGGGACATCGCTGCTCATACTGTCAGCCCTGTTTCTGAGAGTGTTTCCTACCGAACTGACAAACGGGCTCCTGGTCCTTTTCATGGTAGTGGTTAATGGCGGCCTGCATCTTGACGGACTGTCGGACACTTTTGATGCTATTGCCTCAAGGGGTGATAAAGAGCGGAAGCTTGCTATTATGAAGGAGAGCACCGTCGGTCCGATGGGTGTGATAGCGATAGTAATGGTGCTGCTGCTGAAATATCTTATGCTGAACGCGGTTTTTTTTAACTCGAACCTGTCGGTCTACTTTTCGGCGGTGTTTTTAATGCCGGTATTGTCACGCTGGACACTGGTCCCGGCATTGTATCACGGCCGGGCCGCAAAAGAGGACGGGTTGGGAAGGACATTTATCAAATACACGGAGAAGAAAGAGGTGCTGATAGCGACAATGCTGGCGCTGATTATTTCTATCGTGAAGATAAGTGCTGCCGCTCAATTTTCACTTCTTGCATTTATAGTGATGTTTATTATGCCTCTCCTTTATATATACGGTTTCGGGGCAGTCTGGTTTTCTAATAAGTACTTTGAGGGTATGACAGGAGACATTGTCGGGGCGGTATATGAGATTGCGGTCTTATTGGTACTGATAATGTTTTGCATTAGAAGTGCCATATAGGAATTGATTTATAACATATGACAAAAATTTATTTGATAAGACATGGAGAGACAGAAGGCGCGGAAACAAAGCGTTATAAAGGACATATTGATGTGCCGCTGTCGGACAACGGAATTGAACAGATAAAACGCCTGTCAGCGTTTCTCGTAGGGGCGAGGGCCCCTCGCCCGGAACTTGACATGTCTCCGTTACAAACTGTTTACTGTTCTGATTTAAGCCGCGCTATCAAAAGCGCTGAGATTATTGCCGGACCACACGGACTAAAGCCAGTTATCAACGAAGGCATAAAAGAACGTAATTTCGGTGTATGGGAAGGGATGTCATTTGACGAGATTAGTGAAAAATGGCCGGATGCCTTCAATGCCTGGGCTGACAACCCCCTGCGGTTCAGTCCGATGGACGGGGAGAGTACTTTAGAGGCGCGTGACAGGGCAATGCCTGCGTTTCAGGAGATTGTTAATAATCACAAGGACGAGAGTATCGCTATTGTTACCCATGGTGGGGTAATAAGGATCATCCTCTGCGAGCTGCTCGGCATTCCGCTCGAGAATATTTTCAGGATTGAGCAGGACTTTGCGGCGCTTAATGTAATAGAGATGTGGGATTATCCGGTGATAAAACATATAAATTACGTGTTATGAAAATGGCTAAAGCGATAATGATACAGGGTACGGGGTCGGGTGCCGGGAAGAGCGTGATCGTTGCCGGTCTCTGTAGAATATTCAGGGACATGGGGATAAAGGTCGCGCCTTTTAAATCCCAGAACATGGCGCTTAACTCTTTTATTACAAAGGAGGGCGGCGAGATAGGCCGAGCACAGGCATTTCAGGCAGAGGCTGCCGGACTCGAATCCAGTAATGATATGAACCCTGTCCTGCTTAAGGCAACCGGAGAAGCAGGGTGCCAGGTCATTTTAAACGGGAAGGTCCATGCGACCATGAAGGCGCATGAATATTATGCTATTAAGGACAAGGTCTGGGAAGAGATCACCATAGCATATGACAGGTTGGCAGCAGAGTATGACCTTATTATTATTGAAGGTGCGGGAAGTCCTGCTGAAATCAACCTCCGGAAAGAAGAAGTCGTTAATATGCGTATGGCGCGGTATGCTGATGCGCCGGTAATTCTTGTCGGTGATATAGACAGGGGGGGCGTATTCGCGCAATTTTATGGAACTGTTGAATTATTAAAAGACGGCATAGGAGAGGCCCCTGGGGGCCCAGTTGATGCTGACTATATAAAGGCCTTTATTGTGAATAAATTTCGCGGGGACATGGAGATCCTTCGTCCCGGACTCAGGATGATAGAAGATAAAACCGGGCGGCCTGTTATCGGTACTCTCTACTATCAGCCTGACATTGGGCTTGACGAAGAGGACGGGCTTGCTATCGAGAAGATCTCAAGGTTTGACCGGTCAGTCCATAAGGAACTCAAAATTGTTGTTCTCCGGTTAAAGTACATATCAAATTTTACGGACTTTGAACCTTTTATGAATGAACCGGATGTTGAGCTTAAGTACTCTTTATGGGAAGAAGATATTATCAATGCGGATTTAGTAATAATTCCCGGGTCAAAAAATACAGTAAGTGACCTCCTGCTGCTAAGGGAAAGTGGATTGGAGGATGCCCTGAAATCAGCTGCGAAAAAGGGCGTTCCAATTATCGGGATTTGCGGCGGCTATCAGATGCTTGGTCAGAAGATCCTTGACCCCCATTCTGTCGAGAGCGTACAACGGGAAGTTGCGGGTATGGGCCTGCTTGATACAGTAACTACTCTGGACAGGACAAAGACTACATGCCAGGTCTCAGCGAATCTGGTCAGTTCCAAATGGTTTGATGCCGTACCGTCTGCTTCAAGCTGCAAATGGAACCACATGAAAGGATATGAAATACATATGGGATACACGACTGGAGATGTCGGATTGTTTCAGATCAAACGTATGAATCCTCCCGGCGGCCTGAATGGTTCAAATGATTCAGTGCTTGACGGTTCTGCAAAAGGGAATGTGTGGGGGACCTATATACATGGTATATTTGACAATGACGGAATACGGACTGCTGTAATAAATTCTTTAAGGACCAGATGTGGTCTGGACCCCCGGGAAGAGACGTTATGCTATCAATCAAAAAGAGAAGATGCAATTAATAGATGGGCTGACACACTCAAAAAGAGTGTTGATATCTGTGTTGTTCTCAGAGAGGTCGGTATGGAGTACTGTATGCATAATCTGCCGGAGGACCTGTCATGAACGAGAGTTTGGCACTTGTACTTGCATATCTACTCGACCTGGTCATAGGCGACCCGAGATGGCTTCCTCACCCGGTCAGGCTCATCGGCCGGGCCATAGAAAAATATGAGTTTTACCTGAGGAAGAGGATGATTGATGCTGAATGTGATGTTGTTGCTCATGAAGTGGGCGATTATGGAAAAGCTGAAAACAGGGAATCGGAACAGGAATTTAATATTATTAATATGGTCCCGTCATTTATGAAAAAGAAGAAGGGACTGTCTCTGGACGCATATGAGAAATGGGCCGGTGTTATACTTGTGACAGTTATAGCAGGTGCGACATTTGTTCTCTTTTATCTTATAAACAGTCTCCTGCTCCTGCTGCAGTTTTCTGTAGTGAGCTCTTATATTTCACTTGCCCTCTTTGTTTATCTTATTTCAACTACTATGGCGACACGTGGTCTATTGAGTTCAGTCCAGGCAGTCATTAACGAGCTCCGGAAAGGTGATCTTGAAAGCTCCAGAAAAAAGCTGGCTATGATTGTCGGCAGGGACACTGGGGAGCTTGAGGAGACAGCGGTTTTCAGGGCTGCAATAGAGACACTTTCAGAAAACGCATCTGACGGAATCGTGGCACCGCTTTTTTACTTTGCTATCGGGGGTCTTCCTCTGGCAGTAACATATAAAGCTATTAACACACTCGATTCGATGGTCGGTTACAAGAACGATAAGTATAGAAACCTGGGATGGGCGTCTGCAAAGCTGGATGATATAGTGAATTATATTCCAGCAAGGATTACAGCTTTACTGATAATAGCTGCGTCATACTGTATTAACTCTATCAGGTTCCTTGTTTGTAAAAGTTCACAAATATTAAGAGATGTTCAGAACAGAGTCGGACGGTTGATAATGAAGGTTGTGGGAAGGTTTGAAAAGAACATGGAGAAGCCGGACTTTCCTCGTAGTATGAATGCCTTTGAAGTTATGGTGAGAGACGGGAATAAACATTCGAGTCCAAATGCCGGTATGCCAGAGGCAGCAATGGCAGGTGCCCTGGGGATAAAACTTGGCGGGCCGTCCAATTATGGAGGTAAAGTAGTTAATAAGCCCTACATAGGCGATACTGCCAGGAATATGAAAAACAGAAAAGAACCTGCTGAAAAATTATACATGGAGGCGGCATTGCTTGCGATCGTACTTACGAAGCTGACGTCTTTTTTAGCGTTTATAATTGTCTATTCAGTTTTGTAGATCAGGACATTATTATGGAATTGATTCAAAAAAATAGAACAAGAACCGTAACTGGAAATCAGGACAATAATGCACGGCGTGTTCCGGCTGCATTGGGTGAGCATGGTGGCAATATTTATAAAATTGCACAGGAACTTGGAATTTCTGAAAAGAACCTGGTAGATTTCAGTGCCTCAATCAATCCGCTAGGAATCTCGGACAGGGTCAGAGACGTTATTAAGCAGGAGCTGGATGGCCTGGTCAATTATCCTGACCCTGACACGCGGAAACTGAAAGAGGCAATTGCCATGCATCATGGAATTGATAGTGAAACCGTTATCTGCGGAAATGGCAGCACTGAATTAATATATCTCATTCCAAGGGCATTAAAACCATCAAAGGTGCTGGTCTCCTCTCCTTCATTTTCTGAATATGAACGCGCCTGTACATTAAATAGAGAATTACGAATTACGAATTACGAATTGCGGAAGGAAGATGGTTTCCGGATTGCGCCTGATGGTTTTGGAGAGGCCATTCGGGGTTGCGATATGGCGTTTCTCTGTAATCCTAATAATCCGACAGGAGGGCTTTTAAAGAAAGATGATGTTTTGGCAATTGCTGAGGCGGCTGAGAGGGAGAAATGTTTTCTTGTAGTGGATGAAGCGTTTATAGACTATGACCCTGGAGAGTCGGTAATAGGAAGTGTTGAAGACTTCTCTTATTTAATTGTATTGCGTTCCATGACGAAATTTTACGCGCTTACAGGATTAAGGATCGGGTATGGTGTTGTTAATAAGGAAATGCTTGCCAGGATCAATGAATACAAAGAGCCCTGGACAGTCAACCACCTGGCCCAAACAGCTGCGGTTGCTGCTCTTGAGGATGAAGCTTATGCTGCAAGAACAATGGATATGATTCAGGAAGAAAAGAGATATGTGGAGAAGCGCTTTCATGAGGTCGGTATTGAATTTATTCCGTCAGCCGCAAACTATTACCTGTTAAAAATAAAGGACGCGGAGAGTGCGGTTATTGAACTGAGAAAAAAAGGCATTCTTGTAAGGGACTGTTCCAATTTTCGCGGGCTGGACAATTCCTATATCAGGGTTGCTGTTAAATCCCGTGAACAAAATGAAATGTTGATAAAGGAGATGGCCGGATTATGAGTGGTGTAGTTTTAGCTGGAACGCACAGCGGGTGCGGCAAGACAACGATTACACTCGGTATCCTTGCAGCGCTCAAAAGAAAGGGACATGAAGTCCAGCCATTTAAGGCAGGCCCGGATTTTATTGATACAGGGCTGCACAGCTTCATCACCGGGAGAAAATCAAGGAACCTCGATCTTTGGATGTGTGGTGAGGATTATGTGAAGGATTGCTTTGACCGTCACTCGGCAGATGCTGATATTGCTATAGTCGAAGGTGTCATGGGTATGTATGACGGCGACCTGAGCACAGCGGCCCTCGCCGGGACATTGGGTCTGCCGGTAATACTAGTTGTTGATGCTTATGGCATGGCAGAGAGTGCCGGAGCAATTGTGAAAGGATTTGTTGAATACGGTGTAGGGGCGGCGTCTCCCCGCCCGGATCTGGCAGGCATAATCTTTAACCGTGTCGCATCGGATAGGCATTATAAAAGACTCAGGGAGAGCGTGAAAGACGTTCCGGTCCTGGGTTATCTGCCTAGAAACCTGGAATTTAAAATTCCACACAGGCATCTGGGACTTGTTGTCGCGGAAGAAAAACCAATGGATAAAAACGAGATTGATAAACTGGCAGATGCAATCCTGGAACATATTGATATTGATAAAATTATGCAAACAGGCGGTAGGGGCAGACCTATGTGGCTGCCCGGCAAGATAAAGAATCGGAAGTCTGAAATGCCTTTTCAACGTTCCGATATAAAAATAGCCGTTGCATACGATAAAGCATTCTGTTTCTACTATGAAGACAATTTTGATTTACTGAAAAGAGAGGGTGCTGAGATAATTACATTCAGCCCTTTGTCTGGTAAGCGAATTCCGGATGAAGCTGATGCCCTGTATTTGGGCGGTGGCTATCCTGAGCTTCATGCGAAACAGTTATCGAATAATGAAACAATGATAGATTCCGTGAGACAATTTGCAGAAGAAGGCGGCCATGTTTATGCAGAATGCGGCGGTTTCATGTACCTCACAGAGGGAGTCTACGATCTCGATGATAATTATTATCCGTTGGCCGGAATATTCCCGTTTAAAACAAAAATGACAAAAGGAAGGGCAAGGCTTGGATACAGGGAGACTGTTATGCAGGAGCAGACTCTTCTTGGAAATAAAGGAGAAACTGTTCGCGGACATGAATTTCATTATTCACAAATTGTAGGGGCACATCGCGATGCGCCCATGCCCGCAAAACTCTCACATGCTTATTCTGTTAAGGACGGGTCAGGGGATATTATTCAGAATGAAGGCTACAGAATAAAAAATACACTCGGCAGTTATATACATTTACACTTTGGAAGCAATGAGCTTATTGCTAATAAATTTATTGAAAATATAAAGGAGCATCATGGAACTTATTCTGCTTGCAGGACACGGCAGCCCTAAAGGCGGCGCAAATAATCTGGACCAAATAGGAAAATTATTGCATGAAATGATCCATCCGGGTTGCACTGAAAATTGTGTCAGGATTGCATATCTTCAGTTTGCAAAACCTGATATATCGGAGTCCATTGAGTCATGTGTCAAGGATGGAGCAACAAAAGTGATCATACATCCGTATTTTTTGAGCAGCGGCATGCATGTAACAAGCGATATCCCGGGAATAATAAAGGAGGCCGAAGGCAGGCACCCTGATGTTGAATTTATCTACTCTGAACCCCTCGGGATTCATGATAATATGGCCAAGGTCGTATTTGAAAGAATTCAGGCGGCATCCGGGCTGAGACCGGAAGAGATCGAAACAAGGAGTTTTGAAATAATATCAGAAGAGATTGATCTGAGTGATGTTCCCGAAGAAAGACAGGCTATTGTAAAACGTGTAATTCATACAACAGCTGATTTCGAGTTTAAGAGCAGTCTTATATTTCATTCTGACGCTGTAAAGGCCGCGGTGGATGCAATAAAGGCCGGCAAGGACATCCTGACTGATGTTGAGATGGTGAGGACAGGAATAAACAGGAAGGCGCTCGAAAAGTGGGGTGGAAAAGTCATATGCAACCTTAAACAATCAGAGAACGGAGCAGGTCATGCGGAACTCAGGACAAGGTCAGAAATCGGGATTGAAGAAGCTGTAAAAGAGAATAATAACATAGGGATAATAGCTATAGGCAATGCCCCAACCGCTTTACTTAAGGCAATAGAGATTTTCAATGCTAAGAGTGATGTGGTTGTTGTAGGCGTGCCGGTAGGTTTTGTCAGGGCCGTAGAGTCAAAAGCATTGCTTGCAAAACAGAACTTCCCTTTTATCACAAACATGAGCAGAAAGGGTGGATCTACTGTTGCTGTGGCGATCGTGAATGCCTTACTAAAGCAGGTGGATGAAAAATCATGATTCAAAATTCAAGATTTAAGATTCAAAAATATGCAACGATTTCCGGTATCTTCTTTTTTATGTTTTTTGCTGCTTCCAATGCTCACGCAATGCATATTTCAGAAGGGATATTGCCCTTGAACTGGGCGGTCTTGTGGTTTGCTGTTGCCATTCCATTTGTAGCGTATGGAATAATGAGGTTGAAAAAAATAGCGCTGACAGACATTTCGATCAAGCCTCTCGTGGGTCTGATGGCCGCGGTGGTCTTTGTTATTTCCTGTATGCCGATACCAGTTCCGACAGCCGGTACATGTTCCCATCCGGGAGGTACCGCTATCCCTGCAATATTGGTAGGGCCATCAATAAGTGTGCTTGTTACTGCCGTAGCACTTCTCATTCAGGCGCTCTTTCTTGCACACGGCGGCCTGAGCACATGGGGTGCTGATATAGTTTCCATGGGGGTGATGGGGGCCTTCACTGGTTATGCTGTTTTCAGGCTTTTAAGAAAGTTTAATGTGAGTCTTGCGATCTCGGCCTTTTTTGCCGGGCTTCTGTCTGACTGGGCAATATACCTGACAACGTCTGTTGAACTTGCCTCAGGCATAAGGGGTGATGCGGCATTCATGCCGTTGTTTACCAAAATAGTAATTGCCTTTGTCCCAACGCAGCTTCCACTTGGCATTCTTGAGGGATTTATGACTGCTGGAATGGTAACGCTGCTCTATAAGAGAAGGGCCGACCTGCTAGTAAAACTCGGAGTTATAAAAGCCGAGCATGCGGAAGGAGCGTTATGAAAATTACGAATTACGAATTACGAATTACGAATTATGCTATAGCATTACTTGTGCTATTTGCCGTTGTAATAGCTATTCCCTCTTTTGCTTTTGGTTCTGACAAATGGGGTGGGGTTGATGAGTCTGTTGTGGAGAAGTATGCGGAAGAGCATGGCAGGGCTCCAAGGGACCCGTTTATTAATACTGACCAGGGGGACTTGCTTCTCTTTGTATTTCTGCTGGCCGGTGCAGTTGGCGGGTTCATTGCTGGATACTATTGGAAAGATCTAATGGATAAAAAGCCACAGGATTCTACAGAGCCTGATCATAGGCAGGACAGGGTGAGTTAAGGGATTATTAATGGAAATATTTTCAGAACATTTTAAGCAGGAACATTTTCTGACAAAGACAGATGCAAGGGTGAAGTTAATAGTTGCCCTGGCGCTTCTGTTTATGGTCCTGAGCTATAATGGTGTGCTATTTCCCCTGGTAGTGGCTGCGTTTTCTCTGCTTACCTGTATGAGGATGCGTATCCCGGTGCGTGTTATGCTCCTCAGGTTTTCCCAGCCAATGTTTATTGCGCTGGTTGTCCTCCTGCTGAAGTTCTTCTTTTCAGGAAATGAGATACTCTTTTCAACAAGCATTCTTGGATGGGAAATAGCAGGACATAAGGATGGCCTTATGGAGGGGATTCAGATAGCCAGCAGGATAATCGGAGGGGTATCACTTATAGTTGCCCTCGGATTTGCAACGCCTTTTATAGAATTTGTGGCCGCTCTTTCATGGTTAAAGGTCCCTAAAACCTTTATTGAAATTATGATGTTCGCGTACAGATATCTCTTCATGTTTTATGAGGATGCCAACACTATTTACAATGCTCAGAAAAACAGGCTTGGATATGCGGGGATAAGAAAAGGCCTGAGTTCATTCGGGGTGCTGACCGGTTCACTTGTGCTGCGTGGTTTTGAGCAGAGCCAGAAGACGGCAGATGCAATGGTCCAGCGGGGCTATGATGGGAATATGCCTTTGCTAAAGGGAGAGCCGTTAAGGTTTGCAGAACTTACAATAGCCGGTTTAATAGTCTTGTTAGGGGGCGCTGTATGGATGATCTGATGTATTCCGTCAAGAATGTCTCATACAAATATCCGGATGGCACTGATGCCCTGCGGGACATCAGTCTTGATGTGCAAAAAGGCGAGTTTGTTGGCCTTCTGGGAGCTAATGGCTCCGGTAAGACAACCCTTCTCAGGGCAATGGATAAACTGCTCAAGGGAGTGGAGGGGAGGGTTTTTCTGTGCGGTGTAGATATAAAGACCCTTTCTCCCAGGGAGATATATAAGAAAGTTGGGCTTGTGTTTCAGAACCCGGATGATCAGCTGTTTGCGCCTACGCTTTTTGAGGATGTTGCTTTTGGCCCGACAAATATGGGCCTTGATATTAAAGAGGTAGAAGCACGCGTAATACGCGCGCTTGAAGAAGTGGACCTTTCAGGGCTTGAGCGAAAATCCGTTCATAACCTGAGTTACGGGCAGAGAAAAAGAGCATGTATTGCCGGGCTGCTTGCTATGGGCCACGATATCCTTTTAATGGATGAGCCTACAGCGGGTCTTGATCCGATGGGTGAATATAAGATGATGGACCTGCTCCGCCGTCTTAACCGGGAAAGCGGCGTGACGATTATAATGGCCACACACAGCGTTGATCTTGTGCCGGTCTTTCTGGACAGGCTTCATATACTCAGTAAAGGGAAAATCAGGAGGGGCGGCACGCCGGAGGATGTTTTTAATGCTCCTGAAGATATGGCAAATGTTAAATTGCGGCTGCCTCATATAGCTGAATTGATTTACAAACTAAAACATGAAGATAAAGTTGATTTTAAGCGTATTCCCCTCACCATTGGTGAGGCAAGACGGGAGATTCTTAAATCTCTCGAAACTTCATTGAAAGGAGGGTAATTTCTTGAAAAAGGCAAAGAAGACCCAGAAGAAGGCAACTGCTAAGACAGCTATCTCCTACCACATGAAATGTGCTAAGACCGCTAATGGTTTAACACATTTTGTAATGTATGGTGATGTGCCGAAGAAGAAAATGCCTCTTTAATCGATGAAGCATTGGGGGTAGACAGCTTTAGTTTTTGCTGTCTACCCCTACCAATGCTTAATGCAGCCATTATTAAAAAAATAATTAATTGGACTCGATTCTTTATTTAAAATTGCGCGGTGGCTTTGAATTAAAGAGTATACATGTTGGTATATTGATATTACGTTTAATGTATCGACAATAA
>PJEL010003175.1_pt1 | contig 14326 bp, 12 predicted proteins | sample 1853271 | NCBI WGS metagenome assembly PJEL01 (sample SAMN08108733, study PRJNA415343) | Invertebrate metagenome, whole genome shotgun sequencing project. | host: Globobulimina | place: Sweden: Gullmar Fjord | collected 2015-08 | reverse complement strand
GAAGCTCGAGCAGGAGAACAAGGCCGCGGGTTCGCAGTGGTTGCTGATGAAGTCAGAACATTAGCAAAACGAACTGCTGAGTCAACAGAGCAAATTAATGAAATGATTGATACCTTAAACTCCAAAGCTTCAACAACAGTATCTTCGATTGAACTGGGTAGTAAAAATACCCTTGAAAGCGCTGAAAGGTTAAAACAAACAGGTAGCACCTTGGACAATATTGCCAAAGAAATTGTCAATTTAACCGAGATCAATACCTCTGTTGCTTCAGCAACAAAAGAACAAACTTTAGCAACCTCTGAAATCAGTCAAAACATCGTATTAATAGCTAATTCAGCAGACCAAACCAAAGAAGATATGACAAAATCTGAAGAGCTATGTAACGGGCTACATCATGAGTCAAATACTTTAAAAGATCTCATCGGCAGGTTTACCATTTGAACTCGTTTTTAAAGTTATAGATATCAATCATACTTGGACTCGGGAGTGCCTCCTTTGAGTTTCTGTTCTCATTCATTCTAACTTGATGAACCAACCCCCATTGTTTGGGGTTTGGTCTTGTCATCGTCATTATTTACGTTGTAATAAATTGATTAATACCAATTTGATTAAATTTCTTCCCAACTCAGAGCTGTACTCAATGTTCAATAACAAGGAAAATTTGTTTAGGTCTAGTCATTCTAAACCAAATGAATTTAACGATGTTAGTGGTCATTGAGTAAGCTCCCATAGGGCGAGTTTAAAGGGTTCATATGCGGCGTTATTGATTTTGATAAGGTACGCTACAGGGATGTAGGTACTTAGGTTTAGTCTGGAACATAAACCTGTGCCTCTAAACCCTTTAACTCTCGCTGAGTGGGAAGAACTTAATCAATTTGGTATAAGTCATAGATAATATTTCACTTGGGTATTTGTACACTGTGCTTGTACTGATAAATCTTGCAAGTCTATTTTGTTCATCAAACGGTGCAAATAAGCAAAGTGCTCGCTTAATTTATTTGATTGATGAATGGAAGAGTAAATGGAAGAATGAATAGAAAAATGCTTTAGCATAAGTGCTTAAGCATTATTTGGTAGGATGAAAAGAATATTTATTGCAGCAATAACAATATGTCGTTTAGTAAAAAATATATTCAATATATACTTAGCGCCGCTTTTCGATATTTAGTGTCTTTGTAACTGTCGGAAATAAATTATTTATAAAAAGAATGACGATAGTAGAAAATAAAGGTAGTTTTTCTATCGAATAAATAACGATAAAACCATATCGTTCGTTCTTTTTGAATTAGGTAAATAAAGTAGAGAAATCATATGAAAAAAGGGTTTATGGTCGTTTTTGACGGTAGCAATGGCGCTGGAAAAACAACGGTTATCAATGAAGTTGAAAAGTACCTTGAGTCAAAAGCACTTGAGGTAGTATTAACCCGTGAACCTGGTGGAACCCCCATAGGTGAAAAGATCAGAGAGGTAATTTTAGATCCCTCTACACCTGAAATGTGTAATATGGCCGAATTAATGCTATTTGGTGCAGGGCGTGCTCAACACCTTCAAGAAAAAATAATTCCAGCCTTGAGTAAAGGGAAAATAGTAATATCAGATAGGTTTGATGCCGCTACTTTTAGCTTTCAGCATTACGCACGAGGAATTGATTTAGCAACCATTACCCAAATAAATGACTTAGCGCTTGATGGCTTTAAGCCTGAGATGAATATTATTTTAGATTTAGATCCCATAGAAGGCTTAAAAAGAGTTAAAAGTAGGGGCGAAGGTTTAGATCGTTTAGAAGATGAAAAATTAGAGTTTTTAACCAAGGCTCGAAATGGTTATTTAAAGCAAGCAGAAGACCAACCTGAAAAATTTGAAATTATTGACGCCTCACAATCTAAAGCACAAGTATTAGCTGATGTGATTAAAGTTATTGATACGCTATTGATTAAGTATTTACCCTGAATTCGGTTTAAGAGATATTTATTAAGCTGAGCTTGTTTATAGTTATACTTGGGTAACATAGAAAAGTGCCTTTCAAATAAACTTATTGTGGAACTAGCCGTTTAAATGACAATAAAGTGGCAGTACAAATAATGATAAAAATGAGAAAATGATGAATGCATGGTTAGTGAGTGAACAGCAATTAATCTCGTTACAAATAAAACAAGATAGACTACCACATGCACTCTTAATAAGCGGTATAACAGGAGCGGGAAAACAAGCGTTAGCAAATTGGCTAGTTAATGTTTTATGCTGTCAGCAGCCTTTGTGGCATAACGATGGCTACTATAATGCCTGTGGTGGCTGTAAAACATGTCAGCTTTTAGATAAGAATACTTATCCTGATCATATCACTGTTTCTTCTGATGCTCGTTCAATCAGCGTTGATGATATTCGCCAGGCTAATCAGTTTTTCGAAAAAACAGCACAAATAGGTACCGTTAAAAGCCTTATTATTCCTGATGCTGAAAAAATGACGGTAGCTGCTGCCAATGCATTACTTAAAACTTTAGAAGAGCCAAATGGGCAAAGCATTATTATATTGCTAACCCACGATGCAGATACACTCTTGCCGACCATTATTAGCCGCTGTCGTATGGTCAATCTTCAATCACCTGTTGGTAAAGCGTTGCTTGAGCAATTAGGCCAGCAAGGGGACGACCCTTATATTAACTTAACGCATTTGCCTGAGCTTTCAGACAATCAAACACAGCAGGCGTATCAAAAATTTCAGCAATCGCTACTTCAATACTTACATACCTTGCAAGGTCGTGTAGAATTATTACAACAACTATCAACGTCTAGCCATGGGCTTCGTTGGTTAGAAAAAGTTATTTGCCAGCTACGTAGAGCTTCTGCTGGTTGGGTTGATAGCTCTGAATTATCAGCAGGTTTTGATAAGCCGTTAAGTGAAAATTTTTTAAATAAAGTTTATCAACTAGGTCTAGCCTGTAATCGACGTTTGAAAATGTTGAATCAAGCTAATGCACAGTTTGAATTTGAAAAATTATTGAATGATATTCGAGAGTTACGCCAGAGCGAGGATAGGTAATGGAACAACTATATTTAGAATTTGTATCTGAACGAGATTTATATCAATCCTATATGCCATTTCTAAAACAGGGTGGTTTATTTATTCGTACAACTGAGGTTTTTGAACTTGGTACCGAAATAGAAATGGAAATTGCTTTACCTGATGCTTTAGAGAACTCTAAGGTAATAGGGAAAGTTTCTTGGTTAACACCAATAGGCGCTCAAAATGGTACGCCACCAGGTATCGGCATTGGCTTTGTTGAAGATCCTGATAATGTTCGCCATCAAATTGAAAAATCTATTTTCCGCTTACTTAGCTCTTCAGAACCAACCCTTACGATGTAAAAAAAGTAATTCGCTAAGATATTAATTTTAGCGCTTGCAGCCAAGAACCCATTAAAATTTATATAAAATACTTACACTAAAGTTTCTATTACAGCTTTGGTGTAAAACACTGGAGAACCCCTTGTTTATTGACTCTCACTGTCACCTAGATCGTCTTAAATTAGAAGAATTTGACCACCAACTTGATAACGTTATCTTAAATGCGGAAAAGGCAAAAGTGAGTAAAATGCTCTGTGTTAGTGTAACTTTGCAAGATTTTCCATCAATGGTAGAGAAAACCAGTAAATATGACAATGTACTACTGTCTTGCGGTACACATCCTTTAAATCAAGGTGATGAAGTCGATGAAAATTTGTTGCTTAAGCTCTCAGACAATAAACGTGTCATTGCTATTGGTGAAACCGGTCTTGATTATTTTTATGCCCCTGAAACTAAAGCGCTACAACTTGATTCTTTTATAAAGCACGTACGTGTTGCTCGTAAAGTTCAAAAGCCTTTGATTATTCACACCCGAGAAGCACAACAAGATACCCTTGATATTTTGCGAAATGAGCAAGCGGCAGACGTTGGTGGCATATTACATTGCTTTACGGAAACATGGGAAATGGCAAAAGCTGCGCTTGATCTTGGGTTTTATATTTCAATGTCAGGCATCGTGACTTTTAAAAATGCATCTGCACTGCGAGAAGTGGCTAAAAAAATACCTGATGACCGACTGTTAATAGAAACAGATGCGCCTTATTTGGCACCAGTTCCTCATCGAGGTAAGCAGAACCAACCCGCATATGTGGCAGATGTTGCAAAACATTTAGCAAGTGTACGTGGCCAGTCAGTTGAAAAGGTTGCCCAAATATCATCAGATAATTTTAATCGTTTGTTCAATTTAGTTTAAGGGCTCTTTTCCCAAATTCATTGTTAAAAATTTTGCTTTAATGTCTATAGATAGGCTTAGGTTGATTGAGATGGATTTGATTTTTCTGCGGATAAAAAATGGCCCGAAACAAAGCTGTTTCGGGCTCAAGGGAATGGCCCATCTGGTGAGCCGTGCGCTAATACCTATTACATAAATCCACTACATTCTTAACTACATTACTTACTGAGGAACTTAAAACTAAAGCGAGCATTTAGGTTGTTTGCCAACCTGTAAATAATAAGTGTAGTGTAAACTTTACCAATTGCTAATTTTATTTTTGTTATTTTTATCTATTTGAATTTGTTGCTTAAAATCGTGTGCTACTAAGTTTTTCTAGCTAGGTGGCTTGTTAGTTATCCACGAGCTATTCAGGGTTTGTTCACACCTTATAAACAGGGGCAGAGGTATACGTTTAATTTGCTTTATGTCATGATGAATAAAATAAAAAAAATTAAATAAGAATGAAGTTTTGTTAAATAGAATTTGGATCAGTTTTTTTGTTATTGCCTTTATATCTTGCCTCTATCAATGGTTTTTTCTTGATAATTTTTTAATTTTTGAACAAGCAATTAATGCCATTTTTAATATGTCTAAAATCACGGTTGATATCGCGATTGGGCTTATAGGTATTTTGAGCTTTTGGCTTGGTATGATGAAAATTGCTGAGCATGCAGGTATTGTTGATCAAATAGCACGTGCTATTTCTCCTTTTTTTACCCGCTTAATGCCAGAAGTCCCCACTGGTCACCCCGCGATAGGTTCAATGACGATGAATTTATCAGCTAATTTTTTGGGTTTAGACAACGCAGCAACGCCTTTGGGCTTAAAAGCGATGCAAGATTTGCAAACACTTAACCCTAAAAAAGATACTGCCACTAATGCACAAATTTTATTCTTGGTATTAAACACCTCTTCGGTTACGCTTTTTCCGATGACAGTCTTTGTTTATCGTGCACAACAAGGCGCTGTAAACCCAACAGATGTTTTTATTCCAATTCTACTTGCAACCTTTTGTTCAACAATGGCTGGCTTATTAGCCGTTTCATTTGTACAAAAAATTAACCTTGTTAACCGCGTTGTTGTTTTATATTTAATCGCCGCGATGGCGACAATCATGGCGATTGTTGCTTATTTTGCGACATTAACTGCGCAAGCATTGTCTGAACAATCATCCTTGTTTGGCAATTTACTTATCTTTTCAACCATCTTAGCTTTTATTCTTATTGCCAGTTACCGCAAAGTACATGTATACGATGCTTTTATCGATGGTGCCAAACAAGGTTTTGAAACCAGTGTTAAATTAATTCCGTACTTGTTAGCGATGTTGTGTGCCATTGGTGTATTTCGCGCCAGTGGCGCGTTAGACTTAATTGTCGACAGTTTTCGTTATGTAGTGACTTTTTTTGATGGTGATACGCGATTTGTTGATGCTATGCCGACAGCACTGGTTAATCCCTTAAGTGGCTCTGGCGCTAGAGCTTTGATGATAGATACGATGAATACACATGGCGCTGATTCATTTGCAGGAAGGCTAGCCTCAATAGTTCAAGGTTCTACAGAAACAACTTTCTATGTCTTAGCGGTATACTTTGGTTCAGTTGGTATTCGACATACAAGACATGCTGTTGCATGTGGCTTGATTGCCGATGCCGCAGGGATTCTTGCCGCAATTGGTGTATGTTATTGGTTTTTCGGATAAATATTTAGTAATGGTTAGCTAATTTCAAAAGTTTCTCTTTTTAACTCTACATTTCATCTAAGACTTTAGCCGTAATTGTCGACAATTGTGCTCCTCATCGCTTGACTAATAAAATTACTCAGCTATTATCAGTATTAATTTTTCAATATGTCGACAATCTTATGGCTTTAGATAATCCTACACGGCAACCACTTGTTACCACTGCAGATAAGGTTTTTGACCAAATGCAGCATGCTATTGTTGAAGGCACTATTCCTGCGGGAAGTAAAATTAGTGAACCAGAACTAGCAAAGCAGTATGAAGTGAGTCGCTCTACTTTACGTGAGGCGCTTAACCGTTTGGAAAAGTGTCATCTAATTGAACGCAAAGCCAATGTCGGTTCACGTGTTGTTGAATGCTCTATAGAAGGTCTGTTAGAGATTTATGTTGTACGAGAAGCGTTAGAGGGCATGGCGTGCCGAGAAGCGGCTCATAACATGACCGATGCAGAAATTGCTGAAATGCAGGCGATGCTTAATCAACATGCAAGCGATCAAGCTTTAATCGATGGCAAAGCTTATTATCAAGAAGAGGGCGACCTAGATTTTCATTACAAAGTGATTTTAGGCACGCATAATCAACAATTAATCAATATTCTCTGTGGTCAACTTTATCATTTAGTGCGCATGTATCGTTTTCAATTTGGCATGCACAGCCCACGCGCTAGTCGCGCTTTTAATGAACACTCCCATATTATTCAAGCCATTGCTGATCGTGATGGAGAATTAGCCGAAATGTTAATGCGTCGACATATCGCCGCATCTAGAAAAAATATCGAAAACAAAATCGCACAAAATCAGCTCACTGAAGCAAAGCGTGCAAATAAATAGCGGTGAACAATAACCGTATAACTGATTAGATTTATCTACATTATGAGGAAAGTTAACTATGTCTGAGCAACTATCTCCAGGTGCTAAGTTTCGTAAAGCACTAGAAAACAATAAACCATTACAAGTTGTTGGTACTATCAATGCTTATTGCGCAATGATGGCAGAGCAACTAGGACATCAAGCTATTTATTTATCAGGTGGCGGTGTTGCTAATGCTTCTTACGGTTTGCCTGATTTAGGCATGACCTCTTTAAATGATGTTGTAGCTGATGTTCTGCGTATTACTTCAGCTTCTTCACTACCTTTACTTGTTGATATAGATACAGGTTGGGGCGGTGCATTTAATATTGCTAAAACGGTACGTGATATGGAAAAAGCAGGTGCAGCAGCGGTTCATATAGAAGATCAAGTAGCGCAAAAGCGTTGTGGTCATCGTCCAAATAAAGAAATTGTTTCTATAGAAGAAATGGTTGATCGCATTAAAGCAGCTGTTGATGCGCGCACAGACAAAGACTTTTTTATTATGGCTCGTACAGATGCCTTTGCTCAAGAAGGTTTAGAAGCAGCGCTTGAACGCGCTAAAGCGTATGTTGCTGCCGGTGCTGATGGTATTTTTGCTGAAGCTGTTAAAACAGAAGAGCATTACCGTGCATTTTCTGAGGCACTTGATGTGCCAATTCTTGCCAACATTACTGAGTTTGGTCAAACAGAATTATGGAACAAAGAACAATTAGGAGAGTGGGGCTGTGCCATGGTGCTTTATCCATTATCTGCTTTTAGAGCGATGAACAAAGCAGCTGAATCGGTCTACAAAACATTATTAGCAGATGGCGACCAAAAAGCTGAAATCGATAATATGCAAACGCGCATGGACTTATATGATTACCTTGGTTACCACGACTATGAGCAAAAGCTAGATGCTTTGTTTTCAGAAGGTAAAAACAAATAATACTTAACTGTAAGACATCTATTTATCAAACAATTAGGTGTAAGTGGTTAAGTTAATAAATATAAGTAAAAAAATATAATATAAATTTAAATAATCGTTTTTATTCTTACAGCTAATTAAATAGCGCTAGTTGTTTTTTCAAAGAGTAAAAATGAAATTAGAGATGAGGAATATACAATGTCAGATAAAAAAATTAGTGGTGCAGGTTTACGTGGTCAAAGTGCTGGTGAAACAGCTTTATGTACGGTAGGTCAATCAGGCAGTGGTCTTACATATTGTGGTTATGATGTTGCCGACCTAGCTGAAAATTCAACCTTTGAAGAAGTCGCTTATTTATTATTTAACGGTGAACTACCGAATGAAAAAGAGTTAGCAACTTATAAAGCTGATTTAGGCGCAATGCGTGATTTACCACAAGCGCTTAAAGAAGTGCTACAACGTATTCCTGCTGATGCTCATCCTATGGATGTTATGCGCACGGGTTGTTCTTTTTTAGGTAACTTGGAGCCAGAAAACGATTTTTCTGAGCAAAACCAAGCTGCCAATCGTTTACTCGCCGCATTTCCTGCAATCATGTGTTATTGGTATAAATTCTCACATGACGGTGTAGAAATTGATTGTGTTACCGATGAAGATTCTTTAGGCGGGCATTTCCTTAAATTATTAAATGGTGAAACACCAACAGACCAACATCGTCGTGTTATGGACGTATCACTTATTTTATATGCAGAGCATGAATTTAACGCTTCTACATTTACAGCACGTGTTTGTGCGTCAACTTTGTCAGATATGTATTCTTGTATTACCGGCGCTATTGGTACATTACGTGGACCACTTCACGGTGGTGCTAATGAAGCGGCTATGGATATGATCCAAAAATTTACATCACCAGCTGATGCAAAAGTCCAAATGGCTGGCATGCTTGAGCGTAAAGAGAAAATCATGGGTTTTGGTCATGCTATCTATCGTACATCAGATCCTCGCAACGTTATTATTAAAGCTTGGTCTGAAAAACTTGCTAAGCAAAATGGCGATACTTCACTTTATGATATTTCTGTTGCCTGTGAAGAATACATGTGGGATACGAAAAAACTATTCTGTAATGCAGATTTTTTCCATGCTTCAACCTATAACTATATGGGCATTCCAACGAAGTTATTCACGCCTATCTTTGTTTGTTCGCGTTTAACTGGCTGGGCTGCACACGTTATGGAACAACGTGATAACAATCGTATTATCCGCCCAAGCGCTGACTACACCGGTAGTGAACCACGTAAGGTTGTTGCTATCTCACAAAGGTAGATAAAACTTGTTAGTTAACTTAATTTCATCGTTGCTCATTTTGAGTAAAGGCAACTCGCATAACAAACTATGCGTCGTATTGTCTGCCTTGAACTAAAGTTACCTTCCATCGTCTAGATTATATTTTTATAAAGGTATTTGTTCGGTTTTGAATAAATACCTTTATTTTTAAACAAACATTGTGGATTAAGTTATGAACTATGATTATCGCAAACCGCTCCCTGGCTATAAAGTAAACGGTGCGACTATAGATTTTTTTGATACCCGTGAAGCTATCGAAACCATTAAACCAGGCGCTTACGCTAAATTACCTTACACCTCACGAGTGCTTGCTGAGCAATTAGTGCGAAAATGTGATCCCGCGACACTTACCGACTCGTTAAAGCAAATTATTGAAGGCAAGCAAGACCTTGATTTTCCTTGGTATCCGGCACGTGTTGTTTGTCATGATATTTTAGGTCAAACAGCGCTTGTTGATTTAGCTGGCCTTCGTGACGCAATTGCAGATCAAGGTGGTGATCCTGCCAAAGTTAACCCAGTTGTGCCTACACAGCTTATTGTTGATCATTCATTAGCTGTTGAAGCCCCTGGTTTTGACCCTGAAGCGTTTGATAAAAATCGCTCGATTGAAGACCGTCGTAATGAGCAGCGTTTTCATTTTATCGAATGGACTAAAACGGCGTTTAAAAATGTTGATGTTATCCCTGCGGGTAACGGCATTATGCACCAAATTAATTTAGAGAAAATGTCACCCGTTATTCAAGCGCGTGATGGTGTAGCTTTTCCTGATACTTGTGTTGGTACTGACTCTCATACACCGCATATTGATGCCTTAGGCGTTATTGCTATTGGTGTCGGTGGTTTAGAAGCTGAAACCGTTATGCTTGGTCGTCCATCGATGATGCGTTTACCTAACATTATTGGCGTTAAGTTAACCGGTAAACGCCAATCAGGCATTACTGCTACTGATATGGTATTAGCGATCACTGAATTCTTACGAGCCGAGAAAGTAGTTTCTAGCTACTTAGAATTTTTCGGTGAAGGTACTAAAACCTTAACCATTGGTGACCGAGCAACTATCTCAAATATGACGCCAGAATATGGTGCATCTGCAGGTATGTTTTACATTGATGAACAAACTATTGATTACTTGAAAATCACGGGTCGTGAACCAGAGCAAGTAGCCTTAGTTGAAACTTACGCGAAACACACCGGTTTATGGGCTGACGATTTAGAAGAAGCGCAATACCCTCGTGTTATTGAATTTGATTTATCAACGGTTTGTCGTAACTTAGCGGGCCCTTCTAATCCGCATCGCCGTTTACCTACAGCCGATTTAGCTTCAAAAGACATCGCTAAAAATTTAGCTGCTTGTAAAGAACAAGAAGCTAATGGTGAAATGCCAGATGGCGCGGTAATTATTGCTGCGATTACTTCATGTACTAATACCTCTAACCCACGTAACGTTGTTGCTGCTGGTCTTGTTGCTAAACGCGCTAATGAATTAGGCCTTGTGCGTAAGCCTTGGGTTAAGTCGTCATTTGCGCCCGGTTCTAAAGTAGCCAAACTTTATTTAGAAGAAGCAGGGCTGCTATCTGAAATGGAAAAATTAGGTTTTGGTATCGTCGGTTATGCCTGTACTACGTGTAACGGCATGAGCGGTGCGTTAGACCCTAAAATTCAACAAGAAATTATTGACCGCGATTTATACTCTACCGCTGTATTATCAGGTAACCGTAACTTTGATGGTCGTATTCATCCACACGCTAAACAAGCATTCTTGGCGTCACCGCCATTAGTTGTGGCTTATGCTATTGCCGGTACCATGCGTTTTGATATTGAAAAAGACGTATTAGGTCAAGACCAAAATGGCAACGATGTAACCTTGAAAGATATTTGGCCAAGTGATGAAGAAATTGATGCAATTGTAGCGTCAAGTGTCAAGCCCGAGCAATTCAAGAAAGTTTATACGCCAATGTTTGATTTAGGTGCCTTTGAACCAGCTGAAAGTCCATTATACGACTGGGATTTAACCAGTACTTATATTCGCCGCCCTCCATACTGGGAAGGTGCCTTAGCAGGTGTTCGTACCATGAAAGGTATGCGTCCGTTAGCTGTGCTTGGCGATAATATTACTACCGATCATTTATCACCTTCTAACGCTATTCAGTTAAATAGCGCTTCCGGTGCTTACCTCGCTAAAATGGGCTTACCAGTAGAAGACTTTAACTCATACGCAACTCACCGTGGTGATCATGAAACTACGCAACGAGCAACGTTCGCTAACCCGAAATTGTTCAATGAAATGTGTAAGGATGATAACGGTGAAGTAAAACAAGGGTCTTTAGCTCGCATTGAGCCAGAAGGTACCGAGTCTCGCATGTGGGAAGCCATCGAAACTTATATGAGCCGTAAGCAGCCATTAATCATCATTGCTGGTGCAGATTATGGTCAAGGTTCATCACGTGATTGGGCAGCAAAAGGTGTTCGTTTAGCGGGTGTTGAAGTTATCGTTTCTGAAGGTTTTGAACGTATTCACCGTACTAACTTAGTCGGTATGGGCGTATTACCATTAGAATTTACTAATGGCGAAACACGCCATACTTATAACATTGATGGTAGCGAAACTTATGATGTAGTAGGTGATACTGCTCCTGGCGCAGCAATGACTGTTGTTATGACTCGTAAGAATGGTGAAGTTGTAGAAATTCCAGTGAAGTGTCGACTAGATACCGCTGAAGAAGTTTCTGTTTACGATGGTGGCGGCGTATTACAAAAATTCGCTTCTGATTTCTTAAAGTCTAATGGCTAAACGTTTATTTTTGATGATAGCTTCGTTGCCTGTACTCACGTATAAATATACGCTCCGTGCAGGCGTCTCGCTCTCAATAAAAATAATTCGTTTATACATCAAACTTTGATCGTTTATTAGCAGCAATTAAATTGCTGCTTTTTTGTTAGTCGAGCGCTAGTTCGGCAATGATAAATATTTAGAGGTGTTAAATGTCTTTCGTTCCTCAAAGAAAAATCCCCGCTACGTATATTCGTGGCGGTACATCTAAAGGTGTTTTTTTTAATTTAACTGATTTACCAGAGCGTTGTCAGGTTGCAGGTGAAGCTCGCGATAACATGCTATTACGCGTAATTGGTAGCCCTGATCCATACGGGAAACAAACCGATGGTATGGGCGGCGCAACGTCTAGCACTAGTAAAACAGTAATTTTGGCTAAAAGTGAACAGGCTGATCATGATGTTGACTATTTATTTGGGCAAGTTTCAATTGATAAGCCTTTTGTTGACTGGAGCGGTAATTGCGGCAATCTAACTGCGGCTGTTGGCTCGTTTGCTATCAGCAATGGTTTAGTAGCTGCTGAGCGCATTCCGCAAAATGGCATAGCAGTTGTACGTATTTGGCAAAAAAACATCAGCAAAACAATTATTGCACATGTACCAATCACTAATGGTGAAGTGCAAGAAACAGGTGATTTTGAACTTGATGGCGTGACATTCCCTGCTGCAGAAGTACAAGTTGATTTTGTCGCACCTGTTGATGCTAGCGAAGCGATGTTTCCAACGGGTAATTTAATTGATGATTTAGAAGTACCAGCAATTGGTGCTTATAAAGCGGCTACGTTTAAAGTGACGATGATCAATGCTGGCATCCCCACTATTTTTCTAAATGCAAAAGATCTTGGTTATCAAGGTACGGAGCTTCAAGATGCGATTAACAATGACGAAGCAGCATTAAAACGTTTTGAAGCCATACGTGCTTATGGCGCAGTAAAAATGGGCTTGATCAATTCAATTGATCAAGCAGCAGCAAGGCAGCATACGCCAAAAGTTGCCTTTGTTAGTGAAGCTAAACCTTATACCACCTCAAGTGGTAAAGAAGTATCTGCTGAAGATATTGATTTACATGTTCGCGCTTTGTCGATGGGTAAACTTCATCATGCGATGATGGGTACAGCGGCAGTTGCCATTGGCACTGCAGCGGCAATTCCTGGTACTTTGGTTAATTTAGCTGCTGGTAGTGGCGAGCGAGAGTCGGTAACTTTTGGTCACCCATCGGGTACTTTAAAAGTTGGCGCTCAAGCTTTAGTTCATGACAATGAATGGACGGTTACTAAAGTTTCTATGAGCAGAAGCGCACGTGTTTTAATGGAAGGCACAGTAAGAATACCGGGTGACGCCTTTTAATTATTAAAATTGTATTTTTTGTAAGTTCTAGAAAATCAAAAATCCTCACTTGTAATCAGTGGGGATTTTTTATTTGTAAAAAGTATACTGAACTAAAAGGTATGATTTTTGCTTTTATAATTCACATCACTATCACGACAAATAATTGGCGACTTCTATGACGACTTTGATAGCTAAAAATAAAACACATACAAACAACACCGCTCTAAATGGTACTTCACTAAATAAACATAAATCAGCCAAATCTATTTTATTGAGCACAGCACTTGCTGCTTCAATGTTAATACCTTTTAGTAGCAATGCTTTAGAAGCTGGCCTGCAAGTTCATAAAGGGCAGGAGAGTGGTTCGGTAGGTTATACCTTAGCTTTGGCAGATCAAATATCTAACAAATCACCGTTTGGCTGGCAAGTTTCATACAATCATATTTCTGAAATTGGTATTACATGGAATGATGAAGATCTGTTTTTTGATAGCAATACCATTGAAGCAATGGCAACTTATCAATATGCACCTAAAAGCTATAATAAATTTTTGAACCGTTTAGTATTTGAGTTTCAAGCGGGTGTTGCATTGAACTTAACGGAAAATAAATTTGTTTGGGAAGATTTAAATCAAGAAAAAATATTTTCTGAAAAAAATGATGTAAGTCTCGCTTTGGCATTTTTAACCCATTATAAAATATCAAGAAAAGCGAAAGTTCACTTGGGTTTAAAATACTATCCTAAGTTTTCTGAATTTGATGGCGTAGGCTCCGTTTTTATGGGCTTTACTTATAAGTTTGGTAATCAATTCGGTTATTAAAGCAAATCTTGAACTAGAACAAAAGAGTTACAAATACACACCGCTATTTTGTTAAAGTGTGTATAGATAACGTATCATTTAGTAAAAATGCCTTAGTTGCTATTTTTTATGGTACTTGCAAGTTTTATGGGGTTGTTTATGTTTCGAAGTATTAAAGTATCCATCTTCCTTTTGTCATTTGTTGCTGCGTTAGCACATGCTGCAGATACGGATGGTGATGGTTATGATG
>PJEL010003174.1_pt1 | contig 14344 bp, 19 predicted proteins | sample 1853271 | NCBI WGS metagenome assembly PJEL01 (sample SAMN08108733, study PRJNA415343) | Invertebrate metagenome, whole genome shotgun sequencing project. | host: Globobulimina | place: Sweden: Gullmar Fjord | collected 2015-08 | reverse complement strand
ATGTTCGCGAGTTACCCACCTCCTAAGCCTCAGGGCGACACAGTACCTTGTGTGCTGCGGTGCGCGTTGCGTTATTGCGCTGCGCGACACCTATCCGTCGTGCACCGTGCAACGCTGCAAAGGTGCTCTCATGTCGTCCTGCACGGTGCAACGCTGCAAAGGTGCTCTCATGTCGTCCTGCACGGTGCGCGACGCGCTGCTTTTTACGGTGCACGACGGCATACCCGTCTGTTTTATGGCATCATATACGCCGTCTTCCTGCCACTCTCTAGGATTACCGCCGTCTTAGGCACCCGCCCCACCGCTATATCGTAGAAAAGCGCATCACTCTCACAGGACACGCTGCGACAACCTTCTTTCAACGCCGCCACCATTACGGAGCCGCTGCCCGCAAAGGGGTCGACAACCGGGCGTGCGCTTCTGTCCCCGTCTGGCGGTAACAACGTAGCTATCAACCACTGCAACAACCCCACCGGTTTCTCTGCAGGGTGGCCGGTCTTGCCCATATGCCCAGCCATCCATTTATGCTCTATCACATCAGACAGCGATCGGTTATGTATCTTAGCGTCTTTACCCCCGGCTATCAGTATAATCTCATACTTTGGGCGCAGGGCCGAAGACGGGCCTGGACCAATCCAAGCTTTATCCCGCACTAAACAGGAATTGACAGTCCAACGCAGGTCGCTAAATGCTTTGATGTACGTCGGTATCGAACGCCGGTTGCCGAACATCGCGACGTATCCGGTGGGGCGTAACGCTGCGCGCGCCATCTCAAGCCAACTCTGATAAAACAAAGAGGCGTTCATAATATCAGCCCAATTACCGCATTTTGGGCGGGCTTTACGTTTTTTACTACCCGCGCTTGCCGCGCCCAACATATACGGCGGGTCAGCGATCACTAAATCAACGCTACTTTTTTCTAAATGCCCCAACATATCGAGAAATTCTGTGTTTTGAATAATATGCATTACGTTTTGTTACCTCTCCCGCGCCACGCTTTAAAAGTGACCGCGGCCACTACGGATTTAAAAACCTCCACCGCGTGACGTTTTGTCCTGCCTGGCGGTTTAACGTTATCAACTAACCGCTGCTTAGCGCGGCTGAGCTCTAAAATGTCCTCAACGTGCTTTTGTAACGCAATAAGCGCAGGTTGCGGCATATTAGATACCCACGCGCAAACCATCTGAAAACCTGTCTCAAACGGCAGACTGCGCATTATGGATATTACTTTCTTAGCCTCACGGTTCTGCTCTTTTTCCCTGCTATGCTTAGGCCTTTTATTGCGATTCATAAACCCTCCCTATAGTGTCCTGTGTACTGTTTTATCCCCCGCCCTTTTACGTTAACAGAGATCTCCTGGCGGACTCTTTCCAGGCGACCCGAACGCCGCCCCTACTGATAAATGTCCGCTTTGATTTAGTCATCCAGCGGTTAAGCTTAGGCTTAGCCGAACTTGCAAACCTTTGAGCGAGCATTAGATTCTTACCTTTTCGCTTGTACAATCCGGGAGGCAATTTATTATGACCATAAATAACGAACGGCTTAGCCCGCGACCTCAGCCCCCTGCTCATAGTCGCCACGGCTCTCGAATGCTTGTTCCCCCCGCTTATATCGTTGGGGTTGCGGTACTTCTTGCCCGGCTTAACGCGTAGACCGGGCCTTATTTTACCCCGCCACGTTCCACCTCTAGCAAAATTAGTCGCTACTCTTTTTTTAATCGGTGCGCTGCCCTTCTCTTGCTCTTTCCATCCGGAGAAACCGCGCCTCTCAACAGACCCTACTATACTTATCGGCGAGCCTTTACTAGCTTTTTTTACTCTGACAGACCGCGACAAAAACCCCGGGTTTCTAATGGTCATAGTCCCCTTTATTTCCGTAAATATGCGCTTACGTAAACCAAAAGCTAGCGAGTTTATCAGGTTCACCTGCGCTTTGAAGAGTTTCACTGGGGCTTTTTTTAAGAACTTCTGAAAATCTTTAAGCTGCTTTGGGTCTACTCTATACGTTGTTTTCGACATCTGCGCCCCTCCGTTTTTCCACTTCCCCACACAAATGGCATAAGTGTGTAATATAATTTATGCCGCCCCGGCAATAAGCATGGTCATAGTAAAACTCGCCAACCTGAAACTCAGCGGGACACATGTCGCACTCCGCCGCCGCGCCCTCTCCTGCCTCCCGGAAAATTAAACGCCCCCTTTCATTGCGCGCAATATCCATAACCTCTATCAGCTTGTTTTTATACCATTGCATTTTGTCAAGATCTTGCGCGCCGTTCTTATACTTATATCGCAAGGAATACTTGATTATGCAGCCTTGCAGGTAGGAGGAAAAATCGTCTACCTGATCCGCTATTATGTCGATAACTTCCAGCTTACCCGCGATATAATGGGGCGGCTGGTTTATGATGTCTACTGTTTCCGCCGTCTTCAATGAAAAACCGACGGATTCTGCTGCGCATGCGCTACATAAAGCCTTTATATCAAGAGATGGAGATGCTGAATAGTAATCGACCGTTGGGCTGATCACGCTATCACAGGTTCCGCAAATGCGTACTGCGCTGGAATAACATCGGGTATACTCCCCTAACCGCAAGGGTAGCCGTTCTCGTTTACCCCCGCTCTGTTTCGGGTCTGGCAGCGCGGCTGCTTCCTGCGCGCCTTGTAGTGCTTCATCTAAAGCAATTAGCACCCCCGGAACCCCGTAAATTAGTGGTAAACAGGCCATTAACTCCGCTGCTTTTTCAATATGTTGTATCGCCGCTTTTAGCTTCTCCGCATTACAATCCATTTTAAAAATCTCCTATAAATCAAAGGTTAGTTGGTCTTTATTTTCTTTGGCCCGGTTATGCGCCCGCCAAGTGTCTTTGATCCTACTGTCCAAGTCGCAGAACTTAACTGGCTCATTTGTTTTTGTTAAAACCTCCCCCTGATACAAACGGTTCTTAACGCAAAACTCCTGCTTTACTCGCTTGCCGCACATCGGGCACTTAACAGATTCTATGAACCTAACCAACACCAAACCAGCGTCGGTTAACCTCCAGGCGGACACTTTAGAAACTTTTGGGATAACCCCACACGTTTTGCATCTTACGCTCACCGCTTCCCCTTCTCTGCTTCTAGCAAGACGATCTTTAAATCTGCGTATGAGTCGGATACGTTTTTTAACACTTCTACGTTGCAAGCGTATAACCATACCGAAACCGCTCCTGCTTTTTCTAGGTGCGCCCTATCGCAAGAGAACAAAAGAAACCTTGGACGGGACGTGCTATAAAAGTCTATTGCGTCTTGCCGCGTGTCGTATTCATAATAAAGCATTACCAAAACCTCCTACCCCGTACCACCCCGTACACACCCCAAACCGTGCGGGGTGGTCGAAACCCGCTTGTTTACTACTCTTATACTACTACTACCCCTATACCCCTTATATATATATATACATATACATACGCACATATAAGGACTTAGATAATACGGGGTATCGGGGTATAAAAAAATCCGACCATTTTATTCAATGGTACCAACGAGTTAAGACCACCCCGAACTATACCCCGTGCTAAATGCTCGGGGTTAAATCGGTGCTTGTTGCGCCTTCACATACAGTTTAACGACCGCCGCAGCGTCGCGCACGGTGCGGGAGGTGTGGTCGTGGACGACATAGAGGCGCGATTTGCCGCCATCTATTGTTATCGCGTTGTTGGCGCGCCCGTCTCTTAGCCGCGGATGCGCGTTGTATCCGAGCGCGTTTAGCATCTCACGGCGTTTATTGTTTGGTACTTTTTTAGCGTAATTGTTGTCCTTTAACAGTTTATCTAAGTGCATACTGCTGATCCACCCACCTCTAAAACCTATTGCGTCTTGCTCTACTGCTTCCATTATTAGTTGCTCCGCTCCGCCTAGCGAAGCTTGTGCCGCTGCTAAAGAGCTTGAAGTAGTAGGAGCTCTGTGGCAATTAGTAGCCGGGTTGAATTCGTCGGGTATCATGTAGGACATTAGGTAGTCGTTTACGATCTCATAACCTTTTTCATTCTTAAGCCAGCGGTATATGTTGGGGAAATAGTTTCCGCTCCACTTGGCGGCTTTTATATCTTCATAAGATTGGTGAGCAGTAAATAGGGGGGCGTATCGACGATTATTGCGGGTATACCTCAAGCTATTTTGGTGGTTGGATCCCAGCATAAAATTAGCTAGATTTTGGCCCATCATTTGGTCTTGCCCCTTAAATTGTATCTCCACATCGTCGTCAGTTATAAGCTTTTTCAGGCCCTCAAAAACTGCGTTTCTGTCTCCGGGTGCGTATATTTCTTCAATGTCAATAAAGAGTTTACCGTGTAGCCAGCCTGTAAACTGCAGACCGTTTTTACCTAAATCGCTAGCGTTGACGGAATGGCAGAATCTTTTGCCTATTGCAAATTTTAAGCAGTTTACAAGTAATGATTTGCCGTTACCCATTACCCCCTGAAGAACTGGAGCCCATCTGAATTTAACCCCCTTATATTGAACACACGCCGCCATATATGACAAAAGTATAGTCCGGTCTCGATCATCCGGAAGTAGCCCGGTTAAATGGTCTAGGAATCGCGTCGCGTCCCCCTTGGTTCTGGCGGTTATAATCGGTTTGAATGTATTTACTTTTAAGAACCCTTCCACCTCTCTAACGTTACCAAACGGTAACCTGGGCGTTACTTCAGTAGTATGTACTTTGGGGAAATGGCACCCCTGAGAAGCCGTAAAAGCTTTCCAGGCGTCGGTTGTCGTTTTCGACATAGTATTGTCTACTGAAAATAAATAGCCCCCAAATTGAGTGCCAAATTGAACGGGCTTTATCAAGGACCCATCCGGAACTAAAACCCGGTGAACGTCACGGACATAAAAGCAGTCCTTAAAGTATTCTTTTTGCTGAGATATAGTAAGTATCTGATGCCCGGGCCTGTCGGTTTGAGTAGCCCCCGTAAGTGTATGTTGGTTGGGGGTGGGCTCAGTTGGTTGGGCTATCGGCGTCACTGAAGCTGTCAGAGCGGCTATCGGTTTCTGCTTCTCCTGGTAGACATCCTTACAGATAGCGACGCCCCTGCTGATAGTAGCTTTCCTATATTCCGGACGGCTGTTCCACTTAGGTCGTGCCAAAGCCGAGCGCGTAAATAAGCGCTCTATACGCAGGCAATTTTTACCCGTCCAGAATGCCAAGTGTTGCACTAACGACGCGTCTGCATTAGAAAAGTTGAATTCTTTTGTGGGGTGCGGCCAATTCTCTGCCAAAACTTCAACGTTACGTTCCCAAAGATCTTTAAACGACGCTTTGCCGAACATAAGCGAAGACATAGACCGCGACGCTAACATTAATTCTAATAGCTCGTCGTCGTCGTCTGGTCCGCTCCACTCTGGAACCGCGCCAACCCCCCAATCGATAGCCTCACCAGGGTCTCTATAGGGGACATGCTTATCAATAAATTTTAGCAGGGTTGCAGTTGCCTGTGTCGATGCGTCGCCCTGGGCATTATATCCGGTCAGAGCAATAAAACGGTGAGCCGTGTAGAGCTCTAAATGGTTACTGTCGTCTTTGCAACTGTGCGCGGGTCTCGACGTATAACTACCTATTATATGTAACCCTGTTTTAGATTGCGATATTTCAACGGCACAGCCTGCGAACTCTTGACAGAGTTTAATAGCCAGCGGCGACCAAGTTTTATTGGGTCGTAGCGCGGCATCAATATCGACAAAAAAGAAAGGGTCATTTTCTGTAAAAACAAAAGCCACGCCGTTGGCTCTGTGGACCTGCGAGTATGCCTCTTCCGCTGTGACCATATCGTCATAGCTACGCACGCCGCAGGGTTTTAATGTTTTAGGGCTTATAGGTATCTTTGTAAATTTTTCGGGTATATCTTTATCCGGAACTAACTCCCATAATAAAAACTGTTTATAGCTACTTAGAGCCTGCAGCGCTTTGGGTAACATCAATCGGGCCTCTTAAATAGGGGGTATTGAGCAATTCAATTTTTTTTAACGTTGGTTTATCGCGCCGTTCTTTTAAGTGGTCTATAAGCGCGTAAATAAATCCGTCAATATTGCCGAAATAGCAAGATATTAAACTTGCTGAAACCCCCGCTTCCCGCGCCACACTTCTGCCGGTTAGGTTCTCGAACCCGTCCCGTTTGACGCAGATAATACCCGCGACGATTAGCGACCGCTTACGCGCCCACGGTTTCAACCGCACGCGTTTATTTGTCCGTGTTTTATTCATGGCAAACCGTACCCGCTAAGCGGTTTTTTAATATTTGAATAGTCAATGTACATTTTAAGCGTTCCTTTAATAGGGGGTTTCAGCTGTTTTATTTATCAGTGTATATGGCAGGTATATTGACCTGGTGGTAGTAACTTTTTGCAACCACTGCAAAGCACCCTGGGCGCGGCTCCGCTTTGATTCAGTAGCCCTACTATGAGACGTTCAAATTCTGGGTCTGTTTTTTGAGGCCCCGGTTCGTTTAGTGTCCGCACAGGCGGCTTTTTAAGATCTATATTAAGCCTGAAATCTCGGCGTTCTAACTGCAGTAAGTAGCTATCCATTATTAGAACCCTTCGTGTAATCATAATATGAAGTTTGGCGCGCTATACTTTCATAAGAGTGTATACACGACAGAAGTGTTTCCTCGTCTGATATGGTATTATATGCAGGATACGCGCCTCTAAAACTTTTACAGAATGCGTCTAATAACTCGGCTTTTTTAATACAATCATTGGCCCGTAGTTGATTAGCTGTTAGCCTTTTGAGCGCCTTAACTGCGGTAACATGTACCGGGCCGCGTTCAGCGATAACCCGCCCCTCGTCATGGAAAAAAATTTGTAACTCAGTTAAATACCCCTCAAGTACTTGAGCGGCTGCGGCGTTCTTTTCCATACTCTCTTTGTACTCTTTGAACTGTTTAAACACACCACCCCCTCCTGCGTAGGTTCTATTATGTTAAAAATATATCACCATGTTATATTTTTGTCAAGTTTATATAACGTTATGTTACTTTTTTAAGTAAGGCGTCTTTCACCGCAAGAAGCACCCCCGCAATTATCGCACCCGTTGTCCTCGGTTTTGACTGGAGCGTCAGGTTCCTTTTCTCGCGTATGCTCTACGGGTATAGCTGTCCGGCGTATGTCTTCGGTTATTCCGTCGCCATTCGGCCTGGGGGTATGTACGCGGTTTTCGATGGGGTCTATATAAAATCCATTTATTTGAATTGTTTCTGAGTACCCTCTTCTAATTGCCATTATATGCCCTCTTTTCCTGTAATAAATTTAGCTATACCGCCTAACGATTTAACCAAGTCTAAGAATTTCTTTTGTGCTTTTTCCCGTTTAGTTGGGCTTTTATATACCCAGCCCTCTTTTTTAGTCTCGTAGGCTGTAAACACTCCGACGGTTGTTCCGACCATATCAGGGGTTATAATAGTCGGGGTGATCCCTATTAGGTCCGAGGATTTGATTTTATTATTCATGGCCTCGCTAACATTACAAAGCCCAAACCGAACGGGCCTGCCGTTTTTATTCCAGGCCAAACCGCAGTTATTACGCCACACTGTAACACCGCGTCGGGGTGCTTCAAGTAGTATTTCGGCTTGTATCTCAGCCTCGAGTTTTTTCATTTTTGTCAGCTTTCTTTAGTTCTGCGCATATCAACTCTGCGCATATTTCGCACAAATGCACGGCCAGTATAGTCTCACAAGTTTTAAAAGTGTATATTGAGCGCGTTGTGTTTTTGTCGCAGCAATAGCACATCTCGCGGGTGGGGGCTTTGACAGAGAACGCGGCTGGGCCTTCTCTGAAACCGTACCACCCCATAAATAATTGTACTTTTGAGTGGTAGTCGTATTTGTTCGCCTCTATTTCTTTATTATGTCGAACGGCCCTCCGGGTAAGAAAGTAGGCCAAAAGTAAAGCCCCGAACGCCCAGCCCGCCATTACGGATACAAAAAGGATTAATACTGTCTTTGCCATTCGTTCCCCCTAAAGTAGATCAAAACAAAAGCTAGTTTTGTCTTGCATAAAATAAACCTGGTACCCTTTACCCATCGCCTCTATAGTGCCGTTTAACGTTAGTATGGGCAGCGTCAGCCCGGATATGGGTTTTTTAAATTTTCGAGTATTAAAAAGTTGCGATAAATGGATACTTACATGGACCTTATCCGCTGTAACAGTTACGACGACGGCTCGCCGGATCTTCGTGATAGGATCGTCTACGATGTAAATAGCTTTGTCGTCTGTAAAACGGTTTAGTGAATCTTCCGGCAGCGGTATAGCTTCGGCAACCTGGTCGCAAGCAAATTTTAGTAGATTATTCATTTGTTTTTTGCCTCCTGTTTAACAAAATACTTGGGCGGTGAAATTGACGAGCTCGTATATTGTGTGCCAATTAAAAAGCGGTATACCTACTGCTTTAGGCGACACATTAACATAGCCCTCCATATTGCCCCCGGGTGCATGCATAAACAAACTTGATTCAGCGTACTGATAAAATTTAAAAGTAACTATGGCTATCTTATCCGAAGGTTTTATTGAGACTGTCACAACTCTGGTTAGCCCGTCTAAATGGTCGTTGTAAACAGCGCACAAATCATTTACAATTTGCCTCCTCTGCAAAGATAAACCAAAAGTATGTTCTGTTATTTTACACATTGTAATTAAGCGCTCATCCGCCACCCTGTGCCCTCCGCTAAATCGATGTTTATTTGTTCTGATAGTTCTAACGCCTCTTTTTTCTTTAGGCCTTGAGCGCTGATAGCATCTATTTTATATCTTAAGAAAAACAGTTTTTGGTATTCTGATTTTGACAGCCCTTTTTTTACCTGCGTGCCACACCACCACGCCATAAGCTCCCGCAAATGTGATTGCGCCGCCTGTTGTCTTCTTAGGTTATTAGCCCTAAAGCGTGCTTTATCTTGATGCGATCCTTGGGCCCTTAATGACTGTTCGAACTTGGCAGGGTCCATATCTATTTTATGTTTAGCGGCATACAATTCCGCTAAAACTAAGGGGTCTAGTTGTACTAAATCGCCGTCTACGTATATCGGGTCATCTCGCCTGGCAGGCTGCACGACGTGACCGCAGAAAGGGCATTTGCTCTTGTACCTCTCATAAGCTGCGGTACACTCCGGACAGTATCTTACAAGTGCCACGACTTTGCTGCTGCTCTGGTTTTCGTTTCTAGGCAGCAGCGAATAGCGGCGGGGGAAATCGGGTAGGCCAAAAGCGGGGTTAATTGTATTACCCACATGGTCAATAATGAGCCCGTATAATTTACCCTCTACAAACCGTAAAACCCGCCCAAATTGTTGCGCGTATACTGTAAAGGATTTAGTAGGCCTAGCAAATATAACTACCTCAATAGCCGGTAAATTGAAGCCTTCGCCGAATAAGTCCACGTTGACGAGCATCATTATTTCTCGCCGTTCAAATCTTCTTATAATTTCTTGACGTACCCGGTCGTCTGTTTTGGCGCTTACGGCTTCCGCAGTTACCCCGGCTTTTCTGAACTCCTCTGCGACTTTGTTGGCCGTTTCAACATCCGTTACAAAAGTAATCCCCAGCTTGCCCGGCGCTAATCTTAAATAGTGTTTTACTATATCACCGTGTATTTCGGAGCGACGGACCTGTTGCACTAACTGCTTATGTTTATAATCCCCGGTTGTTTTGCTGACCTCTACTGGGTCCAGGTCTATTTTGCAATCTATGCCATAAATTCTATACTTAGTTAAGTATCCTTCTCTTATCAAGGTGCTCATGCTGACACCTTCAACTATAGTATCAAACCAACCGTGCGAACCTCGGCCAAGCCCTTTGCCGTCTGCGCGCTCACCGGTAGCCGTGACCCCTAAACCTTTAGCATTGGGGAACATCGCGACCGCTTTCCCCCAGACATTCGCTTTAAGTACATGATGCGCCTCATCCATGACCCACAATGAGACGCTGTTGCACCATGTTTTAAGCTCTTCTTTACGCTTGGTTAGGGTTATTACGCCGCAAACCGCTGTGGTCGCTAATGGCGTATAGAAGCTTGCTCCTACTTCGGCGATTTGCTTTGCAACTGCGAATTTTATAATATTGCGCGGTGCTATTATATTATGGCGCACGCCTTCTTGGGCTAATGCGACGCTGATTTGTCCTACTAACTCCTGCCTGTGCGCTATTACACACGCTGCGCCTTGGTGCTCTTTTAGTATTTTAGAAAAGGTGATCGTTTTACCGCCGCCAGTTGCTAAAATAGCTAAAACGTTCTGAAAGCCTTCTTTCCATTTTTTATAAACGTCGGCTTTTAAGTCCTCTTGGTAATACCTTAGATCAAAAATAACAAGCTCGCTTATTAAAATTTTATTGAATTTTATAAAAACTTATTGACATTAATTAATATAGCCGCTATATTTACTTATGTCAACTGAAAAAAAAATACGCAGGGGAGGGCGTCACAATGCCGCATCAAGTATGTAACGGGATTATATACCCCGTAAACACTCCGGTTTCTTTAATTAATGCACTATATAATGTAAACATGTCCGGAAAAAGAGTAGGTATAACCCTTAAAAAAGGCAGTACCGCCAATAGTTACCGTTATTTAAGAGGAGGCCGTGTAATATTTAATAAGCATACGGAAACGGATAGTGTCCCCTGCTTACGGTATCGCCGTAATAGTGTCTATTCTTTCCGGATACCCATTGCAGACATAGAGTTACTATGGTACACCAACGCCGATGACGGCGGGATTATATACCCCCTAGACTATAAACGAGATATTACCCAACCGCCGCCCAGGGGCGGGCGTTACTCGTTTACAACTGAGTTACACGACGGCGTAACATATCCAAAAATATCTAGTCATTACAACCCCTGTATTACAAAAGAAGATGTTAAGTGTTGGGCCAGAAAAAACAAAATATACAACTATAGCTTGCTATATATCAACCATTGGGTAAAAGGGAGATAAGATGTCAGGAAGGTTAATAGAGGCGCTACTGATTTTAACGCCTAAGGTAAGGCCGATGGTTGACTTTTGCACTACGATGAGCGACAACGTTCTGTCAGTTTTAACAACTGTGGCGCTATTGATGTTGATAGACAAAGAGCGCTTAACGGAAGAAGAAGCGACCCCTATTCTGGACAAGTTATCCGGTATAAAATGAGGGGGTTTAAAAATGCAGGGTGCGCTAATAAACGCGTTACTAGAGCGCGCGCCACAGGTTGGCGGCATGGTGGACTTTTGCTCGCGGATGAGTGACCACGTTCTGCCGGTTTTAGCTGCTATAACGCTGCTAATGTTAACCGATCGCGGACGATTAGACGGCCATGACACGGCTATTATCTTAGATGCATTAGCTGATGTTAGCAAGGACATTTAATAGAGGGGGACACCCGCCGTATGAAATGCGAAGATTGCAAAGAAATAACTATTCTCAGGATTGACGGCCTATGTTCTGAGTGCTACAAAGCAAAACATGAAGAAGTAATAAGTAATACCTGTTTAGAGGGATTGTTAGACGAGTTATTAAACAGTAAATAACATTAAAAGGAGCGATTTACAATGTCTTGTTCAATTGAAATCAATATAAACACGCGACATGCTGCGCATGAAGATCTGGACGCCACCGGGGACTATCTTAAAAAACTTGCGGACATAAGGTCTAAACGCGGAGAAAAAGAGCGACAAAGTTTTCCGCCGTTTTTTCAAACGTACACCTCTTGCCCGCCGCCTGGCAGCGAACAACACTCCCCTAAAACAGAGGATACCGACAGCACCCCTAAAACAGAGGATACCGACAGCACCACTAAAACAGAGGAGGTCATACATCTGCATTCACTGGCCGACAGTTCAACCGTTGCCACTACTGAAGCCGACGAAAAACTAGACGCGGACGGCGTCCCCTGGCTGGAAGAGTGGCATTCGTCAAGCCGTAAAATCGTTAAGCGTACTAAAAAATGGGCTCAGCGTAAACAACGCGACGAAGCCGCGTATAAAACCTTTTTAAAAGACTATGCAGCCAAAAAGGCTTTACTTTTGCCCCCTCCGCCAGTAATCGACCCTGATGAACTAGCAGAAGAGTCCGACGACATACCACCGCCCGCCATGAGCTTTGCGGAGCTATCGGCGGTTATTAAGATTGCAATGGCGCGTCCGCAGGACCCTATGTCATCGGCGGACCTTACTTCCATTTGTGAGCAAAACGATTTACCAGGTTTAACAGACTTAATGCAGGACGACAACTCCGGAGCACGCGCAGAGTTAGGGCAGATACTAAAGGCATTGTATATTGCCTAATAACCCACACTCTATATATTCGCCGTCGGCCGCGAACCTGTGGCAAAACTGTCCGGGCTATATACACTTGCAAAAGCGGTCCTCTCGGTCTTATGTTCCCGAAAAGTTATTGGATGCTGCCGCTGAGGGGACCGCCGCACATGAGGTTGCGGCTAAAATGTTCAACCTTCCGGCACCCCCGGAGAACATACAGCCTATTCTGGATTTTGACGGCTCCAAAGGCCCGTGGGATGGGGCGTCCCGCTACGTAGGTAGCGAAGTTGATGGGATCTTAATAACTCAAGAAATAGCCGATTCAGTAGACATTTATACGGCTGTAGTCTCTAAAACAGTTTTTTCGGGCGCAAGGACTTCGTACGGTTTTGAAAGACGCTTAAAGATACCTCACATCCACCGCGAATGCTTCGGGACCGTTGACGCGTATGTGGTCGATTACGATAATAAAATACTACACGTTTTTGATTTTAAGCACGGTTTTAAAGTCGTTAATGCGCAGGACAACCCCCAGCTAATTTGTTATGCTGCCGGGCTTCCCTATGCCGAGGTTGACCAAGTACATTTACATATAGTACAACCTCGGGCATTTGCTTATAAAGAAGTACATGAAGTATGGAAAATTTCGAGAGCCGATTTTATAGCGCGCGGAAAAGTCCTCCGGGCCAGAGCCCACGAAGCAGAAAACGGAAAAGGCCTATATAGGACGGGTGACTACTGTTCCGAATGCTTAGTATCTGCTTCATGCCCGGCCATCCGTAAAGAGGCTTTAAGGGCTATGGACCTCACCGGCGACCCCTCTGGTTATTTGAGCCGGGAAAAGTTAGGGCCTTTATTAACTCAAGTTACACGAAGCCACAAGCTCCTCACCGCGTATAAAGACGCCCTAGAGGCTCAGGCGACAGCTATACGCCGGAAAGGACGCTTGGTCCCCGGCTGGGACTTGAGGCCGGGTAAGGGTCGGCTAATCTATAATATAAATACCGAAGAACTGCTGTTAATGGCAGACTTATGCAATGAAAAGATACCGGTTAAGCCGGTTACCCCCAAACAGGCCCTAGATGCTGGCTGCTCTAAGCTCTTTATTGACTCAGTGAGTACGCAGCAAAAAGGTGCTTTAAAACTGAAACAAAGTAACTATAAGGATTTTATCAATGAGTAGCCCAAAACTGTTTGAAGACATTACCACACCGGTCGGGCAGTTGGTTAATGGTGCCATTTTTGAACCAACCAGCACTGACGGCAAAGGCAAAGCGCTTACCCATAAAGATGGGACGCCCAAAGAAATTTATTTTGCGCGTTTGGCCATCGAAAAGAATAGCCCCGACTGGCTTGCTTTTTGGGCCGCGCTTAACGCGTTTGCTCAAAGGTGCTTTCCTGGAGGGGAAAACTTGTCGCTTAAAGTATTTGACGGCGATGGCGAAAATGTCCGGAAGTATCCAGGTTATGCGGGTTGCTGGATGCTAAAAGCCGAGAGTATTTATGAGCCTTCTAAATTTGCCCCGCCAACCGCGGACGGTAGTGACCCTGAACGCATAACAAACCCGAATTACATCAAGCTAGGGGATTATGTACGCCTCGGTATTAGACTAGAGTCAAATAACAGCACGCAGAGTCCCGGCGTATATGTTCGGCCTCATATGGTCCAGCTCATGGGGTGCGGTAAAGCCATTGTAAAGGGGCCAAATGTTACCGCCCACTTATCCGCACCGGTGACTTATGTGCCGTCAGCCATGCAAGCAGTTCCGGCAGGGGCGGCACCCCCGCCAGCGGCAACTCCACCGCCACCACCTGCGGCAACCCCACCGCCACCACCTGCGGCAACTCCACCGCCACCACAAATGACGGCAAAGGCTGGCGGATTACCTTACGCCTCTTATATCGCGCAAGGTTGGGACGACGCGCAATTAATTGCGCAAGGGTACATGGTACCGCCAGCGGCAACTCCAACGGCACCACCGCCACCGCCAGCGGCAACTCCAACGGCACCACCGCCACCGCCAGCGGCAACTCCAACGGCACCACCGCCACCGCCAGCGGCAACTCCAACGGCACCACCGCC
>PJEL010003172.1_pt1 | contig 14352 bp, 14 predicted proteins | sample 1853271 | NCBI WGS metagenome assembly PJEL01 (sample SAMN08108733, study PRJNA415343) | Invertebrate metagenome, whole genome shotgun sequencing project. | host: Globobulimina | place: Sweden: Gullmar Fjord | collected 2015-08 | reverse complement strand
ACGCCTGTGGATGAGGTTGAAGCGGTCAAGTCAGCGGAGAATATTGTCGCGGTGGGTAAGCTGCTGGCGGTGTACGGCAGCACGGATATGAGCGACATCTGGGCCTTCGGCATTAACGTGGCGTTGCGGATTAACGACCTGCTGGGTATTCGTTACCGGGACATCGATGTCGAACGTCGTGAAATCCAATTGCTGGAATCCAAAACCGGTAAATCTCGAACCATACGCCTGAATGAAAAAGCTTTGTCTATCGTGGAGCAACGCGCTCAGCACTACCCCAACGATACGTTTTTGTTTCAGTCCCACGGCAACCGCGGCAAAGGCAGCGGCAAGCCTATTCACCGCTCGTCTGTGGCCAAAGTGTTTAAAGAAGTCGGCCAGAGCCTGGGGATCAAACTCGGCACACACTCGATGCGAAAAACACGTGGCTACCATTTGTATCGATCAGGGGTGAGCATCGAGCAGATCGCTAAAGTGCTTAATCACTCAAGCCCTGCGGTCACCATGGCGTATATCGGTTTGACCAAGGAAGAAACGCTGCAGACCTACGATGACTTTGTGTTGTGAGTATCTTGTTCATGACTCCCCCTACACTACCCTGTGTTTTCTCTGGATTTCATATAATCAAAGCCCTATCTTCTTGTCAGCGCCAAAATAAATTTGTCCGCAGCAAGCTGTGAACTATTTAACGAACGATTGACAAAACGTGTCATTTATGGCACGCTTTCATTAGGGGCTATTATTTTGTGATGGACAGATCAAAGAAGATTCTTGCTGATTTTTACCAGAATGCAGACGGTAAAATGCCTGTGCGAGACTGGTTGTTAAGACAAAGCCGTGAAGACAAGCGAATCATTGGCAAGGATATTCAGAAGGTTGAGTTTGGTTGGCCTATAGGAATGCCTTATTGCCGTAGTTTAGGGCATAGCCTCTGGGAAGTCAGAAGTAACATTTCAGAAGGACGGATAACACGGATTATTTTCTTTATTCACCGCAACAGAATGGTGTTGCTCCATGGTTTCATTAAAAAAACCCAAAAAACACCAGATAAAGACCTGGCCCTAGCTGTTACAAGAATGAAAGAGGTAAAGAGCGATGACAAAAACTAGAAAAAAGAATCCTTATATAGGGTCCTCGCTTGATGATTTTCTGGCTGAAGACGGCTTATTGGAAGAATGTGAAGCGTTAGCGATTAAGGAGATATTAGCCGATCAAATCAGGCAAGCGATGGAGGATAAACGGTTGACGAAAACCGCGATGGCAAAACGGATGGGAACCAGCCGCCGAGCTTTAGAGCGTCTATTAGATACTGAGAATACCAGCATCACTTTGCATACCATGCAGAAAGCTGCCTCAGCGGTTGGCAGGCAATTGCGCTTACAGTTGGTTTAACAAAGCAGCCGTGAATGTTACCGATATCACCTTTTCCGGCAAAAAGGTGATCTGTCGAAAAGTTTTGTATTGCGTTCAGCAAGCAAAGCTTTTCGGAGGTCGCCCACGACCGGAGCCCGGCGCAGTCTCACTGTCCACAGTGAGGCAACTAATCATCGTCGCCCACGACGAGGATTAGTGGTGCGATTTTATCTGTGTCGTTCAGACACAGGATAAAATTTGATGGCGCTATCGCCCCAAGCGATTGCGTTATCAACCGATGGGTCGACAAATTCGCGCCCACGCGAGTTTGAAGCGTTATCACGCCCCAAGCGTGGTAACTCTGTTCGGCACAGCCGCCGTCGAAGTTCGCACTAGCGAGCGTTGACCACCCGCGTTCGGGGTTGGGCGTACAGCCCAATCTTGGAATAGCCGCAGGCTATGGAGAGACGAGCACTGTAGCGTAGCGAGAGGGTGAAGCCCCGCAAGGCGGGTGGTCAAAGCTTGGGAGGCCACTACCGAGCTGAAGACGGCGGCTGGGGTGAATTTAGAATTTGTGCAGGCGTTCAGCCTGGCAAATTGTAAAGAGGGGTTTACCCCAAGCACTATCGTGGCGCTCCCTCGATGGTGCTGGTGAATTCCCCTCTAGCCCAACGTTCAGGCGGGCTCTAGGGGAAGAGGCGTCAGCCTTTTGCAGGTCTGGCGGCGCTCCCGTAAGACCTGGTGAAGACGATATCTCTCGCGTAATCACCCAAGTGCTGAAGCAATCGTCGACGTTCTTTTACCATCAATTCTACCGTCAATTTTACCACCAACATCCATTGTTGGTAAAATTGACGGTAGAATTGATGGTAGAACGGGAAGTCATTACTATAGTTTCCGATCGGAAACTCGATCGGGAATAACCGACCGCGTGAAGGTGATTTCGAGGCAGCTATGCGCTATGGATAAACACACCGTATTGAACTGGTTAACGTCCACCAATTAGGACCAGCGGTGGCATTCGAAACAGAAATTTACGGTTTCAGTCTATTGGACTTCAAATCCCAAAACTATTTTATACTATCTGGGGATGGGCAAAAAAAAGCGGAATAACCGTAACAGAGTGAAACAACATGGCATTAACCGAGCAACAAAAATATCTTGCCGGAAAAATCGATAAGTACGTGAACAAGATCCTCTCTCGTGGTGGCGGTGATGAAGAACTGCTCATGTCGATGGCGGATCATATGGAGACCTATCAACGGATTATGGACAGTACAAGCCAAGAAGAATTGGATGAACTGTGTTACCGATACAAGGGTTTTTATTGTTTCTCAAAACTATTAGAAGTAATGGCGCAAGGCATCCAGGACGGAGATATTTCAGTTCCGTGAGGGTAAGATCGTGCCAAAAAAAGAGCGCATATTAGTTGAATCCGAGGGGGTTCGTAATTCGTTCTGTTCAAATCCCACTGCTCCATTCTGAGCAATTTTATCTCTTAATGTGGTCTGAACTCTTCGCTTTCTTCTTTCGCCCACCTGGTAATTTTGGTGGCCGCCCCGTCTTGCTAACCGCGCTACCTTGACCATCCTGTCGTACCCAGGGGCCTCGCAACAGTGGCAACCAGTCTTCATATTTCCCCAATGAAGCAATCAACGCTTTAATCGTTCGCCAATGATCATAACGGGTACTGGGTGCCATGCCTTCGGTGCTGTCTAAATACCAGCGCAGATGTTTAACTTGCCACTGATACGGCGCCTTTTCCCAATACTGCCAGATCACTTCGGTAATGCGCTGTGCCCTTTCCATATGTTTCTTCACACTGGCTTTCTTACCGGGTAGAGATTTTTCAAGCAGCCTTCTGGCTTTGTTGACTGCCGCCTGTTGAGATGGCATAGCTACCTCGATGAACCCAAATATTCCGCCGTCACATTGATACGGTTGTGCCCCAATTCATGGGCAATCTGCCTTCGCGCAGCTTCATCGGATCGCTTGTCCGCTTGCCTTGCCCCGGCAATGACCGGTGCTGGATAGCCGGTGAGTTGTTGATAGCGCTCGCAGGCGTAAGCGGCCCGCAAGTCATGAATATGACCCTGGGTGGTAGCTGCCAGTACCGGTAACGCCACATTCTGTACATAATTGCGGAATTGATGGTAATTCAGTGCCGGGGAAATCAGATTTTTAGTACCATTTGCCGCAACTACCGCCGATTGCAATGCCGCTTTGGCCGTAGCGGAGACCGGCACGAATCGATCGGCGCTTCTGCCCCCCTTCGTACCCTCCTGCACATTGATTTGACCGGTTTTCTCTGCACTACTGAGCGCCTTGGGCAGGTTTAAAAGAATCGCTTCCTTTTCCCGTAAACCTAACGCCCTGGTGAGCTCAACAACACAAGCGGCCCGCTCGTGAGCGTTTTCACGCAATCTCAAAGCAGCCTGCGCAACCGATAATCGATCCATATTCGGCGCACTCTCCCTGACTGTGGAACGACGCCCCACGCTCTGCGATGGACTGATACCGATCCGCCTATCACCTCGTAATGCGCTCAAGGTGACATTGGCACTGCTCAACAAGTTTTGTGCATAGGACACCGATAGCGCTCCCCTTCCCACCCGTTCTTTCAGTACCGTGCCATATTGTTGCAGCGTTTCATTCGTGACCTTGGCCGAATCACGAATGCCGTTTTCTTTGGCCCAGGCGGCAAACTGCCCCCAGCGTTCTGCGTGGCTGTGTACTGTATCGAAATGCCCCTGGTATAACTCCCTCAATGCATTAGCCCCGGCATAGCCCATCTGCTTGCCGTAACCAAAATTCCTCGTTCCTCCTACAAATTTAGCCATGTTGACCCCCTTCCCCTCTATAGAGAATCATTCAATCCAACATTTCCCACACAACAACTCTGAAATATTCCGCAAAATGGTCAATACAAAACTGAGTTAAGGCTCAGTCGGGCCTAAGAGTTGCTTGATTACGCCTAGCAGGCGACCAGTACCAACCATGGTCAGGGAAACAATTTACTCTAACGCAAAGTCAAAGCGTGCTTTTTACGAAAGCAACACGGACAACAACCTGGATACACGGCGAATCTGACGGTCTCCCGCGGAATTATTCGCTGTTCTAGCTTACGCAAGAACGCACCCATACAACCCATCACTGCTTATTAGCCTTCAAATACCTTAACAGCATATTTTTTTATCACTCTTTCTACCTCCTCACTTTTTGAAACATACTCAAGCAATGCTGAACAAACCATCGTGATGTCTGGTTTATAGCCATTCAAACTCGCTCTCATTTGTCTCTGTACTCTAACGACTTCATTGTATGCATCCTCCGTTATCCTGATTTTTCGTAAATTGTCTTCTGGATCTCGCTGTATCTGCTCAAGTTCACCTTTCTTACAAACATAAAGTTCTCCGTCTTCCCATTGTCTGTTTTCCTGCATTTCTGATCCTCCGGTTTGTTTATTTGGTCCATTTTCATTACCCGCTATTGCCATCATTTCACTGTCTCCATTCGCTAGATTTAAGGTCTTCACTGGATCTAATAACCCACATTCAAAGAGTTGGGAACTCTGTTTATTTGTGTTTTCATAAGAAGGTGAAAAAACAAATCCGCCTTCCATAAGCACATCAAATAGCACCTTAACGGCGCTTTTTTAGCGCTATCTTCGAGTTTTAGTTCAAAGTTTCCCGGTTCAAGCCCACTACTGGCGCGGGCTGCCGGTACGCGTCTCTATCTTCGATAGAGACGCGATTTATTGGTGCGGCGTTGTCACAACGCTGGCTGTTTTAATGATTGGCTCACTGATGTCGGTACAACATACACACATACAAACGCACCGTATGGGTGACACGGGCACAGTGGGTCCAAAAATCGTTATTCGATGGGCACGACAGTGCATAGCACTGTGTGCTTTATTGAAGTCGCTAGGCTGGCTTCTTTACAGATTGACAGACCTAGCGAATTTATTGGCGGTAGGCACCGTCTAGGACGATCACCTGTGCTGAGTTATTTAGTTACAGGTATCGTCTCTATGACAATGACCTGTTAGAGGCAACCTACCCTTTCTCAGGTAGCGCACGTTCTATAGTTGCCACGTGCACAACGATGGGCTCGTTGTCAGCACTAATCCCTTTTATTAAACAACACGATTCAAGCAACGGCAATGGGAAAAGCTATTTTTTTAAAAAAACTTTTCCCCATAACATTTAAAGGGTCAGCTCATGACCTTTTGTACTACGTAACAAGAATAATTGTGCCGTAATTACCTGTAGATGCACTCTTTCATAATCCTCAGTGAAAACACCACTCCAGGCCGGCCAGAGAGCGATTTTAACCACTAATCCTTGGCTTGGGATAGGTCAGCCATAAAAGCGATTCTAGGGCTTTACAAAGTGCTTTAATGGCGCCACCTAATTTGGTTGTTTATTGTGCTCGTTTGGACAATTAGGGCTTTTCATGAAAACCTACTATCCTCTTTTCATGATTTCATGAAAGGAGGAAAACATGATCATATCGTTTCTTTCTCAGAAGGGTGGCGTTTGTAAAAGCAGCCTGGCCAGAGCTACAGCGGTTGAGTTTACAAAATCAGGTTGGGATGTTCACGTAGCCGACATGGATACACGGCAGATGTCTACTCTCAGTTGGCTGGAGGATCGACGTGAACAGGAAATAACGCCAATGTTCACCTGTGCCGGTTATCCCGATGCGCCAACGGCTCTACGAGCCAAGGCCAGTTATCAGCTGCTCATTATTGATGGTCCCGCTAGTGCCGACCGTATGACGAAAGCATTTGCAGAGGCATCTGATTTGATTGTGTTGCCCACAGGCGTAACCAAAGATGATCTGAGACCACAGCTCAACCTAGCCAATGATTTGGCCCTTGATGGCATACCACGGAACAAGATTGTTATGGCTGTGATGAAGGTTCCGGCTGGTGCAGACAAGGAGGCGATGAGAACTCGACGTAGCATTCAAGATTGGGGCTTTGATGTGGCTCCAGGTTGGCACCCGATGCGTGTAGCAATAGGTCAGGCAATGGATAATGGTCTGGCACTCACAGAAACACGGTATTCAACACTGAATGAACGAGCGGATAAAATAGTTCAATTCATAGCTGATAGGGCATTATCAACAGCAGAAAATGTGGAGGAGATAGAGGCGTAATGGCAACGATAACACCACCAAAACAGAAATCTTCAAAAGTAACCACAATCAAACAGCCACTGAAACCACTAGAGCAGGCGCCCACTGAATCATTGAAGCCGATTCAGGTCAGAGTGCCGGTAGAGTTACATCATGAATTGAAATCTTACGCAGCAAGCAGAGGCCTATCTATTACCAAATTATTCACGGAGATGTATTCAGAGTATCGAGAAAAACATGGGTAACATATTTTCATGAAAGCATGTTTTCATGAAATTGGCGGTAACAGGTTCAGGGAGATCAGAACTCTCAACATCCTCCGGGTTTCAAGTCCAGCGAAGGCAGCCAACTAGCTAAATGTACGTCGATAACTAGTTAAACGTACGTCGTAGCTAGTTATTTGTACGTTGATATGATTTCCTAAATCCCTACAGCCCACGGATTTACTGGGCTGTAGCCTTGTGGATAACTCTCTAATAACAAGTATTAATAACAAGTAGTAATACTGTCTAGTAGGGATCGATCGATAATTACCCATAATGTGGCTTAGGTGTAGGAACACTGCTAAATTCTATCGGCGTACAAATAACTAGTTATAGCGTACTAGCCATGTCTCTTGTACGCTTTTATAATGTGGTATGGCTGGATACTTAGATTCAAAATTAGAGAAGTCGATAACGCAGGATTACCAACTGATCCATAGCATTTACGACCTTGAATTACGAGCTAAGCAGATACTGCTGTTTGCGATTAGCCACCTAGACCCAAACAAATCACCAGCATCTCAACGGGATTTCAAAGTAACGATAACCGCACGTCAGTGGATAAACACCTTTGGCGAGAAGGCTAACCCTTGGGACGATTTGAAAACAGGTTGCGAAGAGCTTGTAGGTAAAAGAGTATGGATTGACCAAGGAAAAAGCAAGTGGCGGCACTGGGTAGCAGGGGCTGACTATCACTATCGGGAAGGCAGGGCTACTGTGATTCTATCCAACGAGATACTACCCTTCCTGTGCGCCCCTGGCGGGCTGGAGAGGTTCAGTTCGATGTACTTAGTGCATGTAGCTGGATTGCGCTCATTCAACGCTGTGCGGCTCTATGAGCTGCTCAACCAGTTCAAGTTCTCGGGAAGGAGGCAGTTTGCCCTCAATGATTTCAAGAAGCTCATGGCGGTCGAGGATTCATACCCGAAGTGGTTCGAATTGCGGAGGAGGGTTATTGATCCGTCGGTAGCTGAAATAAACAAGAAATCAGACCTTGATGTTAAGTACGTGCAAGTCAAAAAAGGGCGGCAGGTATCGGGATTAATATTCACTGTGATTGAGAAAAGGCAGGGAGAGTTGTTCCCGCGAGGGGCAAAGGAGCCAATACCAGTGACGGCAGAGTAGAATTAACTTTGTGAGGCCGTAGCAAGCCTTAGGGTTTCTTCGGCAGGACCCCTAAAGGGTGCCAAATTCTGGAGATAACTCGTCCTTCAACCGTGCACAATCGCTTCGCGACCATGTTGATAACGATAAAACTGTTACCAACATTTTGCACTCCGTTTCACTCTGCGAGATTTCATACGCGGCCTGATGTTTTCTTCAAAATATCGAGAGATAACACTTCGACCTACCGGAAGTGGCAAAACGTAGTCCTGAATTAGTTCAGCTCACCGATGAATGTAATCTAATTATTATTAGTACCTACTCAATTTGAGCAACAGGCACGCTGTATTTCAACCATAAACCCAATTGAACAAAACTCTAGAGTATTGTTCAAAAGTATGGTCGGTTAATGGTCAAAAACCCATCAAAAAGCGGGGTAGGGTGGGACAACGGCGAAGGATTCTAAACAAAACCCCCCAGAGTGTTAAACCCAGTATTTAATCGCCAAGATCCGACGTAACCCCACTATATACTTAATAAGAAATATGCGGATGGGTTCGCTTAAATGTTATGCATCAGGATCGGAGTTGATATGAAGAATTCCATTCAGGGAATTGATCACGTAATGGTTACTGTTGGTGATCTAGGGGTGGCAAAAGAATTCTATGAAGAAAATCTTGAGCTAAAAGAAATTGAATGTCTTTTGGATCATGTCTCTGCTAGCTACGAATATGGCTTGTTAGATCAAATCGCAAGTTCAGTATTCCCCATAGTTCTAAAGTGTTATAGTTATTTAACGGAAATGAATAAAGTCAGCATTAACTGGAAGAATGAGTATACTCAACTACTGAACTTATTGATCAAACTACAGTTCTGCACCGAAAGAGTATCAATAAAGCGACTGGAAATATTCTATAGTAACTTGATCAAAAAAAGGCAAGGATGCAATGCACTTCTCCAAGTTTGCGTTTCCGATAATCCTTAGTGTAACGTCACTCAATCTCTATGCTAATGGTAGTGCCGATTTCACTACCGCGTCCCTCTACGATCTCACAATAGAAGAGCTACTCAACATCAAAGTAACATCACAAAAGCGTACAGAAAAGGTGCAGGAAATCTCCTTGTCGGTAACCGCGTTAGATACTAGCAATATCGACGAGTGGACCGTCTTTGACATGACACGCCTAGATCAGCAGGTGCCGGGCTTGGTGATGGGGCGCTCTGGCTATGATCCACGCCCTGCCATGCGTGGAGCCCGAACCCAACAAGTTGAAAATAATGATTCGGCGGTCTCTGTCTATCATAATGGTGTATACCGCCCGCGCCACGCCCAGGCCATGATGCCCTTTGTCGATTTAAACCGAATTGAAGTAATGCGGGGACCACAGGGTACTTTGTTTGGTCGAAATTCCTTTGGCGGCACTGTCAATGTAATCGTCAAACAACCTAGTTTGCTTGCAACTGAATATGGTGTCGCAGCTACCTTTGGTGATTATGAACAACGCCGTATAGAAGGCTTTGTCAATGCCACCATGGGTAGCAGCAGTGCGATAAGACTTTCTGGGCTGACAGAGCGGCGCGACCCCTTTGTTGAAAACACCTTCGATCGAGATGCTGGGTTAAGAGACAAAGATACCACCTTTTTTCGAGGTCAATTGTATACCGAGCCTTCAGTTAAATCCTCTTTGCTGATTAAATTTGAGTACTGGAATGAAGACTCCAATGGTAACGGCGCGTTCGGTTATAAACTGTTAGGCATACCACTGAACGCAGACACCGGGTTAACCAACCCAAATGCCCCAGTTTTGCCCAGAATTGGCCGAGATAATGTCTGTGGTAGCAACTGCGGTCGCTATGGTGCCGGACTGGATATCATAGGCACTAGCGGATTTGATGATGCAGCAGTCCCCCTTACTGATCCCTATCATATAGCCTCTGATTACAAGTCGATGCAGGATATCGATGAGCGTACAGTGACTGCCGAGTATAACTACAAACTGGCCATTGCTGACCTGAAAGTATTGGTGGCAAACATGGATTTCGAAGACTTGAGGCTTGAGGATGCTGACTTTTCCCACTACAGCTCCGTCATCGAAGGCTATCAAATGGATTCACAAACCCAAACTGCAGAATTGCAACTCACCTCGAAACAGCAAGGAGCCTGGGAATGGGTTGCCGGGTTATATTATTTAAAAGAAGAACTGGAGTACGCCTTCTTATGGATGGATATAATAGATTTAGTTGATAACAAGCCCGATCCATCAGCAGAGGCTAAAAATGCCTGGGCAGACTGGTTGAGTCAATTGCAAATAGACACCACTTCTTACGCTATCTACGGTCAAGCTCACTACGCTTTTAATGATAACTTACGTGGTATCTTGGGATTACGCTATACACATGATGACCGCGAGTGGGATATATTGGGTCAAAATCCGGATAATTTATCCGAGCTAGATTTCTCTGTGCCATCAGTGAGCAATGCTGACAACCATTGGAACTCAAACACCTGGAGAGCTGGGTCAGAATATGACTTGTCTAAACGGTCCATGTTATATGCTACGGTATCCACCGGTTTCTTGGCAGGTAATTACCAGAATGGGGATGCCAGCTATGACGAGCAGACGGTGATTGCTTACGAAATCGGTAATAAAAACGTACTTTTAGACGACAATCTGCGTGTTAATTTGTCGCTCTACTTCAACGACTATTCAGACCTGCTCGCTACCCACTTTATAGATATTGGCGGTACTACTCAGGGAGAAGTAAGCAATGCCGGTGCAATTGAAGCGTACGGTTTGGAAATAGAGATCGACTGGTTAGTGAACTCACAGCTACGACTCGGATTAAGAGGAGAAATTTCGAGAACAGAATACGGTGATTTCACTACATCCAATCCATTCCAGGAAGGTGGCGAAGCGATTAACGGTATTGCTAATCTATTTCAGCTTGACGGCGAGCAAGCGATGTATTCACCGGACTATGCCTTTACCTTGCTGGCTAGCTATGTGATCCCGCTGGGTGAGTTGGGCTATCTCACTCCTACATTGCTTGTCCATCTTAGCGATGACTACCGGGTCAGTGATGAACCCTACGCTTTTGCTCAACAAGATAGCTACACGAAAGTGGATGCAAACCTGACATGGTCTTCTGAAGGCTACAGGTGGAAGCTGAAGTTATACTCCACCAATATAACGGACGAAGAGATACTTGTGAGAGCTACCCGCTTTGGCGGCAATACAGCAGCCGTCGATTATGCTGACCCAAGAATGTTCGGTTTGCGGTTGTCTTATAATTATGGTTCCTGATGTATTGTGCTTTCATAGGCTAAAAGATAACGAGACTGTTGTTGAATAACCGTAGTTGGCACCTTACAGTCCTTGACGCTCCATCAGATAAAACTAGTATTCTATGTTTTCTGGTGTCTGCTTATGGGAACGGTAGAATTCATTTATAAATCTGAAATGCGCGTTTTTTCCAATCGAACACAATAGGGTATTTTGTTAAAACATCAGCGCCGCTACCGCCCTGTACGGCGCTTTCGTTGGCAGACCCTCCCATCACCTTACTCTCCTGAAAAGGTACGCATTAACGGTCCCGCATTAATCATAAAAAAGTGATTAGAAGTCTGTGTGGTTGCTTATTTTATATCCACTGATAATGGCAATTAACAGGGTTAACACTAGGCTGCTTTGTTCAGACTTGGCCGTCATTGTCACCCAAAAACGAGCTCCTGAGACACCCTGTCAGCGATTTTACGCGGTGGGGTAAAAGGTCGTTTTTGTTCTATAATTCATCCATCGGAAGTACATTTTCCTAAAAAATCCAGGCGGGAATATTGAAGATTCAATATAAAGCAGCCTCAGTAATAATTTTTGTTGGCATTATCATTGTGCTCCTGCTTTCATTGGGATATGAAATTCTGAATCAGAATGTAGTCATAAAAGAAGAGATTAAAAACATTCAAAACCTCTCTCAAGAGGTTGCAATGCACGTTAACTCCCATCTTGAAGAAAAAGCATCAATTGCTATCACTCTATCCTCTACTCCACTCATCAAAAATGCTTTACTGACAAGTAATCATAAATTTTCTTCGTTACTGGACAAAGAACGAAAACAAGCCATCGATTTCAGCAACCAGCGATGGATGAAAACCACCGATAGCAACACTCCTTTTATCCTGGAACACACGACTAACCCGGTGGCAGAGCATCTAAAGTATCAGCAGAAGCTGCTACCAGGTGAGTATGGTGAAATATTTCTCACCAACCGCTATGGCGTCATGATTGCCACTACCGGCAAATTAACGACTTTAGCTCATGCCAATAAATATTGGTGGATGACAGCCTATAATGATGGCAGAGGCAAGATTTTTCTAGATGACCGTGGTTTCGACACAAGCGTGGGAGGATATGTACTTGGGATAGTGATTCCAATTAAGGATAATGGCGAGATAATTGGAATATTAAAATGCAACGTAAATATCGAGGGCAAGTTGAACGATATCGTCAAAGAGTTCGACCAGCGAAATTACGGTAACTTGAAAATGGTTCGCTCAGGTGGACTCGTTATTGCGGAGCTTGGCATCACCCCACTGTCAACTCAGATAGATAAATCCCTGGTTGAGTCACTACGCCAAAAAATCAGTGGCGCTACAGCCATTAGCTCAAACAGCGAAGACAAACTTGTAGCCTTTTCCCCCGTACCAATAACATTGGGGTCAGAACAATATGGTTTTGGCGGCAGTAAGGATTCGATCGACCACATTAAAGGAAATGAAGGAGAAGGATGGCATGTTGTTATTTTTCTCGATACAAAGGACGCTCTTGAATCGAATCATCAAACAACTCAGGTTATTGTTGTGTTCGGTATCCTCTTAACCATTTTAATCTCCGTTATTGCTTTGTTCTTAAGCAGATGGGCGACCAAACCAATTGTAGAGCTTGCAACTACTGCTCAGTCTTTTGGTGAAGGATGTCTTGATACTAGAACCGGAATAGTCTCAAATGACGAAATAGGTTTACTGGCAAAGTCGCTTAACAAAATGGCCAATAATATCCAAGAAACCATAACATTGAGGGATGACTTGCTAGCTGAGTTCAAAAATGAAATCAAGCAGCGCACAGAAGCGGAAACGGAAATTAAAATCCTAAGAGGAATTATACCGATATGTTCTTATTGTCACAGTATTCGTGATGAAGAAGGTGCATGGGATAGACTTGAAGCATATTTATCTAAACATTCAGACGCAGCATTTAGTCACGGCATATGCCCAAAGTGCATAACTAAGGCTCGTGCAGATGCTGGCTTGGATAAAAGCACTTGACATCAAAGTTCAAGTTCAACATAACAAGCGCAGGTTGCCGGAACGCCTTTCCGCTCCTTCGTCGCTACAAGTCGTCCACAACTGCGGGCGTTGAATAAAGTCGAGGGTGCTTTGCTCAGTCCTTATGAGCTCCCATGTGCAATATCGTGGATCTTACCGTTTTGCACAGCTCCGTGGGCACTGGGCCTCCTACAGATATCTCAGCTTAAGCCGCATCCACTAACTTCTGCACGTCGGGCTTTCCTTCCTTATCTAGCTCCCATAAATCTACAGCAGTCTGCATGTTAAGCCAACTCTCAGCGGTAGTGCCGGTTGCCTCTGCCCATTTAGCTGCAACTTCAGGTGTTAGCCGCACGTTACCATTGCAAAGCTGTGATAAATGCTTGCGAGAGACATTGAGTTTTCTCGCCGCCTCGCTAATGCTAATATTTAATGGTTCCAGCACATCCGCATAAAACACTACGCCAGGATGTGATGGACGCCTGGTCCTCTTTCTACTTGCTGCCATAATCAACACCCTCTTCGTCTCGCTCATACCCAAATAAGGGAGCGAATTTTTCTTCTTATTCTTTAGTTTTAGTGATATTGCTCGTAATCAACGACGGTGGCATCTGTACCTTCAAACTCAAAGGTGACGCGCCAGGCACCTGATACATCGACCGCCCAACGTCCCTTGCTCTTTGGCTCTAGTTTGTGTAGCCGATACCCTGGCAATCCCATATCTTCAGGGCAAATGGCTGCGTCGAGTCGATCTAATCGAGTTCCAAGTTTTTTTGCATGTTTGGCGTTAATCCCTCGGGTAGTCCCATCGTAGAAGAAATCCTCCAACGCCTTATTCCTAAAGGACTTGATTGCCATGACCGCAAGTTACCTGTAACCAATATGGTTACAGTGTAACCTAGTTGGTATCGCCATGCAAGCTGAATAATGCCTTCCTAAGCGACACAATGAAATTGTGTCGCTTAGGAAGGCATTGAATTCATTAGTAAATATGTGTTGACCCTACTCTCTAGGCGACATATTATCTCTATGCAGTCAATATGGAGTGTAGGAGAACGCCTGTGGATGAGGTTGAAGCGGTCAAGTCAGCGGAGAATATTGTCGCGGTGGGTAAGCTGCTGGCGGTGTACGGCAGCACGGATATGAGCGACATCTGGGCCTTCG
>PJEL010003171.1_pt1 | contig 14356 bp, 15 predicted proteins | sample 1853271 | NCBI WGS metagenome assembly PJEL01 (sample SAMN08108733, study PRJNA415343) | Invertebrate metagenome, whole genome shotgun sequencing project. | host: Globobulimina | place: Sweden: Gullmar Fjord | collected 2015-08 | reverse complement strand
CATTCCATTGAATATGGGTCGCATGATTACTAAAACGTGGAAAATGATTCAAGATGCTGGTGCAGAGAGTGATGATTATCTTTTGCTATCTTATGACCCTTCGCTTTGGAAGGGTGAACATTTCTTCCCAGTGAAAAAGAAAGTGCCTGGTTTGAAATCCGTAAAGTTGAGTGGAACTTATATGACTAAAGTTTTTGAAGGTCCATACAAGGACGCGGGGAAATGGGTGAAGGAAGCTGAAGCGTATGTTAAATCAAAAGGTAAAAAAGTGAAGAAACTCTATTTCTTCTACACAACCTGTCCAAAGTGCGCCAAGCATTATGGGAAAAATTACACAGTTGCTTTTGTGCAGGTGTGAGGCTATTAATCTTCTAGAAGCTTATAGCCGTTTAATATGGAATCACAAATAAAGTCTTCTAGCATGGCGTGTTCGTTTTTCAGCTGAGAGTTTCTTAAAAATTTGTAATAGTCGCGTTTTTTTTGCTTCTGAATAATTGCAGGAGCCATGTTTTTTTTGAGCAGCATAGCAGCCATTAGCAATCTCCCTACCCTACCATTTCCATCTGAGAATGGGTGTATTTTTTCAAAGCGACTGTGAATAAGTGATACGTGAGAAACTATGTCTTCCTCTTTCATATTAATATCCCTAATGAGCTCCTTGATGAGTGTGGCCACTTTCAAGTGATTTGCTGTGGGAACATTTGAGCCAACTATTCTTACTCCATGCTTTCTGTATAAGCCTGCATCATTTCTGATTCCATTCATCAAGATTTTGTGAAGCTTGAGGATAAAATCTTCCTTTATTTTGCTGTTTAGGCTGATTTGATCAAATAGATAATCTAAAGCCATTTGATGGTTTTTTGCCTCAAGATGCTCAACAAAGTCTTTATTTCTTATAGTTAAACCTTCAAATAGTATATCTGCTGTCTCATTCTCTGTGAGTGTTGACCCTTCTATACTATTGGTATTGTAGGTGAATGATAGAACGAGCTGATCGTAAAGATCTGTTCGGCTTTTGATAAAACTAATTAGGTTTTTATGGCTTTGGGACTTTTTAATAATAATTTCTTTTTTTGCGATAGTACCATTTGATGCTTGTGGCGCCTGCCCTGAATACTTTTGATAGAGGATATCAATTTTTTTGATTTTACTGGCATGAGGTTTAGATTTTTCATTGATCCAACTGTTAAAAGTAGGGTGTGATACACCTAGCTCGATGGCTAATCTGGTCTGTGTGAGCCCCGATAACTGTTGAATGATTTTTAACTTTTCGGATGTATTCATGTTCCCATTATATCAAACTTTATAAAGTTTGTCAAAACCGGATCTTTTATAAAGTTTTGGAGCTCCTTGTGGTACGAAGTGGGGACTAAGCTTGGGTCAGTGGTGCTTGAGGTCCATAAAAAGGGATTTTGGGCTCCTCAAAATCATCTGATCTTACCACAATTATGTCGCCTTTAGGGTCAAAGGTTATTGCGGATATCCGTAAAGGTACATCCGCTTTGAATTCAACGCGACCACCTCTATCTTCTAGCCAGGTTATCAATTCTGTACAAAGTTGATCAATGGCACCATGAAATTCCTCACTATCTCCTAGCCCAACGAATCCTTGCATCATTGGTTGAACTGCATCAGTAAAGTGTCCATCTTCAGTAAGCGCGTTTTGCTCATTATCTCTAAAATTTATCTGTAGAGCACTCCAAAGGCCTGATTGAACATCTTCACGGACTTCATCAAGATCTGATGTATCATCAATCTTATCTAACTCCCTTTCAGCGAACTTCCTGAAGAACTCACCTGAGGGTAAAAAATCAAACCCAATTTCACCTATAGCGTTAGTATTTGACATATGCTTAATATATATCTTTTTTCAAGAAGGTCAAGAATTCAATTCGGGTATTAAGCTCCATCTTTTTGTCGTCGTTTATCGCATGGAGCAAGTAACGGGAATACCTCCTTTCAGTCGGTGCACAGCTGTCGTCGTTCGGAACTGCCAAAGCAAGCTTTGTCGATTCACTCACTCCTAAGCTGCTTCGAACCGCGGCTTCTCATCCCAGTCACTCTTCCATAAAATAAAACACCCAATGGGTGTTCTTATTTTATGGAGCAAGTAACGGGAATCGAACCCGTATTTACTGATTGGCAACCAGTCGTAATAGCCGTTATACGATACCTGCGAATGTAGGTAAGAAAGTGAGTTTACTTACTTTCTATACCGGAGTGAGCAAGGTACACGTAGTATACCTGCGAAGTATATGTAATGTAGCAAAATTGCGAACTTGCGCAAGTGCTGGTAGAGTGCAGGGCACTTAACCCTCTTCGCCATGATTGATGACAACTCTGTTTCTTCCGATTTTCCTGTTATGCCTGTGATTTTGAATCGTTGGAGTGGATTTGCTTTTACAGATCAGGAATTGAGTGAGGCAGATGTGAATACGCTTTTGGAGGCGGCTCGCTGGTCTGCGTCTTCTTATAATGAACAGCCATGGCAGTACATTGTGGGACGGCGAGGTGATGAGAACTTTGAAAAATTGGAGCAGTGTTTGCTGGAGGGAAATTCCTGGGCAAAGGATGCCGCGGTTTTGATGTGCTCTGTTTCCAAAACATTCTTTGAACATAAACATAAACCAAATCCTCATCACATGTATGACACGGGAGCAGCCACGTCACTGATGCATTTGCAGGCCGCGGATATGGGGCTTTACATGCACCAAATGGCTGGCTTTGAAAGCGATAAACTAAGAGATCTTTTTGAAGTTGGTGAAGACTATGAGCTGGCAGCAATGATTGCAATTGGACATCCTGGAGATCATTCGGCAATGGATGAGTCATTGCAAAAGCGTGCTAGTGCACCAAGAACAAGGAAAGATATGGCTGATATGCTTTGGAAAGCTTAGGAAGATTAAGCTTGATTGGTTTTTATGAAAAGGTAGTAAGCCAAGGCGAAGATCAAAAGTTGTGCAAAAATCACGCTCGCAAAATCTGTGGGATTAGTATTCCCACGTCCTAATTCATATGAATGCAGCATAAGTCCAATTGGTGTAGCAAGAAGAACGAGAGCAGCAAAAAATCTTAGAAGAAGTCTCCATTGTCTTTGATTGGGCGTTTCTTTTTTTGGCATGGATATAATTTAACACAAAAAGAGCCCCTTTCAAAAATGAAAAGGGCTCAAATTTATTTAGAATGCAAAAGGACTTTCATCAGCTGGTGGCTGAGGTGCGTCCGGTTTTTGTTCTGGTTTAGGTTCAGGTTTTGGAGCCGGGGCAGGTGCCGGAGCCGGTGCTGGCTTAGCGCCAGGCATTGGTCCATCATAGAACTTTTTCATGGAAAGCTTGATGCGTCCACGGTCATCTACTTCTAGCACTTCTACCTTAACCATTTCTCCTTCCTTAACTACGTCTGCAACGTTGTTAACTCGGAATGGTCGCAGTTCAGAAATGTGAACTAGTCCATCTTTGCCAGGAGAGATTTCTACAAAGGCTCCAAAGTCCATAATAGACTTAACTGGTCCTTCAATTACATCTCCAGGTTCTGGAACGTAAGTGATTTGTTTGATCCAATCGATCGCCTTTTGACCACGTTCTTGGTCTGGAGCAGTGATTGTAACAATTCCATCATCTTCAATGTCCATCTCAACTTCACATTCTGCTGTGATCTTTTGGATAGTTTCTCCACCCTTACCAATCACCACACGGATGAAGTCTGGGTCGATCTTGATGTTCATAATAAGTGGTGCATGCTTGGACATTTCCTTCCTTGGTTCTGGAAGAGCTTCAAGCATTTTGCTCATGATAAAAGCACGTCCTTCATTGGCTTTGGCCAAGGCTTCACGTAGCATTTCTACTGTGATTCCTTTCACCTTAATATCCATTTGAAGAGCTGTAATTCCGTCCTCAGTTCCAGTTACTTTAAAGTCCATATCTCCAGCAAAATCCTCTGCACCTTGGATATCCGTAAGGATAGTGTAGGCACCAGTTCCATTCGCTTTGAACTCATCACTAGCTACCATTCCCATGGCAATACCAGCGACTGGTTTTTTGATAGGCACACCAGCATCCATGAGCGAGAGTGTTGATCCACATACAGAAGCCATTGAACTTGAACCGTTACAAGAAACGATTTCTGACACCAATAGCATTGTGTATGGGAAATCTTCTTTTGGTGGAAGTACTGGAATGAGTGCACGTTCTGCCAAAGCTCCGTGACCGATTTCTCGTCTAGAAGATCCACGTAACATTCTGGCCTCCCCTACTGAAAATGGTGGGAAGTTGTAGTAATGGATGTAGTCTTTAGTTTTGTCTTGGTCCATTGTGTCAATAAGTTGAGCAGCTCCTGGTCCACCAAAAGTGGTGAGGGTTAGAGCTTGTGTTTCTCCACGTTGGAAAAGTGCTGAACCATGAGTTCTTGGTATTAGTCCAACTTCAACTGAGATAGGACGAACATCTTCTGGTTTACGCCCATCAATTCGCACTCCTTTTTCAAGGATGTTAGCTCTCATGTTTTCATCATGCATCTTTCCAAGAGCGGCCATAAGCTCCCCTTCGCTGAAAGATTCATCTTCAATTTGAGCAGCAAAGTTAGCTTTAACTTTATCTTCAAGTGCGTAACGAGGTTTCTTAACATCCTTCTTAGTTACACCTACAACAGTGTCTAAGTCTGCTCTACTTACAAAGCCTTTAAGAGCTTCAAGTGCAGTTTCAGAAGGAGCGGAAACAGTTGCTTCACGTTGTTCTGGATTTAGTTTTGCAACCAATTCCGTTTCAAGTGCACAGATATCTTTGATAACTGAATGAGCGAGTTCCAATGCTTTAAGCATTGTTTCTTCATCTACTTCATTGGCACCAGCTTCCACCATAGTAATGGCATCAGCAGTTCCAGCGACTACTAGATCAAGATCTCCTTCCTCTGTTTCCTCCATTGTTGGGAAAACAATTAGCTCACCGTCTTTCATTCCAATTCGCACTGCGCCAATTGGTCCAGCAAAAGGCATTCCTCCAAGCAGCATTGCTGTTGAGATACCAATTAGTGAAAGTGAGCCAGGTTCATTGACTAGATCTGCGGAAAGCACAGTGGCTATTCCTTGCACCTCATTTGTGATTCCTTTTGGAAACAATGGGCGAATAGGTCTGTCAATAAGACGAGCTTTTAGAATTCCGTCCTCAGAAGAACGTCCGTCACGTTTGATAAAACGTGATCCTTTGATTTTACCTGAAGCGTAAAAACGTTCGCCGTATTCCATTGTTAAACGAAAAAAGCTAGCGTTTGGATCTCCCTTAGGAGACATTACCGCGGTACATAAAACCATGGTGTCACCATATTGAATGGTGATTGCGCCATCTGCTTGCAGCGCCATTCTGCCGGTCTCCATTGTCATGGTTCGACCAGCAATTTCTTTAGTTACTGATTGTATTTGCATAAATCTGAATAGTTAATTGTTAGTACGTGATTTTTCACGTGCTAGCGACTATTCAGTAGGAAGTTTCAAGACATCTCTGTGCCTCGACCGGGGAAAGAGAGTTTCTTGTGACCTCCCACCGAACCCCGCTAGTAGTATTATTTTCTTAATTTCAACTTTGTCAAAAGCCCTTCGTATTGCTCTTTATCTTTATTCTTTAAGTATTGAAGGTGACGTCGTCTTGCTCCAACTAATTTCAACAAACCGTGACGTGAGTGTTTGTCTTTTTTGTGAGTCTTCAGGTGAGCTGTAAGGTGGTTGATTCTCTCTGTAAGAATTGCAACCTGTACCTGTGCGCTACCAGTGTCCTTTTCATGACCACCGTGTTTCTTGATGATTTTCTTCTTTTGATCTCGTTTCATAGTTTGTTTAAATTGAGCAGAGGTATTTTAGGGAGGAAGCCCAGGAATAGCAAGGGGAAATTGCAGCGAGTGAGTTGCGCAGGTGCGTGAGTTGATTATAGCTTGGATGCGATTTTTGTCAGGTTTTTGTCAGGAAAATTTGAGGTGAAACATGTGGAAGTTTTGTCACGCTCCAAACCTGTTAAATGGGTGATTTCTGTGTTAGATTTGTAGTTCCCCTAACCCTCATAAAATGAATGATAATCAGTTTTATAAACTCCACAAAAAGATAGGTGCGGCTGCTTTGAATGAACGTAGAAAATTCATTGGTATGCTGCCAGAAGCTTATAGACGCGGTTTGCATAAGCGCAAACCATACAATGGAAGTATCCATTATTATGCACAGGTTTTATGCGGTTTAAGTAGGGAACAAGTAAACAGGGTTTTAAATTTGGAAGTTAAATTTAGGGAGACTCCTATGCTTCACAACTTGTTGGTGACCGGCCAAGTTAGTCATAACAAACTTGCTAAGGTGGCATCCATAGCAACACCAGAAAATCAGGAAGAAATAGCCCATCAAGTTGAAGTACTTTCCACCCGCGCAGTTGAAACAATAGTGAGAGATTTCAAAATTGAGAACGGCTTAAACAAGCCAAAAAACAGACCTGAACTTGTTCACGTGAACAAGTTGGAACTATCTAAAGAAGTCCAAGAAAGACTAGAAGAGCTTAATGAAAAGGGTCTAGATGTGAATGAGATCTTAATAGAACTTTTAGATAAACGTGAAGAGGATATCCAAAATCAAAAAGATGGAATAGAAGTAAAAGAAACAAAGAGTAGATATATTCCAGTTAAAGTTCGGAGGGTGATTGAAAAAGAATATGGAACAGTTTGTGCGGCCTCAAACTGCTTTAGAAAGGCTGAGCATACCCATCATACTGACAGGTTTGCCATGTCCAAAAGGCATGATCCGCACTTCCTGGCGCCGCTTTGCAAAGAGCATCATGAGATTGCGCATGTGGTGGATATGAAAGTGCAGCTTAGGAGGCGGGAGGTTTTGCTCTAGCTATTCAGCTGCATTCAGTTTTGTTACTATTTCTAGTATTTCTGCAGCATGAGCCTCCCTTTGTTTTTTTAGTTTCGCGGCACATTTTTCTGATTGAATAGTTTCTACTTGATTTTTTTTGACTGTTCTCAAGGGCCATACTTCCAAGGGTGAAGCTGCCACACACAAATGACACGGCACAAAAGCCAGCAATAAGAGTGTTGGTAGTGCCAAATGATTCTTTTTGTTCCATTATAATTTGTTAGTTAGATCCACCTCTTGTACCTAAAGAACCCAAGCATCCCGCCAATCACGGAAATCATTACCAGTACTAGGAAGCCAAAGATGCTGTTGCGCTCCATTAAAGGTAGGGCCACGTTCATTCCGTAAAGGCCGGTGATGAAAGTGAGTGGGAGCATGACCACGGAAAAGATGGTCAGGATTTTAATTACGTTGTTTGTGGTGTGGGATAGGATGGATTCGTTTGTGTCCTGAAGGGATTCAATCAATTCCTTGAGGTTTTCTAGGCTGCTCCAAATCTTTTCGATTTTATCTACAACGTCATCAAAGTAAATTTCCAAAGTGTCTGGGAGGAATTTTTTGTTCTTGTGCTCAATTTGTGCGATTACACCTCTTTGTGGGGCAATCACTCGCCGGAAAGTGATGATGTTCTTTTTCATATTCAAGATATCGCGGAGCATGTCATGCTGAGTTGTAAGATTGAAAACGTCGCGCTCCAGACTGGTCATGTTGCGTTCCATGACGTCCAGTAGTGGAAACGAGCTGGAATAAAGGTGATCAATTACTTGGTATAGCAAATAACCACTGCTGTGTTTCATTAGATCTTTGCGTTTTGCGGCGCTGTTGTGCATAGAACTGTAAAGGTCATTCAATGGTTTGAGCGAGCCCCAATGCACGGTGATTAAGAGATCATTTTTGATGAAAATATCAATCTCCTCGCTGATTACTCGTTGTTTGCGTTTGTCATAATAAGGAATATGCAAAATGATGAAGAGGTAGTTTTTGTAATCATCAATTTTTGAGCGCTGATTGTCAGAAAGACAATCTTCAATATCCAATTGGTGGAAGCCGTGTTCCTCTTTTAATTTTTCAAGAAGTCTTGGCTCAGGATTTTGCACATCCATCCAGGTCAATTTTCCTAATTTAACTGTTTGTGTTCCTTTAAGAGGCATGACTGGAAGGTTATGCGCTGAGTATAGTTTAAGAAGACCCCTTGGCGCAAATCTCTTTTGGCTGCATAATGCTTCCATGAAGTATCGCGCCATTATCCGGGACGCATGGGTTCTGACCCAGGAAAACAAGTCTCTCATTTGGTGGTTTGCCTTTGCTCCGGCACTGGTTTCCACTCTGGTGGCAATGGGCTATGTATTTTATCAGCTGCTACTTTTTTGGGGCGAGAAGCAAGGTGATGTTGGCGGCTCAGCACTATGGGCAAAAATGTATGACCGTGCAATTCAATTAAGTGCTAACCATCCAGCATTGATGGTTGTTTTTGTAGTTATTTCTGCATCAATTGGACTAGCTTATATGATGCTCCCAGTATTTAGCCAAGGTGCACTTATTCAGCTAATTGCGCGAATGAGAAAGGGCCATCCCCTATCAATTATGGAAGGTTTTGGGCTTGGGCTAAGGCGATTCCTTCAACTCTTTGAATTCCATCTTTTGGTGAGCACATTTAGTTTGGTGAGCACAATTACAGTTGCGGTTTCCGTTTATAGGTATTTGGGAGTAGATGCCTTTGTGCTCTTTTCATGGGTGTTTGGGATTGTGCTATTTGTGGGACTCTTTTTGACTCTGCTTTTTACATATTCCGAGTACTATATTGCGCTGGAAGATAGAGGGATGCTGAAAGGGATGCTGATGAGTAGTTCACTGGTAGTGAGGCATTGGCATCACACACTATTTATGTTGATTTTGATGACAATCATTTCCATTCGCATTTTTATAAATCTTGTAATTGCACTGTTAATACCCCTGTTAATTATGGGTTCTGTCTTGCTGTTTGGGACTTTTGCCAGCGCAAAAATTGGACTAGTTATTGGTGGGATTTTGGGCTTGGTGGCCTTGTACTTTACATCCTATTTTGTAGGGGTTTTCAATGTATTCACAACAGCCGTGTGGACATTCACGTTCATGGAACTGCGGCTTAAAAAGGAAATGATCCTAGATGACAGCGAGGGCGAAGATCAGGTAAGCCTCCAAGAAGAGTAGGCCTCTGATTGCCATTGCTTGTGTATTGGGAATGTATTTGAGTCGCCTTTTGGTTTTCAACTTATATTGATAGATAAATATATCTAGCACAAAAGTTGAAATTATTAGTCCAAGTAATCCAACTACAAACTCTAGCGAAAAGTATAAGGCTGTAATCTGATCTGGCATTGCTGCTGGAACGAGCTTAATTAGATCTTTACCTAGGATAAAAAGTAGTAACAAATGGGCAAATTGGTCCAATAAAAAAGGCACCATGCTTCTGTTTTTCTTGTTCGCTTTAAGATAGTTAACTTTGCTCACATCTTGAATAAAGTGAGTTACAGTAACAATTATCACCAAAATCCAAATATATGTGTTTTGCCAAAAAGGCAACAGAAATAAGGCCATTAATATTCCAATAATCCCGGAATGGATAAAAGTGCCAACCCAGCTTTCATACTTCTTCTTTAAGAGTGACGTTGGCTGTAGCACAAAATCCCCTATAAAATGGGCAATAATTATGTGGAGCAATGGCATTAGTTCACGTTAGGGTTTTGAGCGTTCTCTATTTTTCGCTCGTCGTAAGCGTGTTTTACCTTTTGTGCTATTCCAGGAGTTTGTTCTAATAGTTTTAGGAAATCCCCTCTTTTGAGCATAAATACTTCACAATCGGAAAGAGTTTCAGCACTCGCCATGCGGGCTTGTCCTTCCAAAAGTGCCATTTCTCCAAAGAAATTCCCCTCGCCCAATTGAGCAAGATCTCCGCTTTCATTATAAATGCGAACCATTCCAGTCTTTATAATATACATGGCATCCCCTGCTAATCCTTTTTCAAAAAGGACATGGTGTGCTGGGTAGTACTCCATCGTGATGTGTTCTATAACAGATTGGTGTTCCTCCTCATTTAACTCTAGGAATAATGGAACCGTCTGAAGGATGTTCAAAATTAGATTCATAGCGGGCAAATTAGCATCATGTTATTATATCAAACTTTTACACTTTTTGCAAGCATTTCAGGTGTGATGAGTTTTTAATGGCTTGTATACGCCAATAAACTGCGCTTACGGTGTTGACTCTTTGCCGTTTTAATGCTATAATTATGTGATGACCAGTAAATTAAACCTTCAATGAATACCTTCAATAGTCTGAAACAGAGAACTAAACTCCTCATTGTTGTCAGCGGATTGTTTCTATTAACATTTTCCCTTGGCTTCCTAGTGTTTGGGCACAACTCTCTTGGCTTAGAAAGCCACCTTATTCATGAAGCAAGCGAAGGAGTGAAGGCAGATCTTTTCTATTCTCATCCAGGTTTAGGAGACTTAGGGGAGCACTAGGGGCTTGACAAAAGAGGTAAATATTGACTATCTTTGGGTCTAATTTTTAAACCAAAGGATATGATTGAAGCAAAAGAAGGTAGTTCTGCCTTGAAAGATGTAGACGTGAATTTCCTTAGAGGCATGGATGCAGATGAAGTAATCGCAATCTTAAGGATACTTGAACCTAGTGTGGCTGAGATAATTGATTACAGTAAAAATCAGATACCTATGTCTGGTGCAGTGGATCCAGCTGATGAGTATCTATGGACTCGAGGTCAAATTCGAGCAATCTCCCAGGCCTTTGGAGCATATGCAGAGGAGGTCAGGACAGCTCAACTTATGGCTGAAACGGTAGCGGAGATGGAAGCTGGTTCTTTTGATGAAAAGGCAGCAGAGAACTTACTCAATATGCCATCACGTTACGTGAAAGCTTTACTTGCTTTAACAGAAGCAACTCATGACCAAATTACTGCTTTAATGAGATGCGTTCCTGATTTTCCAGGAAAAGATAGAACTTCAGTTCTGGATCTTCCTACACAAGTAGGGAAACACAATTTGCGTATTAGTTCATTGTTGAAGACTTTAGGTGGATATGCAATGGCTAATTAGATCCTGTTGCTCCTTTTCTGCCTTTGAGGGTATGATTTGCTCATATTTAATCTCAATGTAATATGTCAGGATTTGGATTAAGAAATAATGAAATGGAGGGGGTTTTATATGATGTAGAAGGCGAATTGAAGGTTGTGTCAGATCTTGGAGCTTGCTATGAAGTTTTTAAATCGAAGATTGTGGTGAGAGGTAGAGATTGTCATGAAGTTTTTGAAAGGGAACCTCTAGATGAATTTAGAAATTTGGTGGGTGAAAGAGTTGGAGCTCAGCTTAGATGGTTGGAGGAGAGCGTTATTGCCTATAATGTTGAGAAAATTGACGAAGATGATCTTGCCCCTGCGGCTAAGTGACGGGTATGATTCGCTCATCCTATGAGTAATTATCAAGCAACAGAAACGGAGAAAAAGTGGCAGGCTCGCTGGAAGGAGAGCGGTGTTTTTAAGGCTAATTTGGAGGGGGCGAAGCGGCCTAAGTACTACAATTTGACTATGTTCCCCTACCCTAGTGGGGACAAATTGCATATTGGGCACTGGTACAATTATGGGCCGGTGGATACCTGGGGGCGATACATGATGATGAAAGGCTATGAGGTGTTTCAACCTATGGGTTTTGACTCTTTTGGTTTGCCTGCGGAGAATTATGCCATCAAAACGGGTGTGCATCCTGCGGAGACAACTCGCACGAATATAGATAAAATGAAGGAGCAAATTGCCGCAATTGGGGGTATGTATGACATGGATTTGGACTTGGAAACGTCCTCGCCGGAGTATTATAAATGGACTCAGTGGCTGTTTTTGCAGCTATATAAGGAGGGGCTGGCGTATCGTAAGGAGGCGCCGGTGAATTGGTGCACGTCTTGTATGACGGTTTTGGCCAATGAACAGGTTGATGATGGGAAATGTGAGCGATGTAAAAATGAGGTGATTCAGAAGGATTTGACGCAGTGGTTTTTCAAAATTACAGATTACGCGGACAAGCTTTTGGATTACGAGGGCTTGGAATGGCCGGCAAAGACTGTGGCCATGCAGAAAAATTGGATTGGGCGCAGCGAGGGGGCGGAAGTTCGCTTTGAAGTTGAGGGGTCTGAGGATGGAATTGAGGTGTTTACTACTCGGCCGGATACGCTTTTTGGAGCAACTTATATGGTTTTGGCGCCGGAGCACCCACTTGTTGAGCAGATTGTGACGGATGAACAAGCGGATGAGGTGGCGGCTTATGTGGATGCGGTGAAATCCAAGTCTGAGCTGGAGAGAACGGACTTGAATAAGGATAAATCTGGGGTATTTACCGGTGCTTTTGCGGTGAATCCCGTAAATGGCGAGCGAATTCCAATCTGGATAGCTGATTATGTGCTGATGAGTTACGGAACTGGGGCAATAATGGCTGTGCCGGCGCATGATGAGCGAGATTTTGAGTTCGCGCAGAGGTATGATTTGAAGATTGTTGTTGTAGTGGATGGTGGCGAGGCGGATGAGGTTCACGTTGGTGATGGAAAGCTCATGAATTCGGGGGAATTTGATGGTCTTTCCGTTGCGGATGGGAAAAAGAAGATCACTGAGTGGCTTGTTGGGAAGAAATTGGGCCAGGCAAAGGTGAACTTTCGCCTGCGAGATTGGTTGATTTCCCGGCAGCGTTATTGGGGAGCACCAATTCCTGTGATTTATTGTGAAAAGTGTGGAGAGGTGCCGGTGCCAGAAAAGGATTTGCCGGTGGTTCATCCGCATGTGGAGGATTATGTGCCAAAGGGGCAGTCGCCCTTGGCTGGTGCGGAGGATTTTGTGAATGTTGAGTGTCCGTCTTGTGGCGGGCCCGGAAAGCGCGAGGTGGATACCATGGATACTTTTGTCTGCAGCAGCTGGTACTTTTTACGGTATCCGGATGCGGCGAACGCGAGTGAGCCGTGGGGTGCGGAGCGAGTGAATTCCTGGATGCCGGTTGATATGTATATTGGCGGGCCAGAGCACGCGTGCATGCATCTTTTGTATGCTCGCTTTATTCACCGAGTGATGCATGACCTTGGCCATGTGAAAGCCAAGGAACCTTTTACGCGATTGGTGCATCAAGGCATGGTGACCAAAGACGGCGCTAAGATGAGTAAGTCCAAAGGAAATGTGGTTAGCCCGGATGAGTTTGTGGAGAAATTTGGCTCAGACGTCTTCCGCATGTACTTAATGTTTATGGGACCATTTACGGATGGCGGAGATTGGAATGATCGCGGGATTATGGGTGTTGCAAGATTTGTGGATAGATTTTGGCGAATGATGCAGGCGGACGGAGACGGCGCGGATATGAATAAGGATGTGCATGGAGCTGTGGCTCGTGCCAGTGAAGCAATTGATAAAATGAACTTCAACATTGCAATTGCAGCTTTGATGGAGCTTACAAATGCTGGACTGAAAAGTGCTCTGAGTGTTGAGCAGAAAAGTTTGGTGATTAGAGTATTGGCGCCTTTGGCACCACACTTGGCGGAGGAACTTTGGGAAAGTTTAGGGAATAAGGAAAGCGTGTTTTTGGCTGAGTGGCCGGAAGCAGATAAATCTCAGCTAGTGGAAGACATGGTGACTTTCGCCGTGCAGGTGAATGGTAAGTTGCGCGCAACTATTGAACTTGCGGCAGATATTAGTAAAGAGGACGCGCTCGCTACCGCTCGCGCCCATGAAAATGTGCAGAAATTCCTAGGGGATAGCGCAGTTAAAAAAGAGATCTTTGTGCCTGGGAAGATTATTGGCTTTGTGGTCTAAGGATTCTCATCAATCTCCGGAAAGCCTCCATAAACATCTATGGTTATTTCAGTGATGTAGTTTGGGTCGCTGGTTGAGTATAAGTTGATAGTCTTGGAAGTTGGATCAGTGCCATCACAATTTGGGGTAAAACAAATGTCTCCGTAAGGCGGGAAATAATAAACATCAATAGGTACATCAATTTCAATATCCCAAACTGTCGTGTCAAATTTGAACTCATCAATTAACTCTACGCCCCCGGGCCCATCTGAAGTCAGAATCGCTTTGTATCGATACAATCCCAGTTTGTAGTGATCAATTGGCTCATTGTTGTGGACGCGATGTGAGAGCGAAAGTCCCCTAGCCTTTTGAATAACTTCAACAACCCGAGTTTGGTGTTCATTAAAAGCAGTGCTCTTGCGGATGCCTCCAAAAGAAAGCGAAACTCCTACGGATATGACCGCAATCATAATGGTGACTATCATCACCTCAATAAGCGTGAAGGCGCGTTGGTTCATGGGGGTAGTGTAGCAGAAGGGCGAAAGATGCGGAATATCTTGACGTAAGATAGCGTTTGTGCGATAAAACTATCTTCTAACAATAAGCAATGGCTGAACCAGCTCTAAGTTTTTCCGTTCCAGAACCAAACAAACGTAATC
>PJEL010003170.1_pt1 | contig 14356 bp, 15 predicted proteins | sample 1853271 | NCBI WGS metagenome assembly PJEL01 (sample SAMN08108733, study PRJNA415343) | Invertebrate metagenome, whole genome shotgun sequencing project. | host: Globobulimina | place: Sweden: Gullmar Fjord | collected 2015-08 | reverse complement strand
TTATCTAGAGTTTGAATATTGACAAATACTCATTATTTTATTCTAAGGTATTAAATTATAAAGTATTAATTTTTAAGTTATCACAAAAACGGCTTGTCAATATTGACAGCGTTTTTGCGATTTCAAATTAATATAGTTTTAATGAAATATGGTCTAATAATTATTAAGGGTAAAACCTTTTTTCAGCATCTATTAACTCATCGTAACTATAGTAAAAGCGCCTTTGTTCTTCGTATTTACATCGGCTTTCTGAGTTCATCATCTCTTCAATTAAAACCTTAAAATAGTCATCCTCGTCTTCAGAAGTTATTATATCAAGATCTATTTCGAAGTGGGTTTTTAGAAGTACTATAAAGTCGTCAAAACTAAGTTCAGCTTCAGATAGCAAGTCTCTTAAATTTAGGCAGCCGGCAAAATCATATGATTCAAAAATGGCATTAGCTTTTAATTGGTTTAATTTATCGCTTTGAATAAAGGTAAGAGGAGTATCAGAAATCGGTTTTCGATGTAAGGATTTATTATTTATCAGTTGTTGGTTTAGTTGATAAGAGTTGCTTTCTAACGCAGAAAAAGCAGCTATCACAGAGCATACACAAGTATCTGTTTCCTCGGCAATATCTTCAAGGGATTGGTTGCGGTAGGAAAAAGTTAAGTGGTGTAAAACCCTTCCTATACTGATTGCTATCGAATGATAATTTAGCGTGTTATCACAGAGATCTGTATCATCTAAATTAAAATATGAATTAAATGTATTTTCAAAGTTTTTTAAAATAAATGTATATAGTTTACTGCTATTGCAGGCAGGGCAATTCATAATAATTCTCCAACAAATAAGGCCTACTAAACGCTTACTCGTTTTAAATATTACAAATTGTTCGGGTGCATCGACTTTGCCGCTTTTTAAAGTAGGCGCAGGCTGCCCGACAGCCAAGCTTCGATTCTATAACTTTTCTTAAGAAAATACTTTTTAATATTTAATGTTGATTGATGATTCTTTCAAATTCATCTTTAGACATATTTAAAATACAAGCTATGACCTCTATTCGGTCAAAGCTTGTAAGGTACTCTACTTCATCAAAGGCGGCATTAATTTTTTCCCAATGACGCTGAAGGCTAATTATACATTCAGGGGATGGGGAGAATTCTAATAGGTTAATTGTATCTTGTTGAGTTACGCCATTCTCCAAGCTCAGTTTTAAGTCCTTTAAAGACTTATACCCATAAAAATCAATCGCAATGGTTCTCTGTGCCTGATTCAATTTACATTCAGTAAAATTAGCTAAACGGCGAGCTTGGCGTTTAAGTATTTTTTCATATTGTGATTTTTCTTCAGGCACTAAAGTCTCCATAAGTACCGAAGCATCCACAGCATATTCGTTACTTAAGAAGTCTTAGCTAATTTTTTAATGGGCTTTCGCTTTGTTTTTGTGGTCACAGGCTGCCATTACAGCCTTATAAGCATATGAAGAAGTAGTTTAATATACTTCTTCATATTCCAGCAGGTTTAGTTTTAACTTTCTTCCCACTTTTAAACGAAGCTCCCCCCTTTCTAAAATCAAACATATTCATTTTAAAGCTTGAAATAGAAACTTGCTGAGCTCCGTGGACATGAGTAATTAGCTTTTCATGTCTCTCTTTATATGGTGCTTTAGCGACAGAACCACCAAATTCACCTGTGTTAACCAAAACCACATGTTGGTACATATGATAAAAAAGAGCATCAACCATAGAATCAAAGGTACTAACATCCATGTTTAATGCTGGAATTAAATAAGCGTTAGACTTGTTCTTCAAATCAGCACTCATTGCAATGTCAGTTGAATCAAAGCAAATAGAGCCTGTTAACCGGAACCCATCTTCATTTTCAAATGCAGGGTGAAGTAATTCAATAAATAGCTGATAAGGTCTCCAAGGTTTTATATGTTTTACCTCGTCCTTCATCATATGATACTTCCCTTGAAGCCTTTCTATAAACGATCTACCACTGGCTAGTTTATTAGGAATTATCCATTTAGCTACGTTATTCGGCCCGTCTACATTAGGAATATTAGTAAAATTTAATCCTGTAAATATTATTGCCCCTGTTTTATCAGAGAGTCTTTTCAAAATATCAATATCTTCAGTATTTACTGCTAGTTCAGGCCAAACAATTAAGTCTATTTTTCCTGAAGTATCATTATTTAGAGATTCATGGCTATATTTTTTGTGCAAAATTAACTCTGCGACCGATGCTACATGGCGTCTATGCTTAACACGATACTCCTCTCTAATAATGATTTTCTGAATTTTTTATATAACCAGGTGCAATTGCTAAATTTTCGACACCGTATAATGTTTGACTGTTTTGCAAATAGAGCTGATATTCTGGGCCTGAAAGTGAAGCACTTTCAGAACAATCCACGTTCCAACGTCTCAGTAAATAACCTGCCATTGCCGCACGCACGTTAACTTCTAACATGCCTTTTTCCATGCCAAAGTCGAGCTTAATCGCGGTTGGGTGTTTTACGTTATTTGGATGCGGAATAATTTGTAATGGCACCATTCGCATCCATTGATGATCTTCCAACTTATCTTCTTCATGGGATGGTGTCTGTGTCAAAACTGTAACTTTAGTAATACGAGTTAAAACAAAGTCTCTAAATGACTTTGATTTGCGATCATACGCTCTTAAATGCCAACGTAAGCCGTTATCTACTATTGAATGAGGCACTAACTCTCTTGCGCCTGACCCACTGCTTAAAGACGTATATATAATGCTAATAGGCTTATGGTTGATAATTGCTTGAGATAACTTGGCAATAATATCAATATCAGGTACGTTTAACGGGCTTGGTGATTCAATAGGGAATGAAGTATCACCAATAGAATCAAAGCCATCGCTTATGTTATTAGCTAATTTAATAAGCGTGCGGCGAGCATCATGTTTAAATATGGGCTTGAATTGCGTTGTGATGAAGTATTTTTTTTCTACATTGTCATACGCCATATTATCTGGTGCATTATCTTTGTAGAACTTTAAATCTCTGGTTGCAGCGGCAAGTCCTAATTCGAAATGACTGACTATTTCACTGCGAGTTACCATCCCAGTAAAATAGAGCTTAAAGTCGATATAAGCTAGGCGCTGCTTCTGTGCAAAACTGAATTCGTCCATTCGATAAATCTGATTCTATTGACATTTTCTATTCGAGTTGAAATAGTATGTATCATTATGAGTTAGACAGCAAATAGATTTTATGCTTTAGTGTTGATACAGATCATCACTATTTAATAGCTTAAAATTATGTCTAATCACCCCCCAAAATCTTCTGTAAAAAAGCATACTAATTTAAGTGAACTAGAGCATTTAAAAGCCGAGCATTTTGATATTTATCAAGAGTTGATAAAGCAGTTTAAATTTGATGATCGGGTGTGCCAAGAATGGCTCACTAAAACCAAACGTCCCTTGCAGGGTAAGTCACCGTTTGAACAGCTAACAATTAATGCTGATGAAGTGATGGATATGCTAGTTCGCATGAGAACTGGTGATTTTTCATGAGGGATAAGTGCTAGTGAATATTCTATTTTTGTGTACCGCGAATATACAACGCAGCAAAACAGCTGAAGAGTTGTTTCGTGCTGCTAATAAAAACCACCAGTACAAATCAGCAGGCCTCAGCGAAAAATATGTGAAGAAAGCTAACTCAACACTTTGCACAGAAGAAATGCTGCAATGGGCTGATCAGATTTATGTGTTTGAGCAGCAACACATTGAACGTATTCAAAGTTATACCGGAGATGTTTATTTATCTAAAATAAGCAATTTGAACATCCCTGATCATTATCAATATTTTCAGCGAGAGCTTGTTTTACTTTTATTAGAAGGAATCTCGCTTTTTCACTAAAGAAATCGTTCACTTTATAAAACTTGATGTCCTAGGATTTTAACTGTATATTCATACAGTTTGTTTTTTGAGGTTTCTAAGGTTTGAAAAAAATAATTCATGTGGACATGGATGCATTTTATGTGTCTGTTGAAATTAGAGATAATCCTGATCTTGCTGATAAGCCGGTTGCCGTAGGTGGAAGCAGGGGAACCAGAGGGGTTCTTTCTACGTGTAATTATATTGCTAGAGAATACGGTGTTAGTAGTGCAATGCCAACTTCGGTGGCCTTAAATAAATGCCCAAATTTAGTATTAGTGCCAGGCAGGATGGAAGTTTATAAATCTGTTAGTGCTCATTTAAGGGAAATTTTCCAACGGTATACTGATCTCATAGAGCCTTTAAGTTTAGACGAAGCATATTTAGATGTGACTGATTGTGAACTGTTTGGTGGTTCCGCAACGCTTATTGCTAAAGATATTTGCGAAAGTATTTATAAGGAACTTAATTTAACGGCATCTGCTGGGGTTTCATCAATAAAGTATCTGGCTAAAGTAGCCTCAGACCTTAATAAACCAAATGGGATTTTTGTGATACCTCCTAATGAGGTTGATAAATTTATTGATGATATGCCGCTAAAGAAAATACCTGGGGTCGGCAAAGTTACTAACGAAAAGCTATCAAATGATAACTTTAGATTAGGAAGGGATATTAAATGCTCCTCTCAAGCTTATTTAACATCAAGGTATGGCAAATTAGGAGCCTTACTGTGGGATAGGTGCAACGGTATAGATAATCGCTCTGTAGTAACACATAGAGAAAGAAAATCTGTGGGTGTAGAAAGAACTTTTCCTGAAGATATTGAGGATGTAGCGGTTCTAAATGAAATTTTACAAAACAAGTTGCTCCCAGAGTTACAAAAAAGATCAGCCAAACACCTTCAGCACAGAAGTATTAATAAAATAGGCGTAAAAGTTAAGTTTTCCGACTTTCAACAAACAACAAAAGATTTATCTACATCGGAATTAGAAGCTGGAGTTTTGCCTGAACTACTACTCGCTGCTTTAGAAAGGGGCAATGGCAAGCCAGTTCGCCTGTTAGGTTTACATTTAGGTTTAGCGGCTGAAAAAAGTGACACAGAGCAAATTGCTTTTGAGTGGTAAATAGTAACTCAGCTATATATTACTAAGTTGTTTCATGTATTGGTTTAATTTTTCTCTAAGGTTTCTAATCGTTTCCTCATGATTCTTAACTTCGAGTAAAAGCTGTTCATTTTTGAGTGCTAAGTCTTTTTGCTTTGTAGTCAGGTGACTTTCTATTATTTGATTGAAGAACTCTTTATATTTTTCATTCTCATTTTGTTTTAACTGGTTTTTTAAGCTTTTAATCTCGCTTTTGTAATCTTTCTTAGTTTTACTTCTTTTACTTTTCGGCTGTTTTTTTTGGGCTTTACTTGGTAATAACTCTTTTAATTCATTGTTTTTTATAACGATATAGTCATAAAGTCTTGGTTGTCTGTCTTTTCGGATATTTGAAGGACTAACCACAGCCTTTGTTGCAATGTCGCATTTGATTATAGGACCTAAAGACCAATCTATATTTTCGATAAACCCCTTTTCAATTTTATATTCTATTTCTTCATACAGTGCGGTTATCGCATCAAATAGCTTCTTTGTAACGGGAGGAGAAGCTAAGACCCAATCAGGGTATTGGGAAGCACTATTTGCCGTAGGTTTGGCTTTTTTTAAAGAGCTAAGCATTGATTGATTCATAGTTAAGCTCCCATAGCCGACAAGATCTTATGCCCATTAGATACCACGGTTTCACTTATCTTTGCTTGTGCTGTGTTCTTGATAGGAAATTTCTCTAGAAAACTTTCGTGAGAAATAACGTTGCGTATTATTGCTTCTTTGTTACTCGGCTCGTGATGAAAAGAGTTAGGGCAACCAGAGCAAAGTTCAAAACAGCCATTTAGTATTTTAGGTATTCCTGTTTTTTTATCTAAGCATTTAGCTAAGCTTTCACGTCCTTTGAAAACCAAACAATAGCCATACTCATGAGGAACTATATGCTCAAGATCTTCCGTTAACTCATCAATATAACCATCAAGATCTTTTTCGTTTACAAATTTGAATTTATCCACTTCCCTTTGAATAAACAGAGCAATTGGACCTGTGAAGTTTTGTGAGTATTCTCCAACCATCTTTCTTACAAGTTCTTGCATATACTTTTCTTCAGCTGCTCGTTCAATTTGATCTTGTGCTTTGGAGTCCGTGTATGTGGAAGTGAACTCACCATTTATACAGTGTCGAAAATGATCTCTAATAGCCGCGTGAATATTGCCATCAAATCGCCTTAATACAAAGTCTACAAACGAGTGCCTAAACCCATGTGGTGATACTCCACTACAGTCCTCTAGAAGTTGCTCGCCATATTTATTAAAAACTTTATTGAAGAAAATATTGAGACGGTCAGCAAAGTTTTCTCGTGAAATACAAGCTCCACCGTGATAAACCTCGTTTTCATTGTCGTCACTATTAAATAAAGGCTTCATGGCGGTGTAAATCCCAAATAAGTAAGTGTTTTGCCCATCATTACGTTGACGTTTGTTTATGTAGCTTAGATCACACATAATTGTGGCTGCCTCTGCTGCTTTACCAGCAAGAGCTCTTAGTTGTTTCGTACCTCCCTGAGTTTTGTCTTCGGTAGCTTTAAAGCGCCAAACATTATCGATATCAAGATAATAATCTTGGGAATCTGTTTGTGTCATTTCGTGAACTCTTATCCCTGTCAGGCAGAAGAAGATAACTTTACATGCGTCAAAAACCTCTTTTACTGCAACATTTAGTTCTTTGTGCCCTTTAAAATTCAATATATATTCAATTGGGTTAAAAGATTTGTCTCCACCAAGTTTTTTATATTCCTTTTTTATATTTTTAATAAATAGCGATATCCTTGCTGCTTTTTTTCTATGGTGTTTAACAATTTCTTGGTTATTTAATACTTTTTTTATTAGCGTATCCCCTTTTTTGAAAACTGTTGTGCCAGGGTTTAATTTTGAGGTGCCGCGTTGGGTATTAAAATATGCTTGGAGTGCTTTAGTTTGATTAGACTGGATAGTGTTGATTGCTTCCATCAGCATTAAAGTTGCTATTTCTAGAGGAACTGAATCATGAGTACCTCCTTTTAGCCAATCTGGATAATTGAGCCCAGATGCTCTTATTTCATCTTCCAGTTCTGGAAGAAAGTACTCAAAACTGGCTTTTCCTAAATATCCATCTGAGAGCTTGCCTATACGGTATAAAGAGCCAGAGTTTTCGATATGCCAAATTGTTTTCAAGATAGTATCTTTACTTAATACATTCAGGGCAGATTCATCTATATTTCTGTCGGGAAGGTCTATTTTATTGAATGTTATATCCTTTAAGAGCTTTAATATATCCTTGTCGTCCCAACAGCCCATTGATGAGTCAGGTTTGTGACTTGTTGCCCACGTTACTAATTTGGCTATTTGATTGCGCTTACCTTCAAATGTTGTTTTTCTAGCTGTAAGTGATTGTGATTCAGGATGAGTATAGCCACCGCACCATTCAATAAGATACTCTCTTCCCCAAGTAGCCCACTTTTCATTAGCCCATTGAAAACTCACATTAGCTTCAAAGATCTCTCCATTATTTTTGTCTAATATATTAAACCTTTTCGAGCTAAGGCTGTTTTGTTTTGCTTGTATAGAAGTTTCGTTACTCGATACTTTAAACTCTTCGTTAGTTTTCATAATTTAACCTAAATGAGAGAAGGGTAAGGGATGTCATATTCTTGGAGCTGTTGTTCGCCTTTGCGTTGAAGATGAGCAGGAAACTGATCTAAAATTGCGGCTAAATATGCAATTTTCTTTTGAGCTTCTTGGCCTCTTAGTGAGGAATCTAGTAATAACTTTGGCAGTTCAGACTTTATATGCTCAATATAACCAATTAGTAGCATTGCAGTTACTTCTGAGGTGATGATAATTACCTTCCCATCGTGATTAAAGCCGCCCCATAAATCCGCATCAACTTGCTGTAAAAGCGCTTCTACTTTAGATTTGTTATCTTTTATCCCGAGAATGTCTCTAACCTTCTCTAGTGTTACTAATTCAACATCTTTTAATGCGTCATTTAATTTTGACGCCTCATTTACCATTTTATCTCCGACCTGTGCACCAAAGTTTTTTTCTGATTCAATTGATTCTTTCGAGTTACTGCGGTTTTTGTATCTATTTTGCTTCGTGTTAGGAGAGTGAGCAGTCAACTCAGAATCTACACATACATCATTAAAGTCCGTAGTAGACTTCTTGTTGATATCAGTTTCATTAGATTCATCAGATTCATTAGACTCATTAGGCTCATCAGGTTTAATGACCACTGGGTCATCTATACGCTTTCTCGACATAGATATTGCGTCCGGTGTTAAGCCCACTACTCGATTGTTACGTTTAGCATATCCTGGTTTAGCATCAGTTCTTTTTTTCTTAATATTGTTTTGTAAGGTTTCCTTATAGGCCAACTGATTGTAGTTCCAAATCTTTTTAATAAGCCAGCGAAATGGGGCTCCTTCTTCACCTAATTCTGAATTTAAATACTCACTCACTCCCGAGTCTGATATTAGTAACTTAAAAAAATGAAGTGATTTGTTAGTAAAGCCAATGTGACCTTTACTGGTCCCTTTATTTGAGAAGTTTAAAGTAAGCTCTGTACCCTCTATGTTAAATGCACTCTCTTTCTCTCTAATATTTATGAATTTTGTATAGCATTTATAAGGTAAGCTTTGTCTTGTATAAATGGCCGTAGCTGATGTTTTTCCTCTTCTGCCTTTAGAGTACCCCGCTTGAACTGAATCAATAATTTCAGAAAAGTTAGCAATTTTATGTTTTGAAAGCCCCGTTCGTTGAATTGACTCAGATGCTAGTAGGCATTGAATCAGGAATATTTCAAAGTCAGTAGGTATTAGAAGAAAGTTAGGTGAAATATTGTCGAGGCGTCTTAGACGGTATTTATTTTTTTTAATTTTTAAAGATTGTTTTATTTGGTTGTTAAAGTAAAACTGTTTTACCCACTCTGTGTTTGTTAGATTCTCTTCACTAGTATTAGCTTTTGGAGATGGAAAGCTATTAAAACTGTACCAACTGATGATAAATGGATCATTGGAGTCTAAAACAGCTTTAAATATATCGTGGTTGATTGTTTTTAATTTTAACCAACGATCTTCTGATATTTGACTTGTTGGAGCGCTATCAAGGGTGTAGTTTTTTGCTTGATGGTGGCATAGCAGTGGTTTTGATTGGTATTTTTCATTTTTTAACCTTTCTAATTCATCTTTAATGGAATCGATAGCCAAGAAGTAATCCCTTATTTCAAAAAACTTAAGTATCAGAGTACAACAATAGAGCCTCATACTCTGGAGGAGTTCTGTGTCGGTATAAGGACAGTTCGTTTCACCAAATATTGATGCCATGGAGTTTTTAGGGTTAGACTTTGGTGGTGGGAAATTAGGAAAATGTATTAGGTAGTCGTTTAGTTTACTATCGTAATACCTTGAATCTAATTTTGACTCTCTCGATAATGCCAGACCTATCGGAACTTTGAGAGTTAACTCATCATTATAAAAACTAGTTCGGGCTGAGTTTAACTTTATTTTATTAAAGTATTGATTCACAACATCGTACGGAAGGCCTTGTTCTATATATTGTTGGGACGACGCCACATAATCAGTAAAATTTCTAATCGCGATGGCTTTTGTGTAACGTGTTGATGATGCAAGCGCTAAAAACAAAGGTGATTTTAAGTAGCCTACATAGAGCTTTAGTAATGGATCATTTTCTAATCCTATTGGCAAACTAACTATAACTTTAGCCGGGCTTCCGTTGCCATCTGATCCTAAAACAGTAACTTCGTTTTCACTTTTGTTAATTGAAGCAACCGAAGCGGGAGCAAGTTTTGAAAGTTCAGATTGTTCGTTAGATGACTTATCCATTGCTTTTTTCGAACTTCTTTTTAAATTTTTTACCGTATTTTGTGCTTTCTAGAGAAAGAGTTTCTAATACATCAGCTCGTTTGTGAAATAGAGCTTCAAAATATATATATTTAAACGTTGTCCATAAGGATTTGTGTCCTAGCCATTGAGGGATGTATATCCATGGATCATCACCATTTTCATAACAAGTGGTTACCCAATTTGTTGCTGCACATTTTCTTAGCTTATGGTGGCTTCGTTTATTCCAAATTTTATGCTCTAGCTCTGATAGCCCTTTATCTAAGCAGTAGTTATTAGCACACTGTCTGAAAAGGTTTGTTGCAAATGAAGTGTCAACAAGTGGGCTCCCATTTTTTCGACAGATAATATTTCCAGTTTTTATGTGCCGGCCGCTTCCCCAAATATAGGTATAGATAGAGCGGATTAACTCGGGTGGGAAAGGCACACTTCTATATTTTAAGCCTTTGCCGAAAACGTTCATGTGTTTCGACTTAGGTATAAATGTCTCTGATTCTGGCAGTAACTCACGTAACTCATTGATATTTAGATTGCGAGGGTCAATTACTTCGGCGGCTCTGAAACCAGCATAATATCCGAGCTTGGGTATTAATTCGTTTCTTTCTTGTATAAAAGGACAGTCACTTTCGACATAGCCTAAAATTGATTGTTTAAACGTTTTCTCATCAAAATACGCATCATGCATTTCAGTAGTAATACCGGGCAGAAAGTCTTCTTCAGTTGGCTTGTCTAGATATGAATACGAAAAGTGGAGTTCTTTGGAAATCAATCCAGAATTGTACAGGTACTTAAAGAACTCTTTAAGTATTGTGATGTGGTGCTCTATTGTACCTGGCTTCACATTTCGTTCTTTTTTGAGTATTCCCACTAAATAACCTGACATTTCTTTTTCTGTGAGGTTTTCAATGTTGCTGTCAGTTAGGTTTGTTTTGCTATCTACCTGCTCATAGAAGCTTTTTAAAGCGAACATGTATGTTTTTGAGGTGTTTGAGCTAGGATATTCTATTGCTGTATGAAGCAGAAAAGCAGAAGGGAGAAGAAGGGGTACTCCATTATTAACTAAAACATAAGAGTGAACAGTCTTTTCGTTGCATTTAGTGTCAGTTACTTTTTTATATTCAATCATAGGCTCACCATAAGTTAATAAAGTGATGCTAATATAAAACAGGTGTAAAGATCAAATATGCTTTATAATCAATGACTTATTATACCGCTTTTAAGTTTATGTCAATAGAATTTAAGTGCGGTGATTTGTTATTGAATTCAATGTGTTGTTTAAAGTTGTAAGTTGAAGGTCGGTTTTATTTTCAATAAAGTAGTTTTGTATGAAAAATAAACTTATTAATTTAATTTTATTATTATTCAATGGTTTGTGTTTTATTTTGTGGTTTTTTATAAAAAAGTGGTCTGTCATGCCACAAGAAGGGGGAATGTAGAGCACAAATAATAATAAAAGCCTCATTCGGTGGAAAAATGTAAGATATTAATTGCATCTTGCTGCCACCGGATTTATAAAACTCAATCCTAAAAATTCAGCTTTCCATCAAAGCGGTCACAGAAAAAGAAGATAAAAATGTCAGCTCTTAGCCAATTGCGGACGTTTGCCCTCACTCGTTTATGCCCCAAAATGAGCCAGAGCGGGATTGAATCTATTTCAAGCCCCGCAATTTGATTTACCTTTACTCATACCTAGAATTTTCACTATGTCCAAGTTTGCTAATCCACCACAATATCTTGATAGTTAAACGTAGTGCTTCGCTCTGAGAGTTATTTTTTGATGGTAAAAGCACTTTGTAAGGCTTGAGTTAATCGTTCTTCGCTTGCTCTTAGTCGATAGTCTTCAGATTGATCTATCCATTGGATGACACCATGTTCATCAAATAAGATCGATGTTGGGATAGACATTGATTTGTATTCAAATGAAGTAGGGAATGGCAGCCCTAATACTGTTTTTGTTTTAGACGAGTCAGCCCCTAAAGCCTTGTGGTGTTCAACTCCGTATTGTTTAACTACTTTGAGTTCTGGGTCTGACAAAAGAAGAAGTTCTAAACTGTCTCGTTCGATGTGCGTTTTAGCTTGCTCAGCCGTATCTCCCGACAACGCAATGACCTTAACTCCATATTGCTCAAGGGTCGGTTTCATATCATTAAACATTTTTAACTCAGCGCTACAGTATGGACACCAAGCTCCTCGGTAAAACTTAAGTAGAACGCGTTGATTTTTCATTTCTTCAGTTGAATATACCTCGTTGTTGTATGTGATTGATTCGAATTTCGGGAACTTTTCTCCAATTGCAACTTTAATATCACTTAGAGGCGTATCTTTTTGAGTAAACACCCAAATGAATTTACCACCTAGAAATATGGAAAAGCTGGACATTATGGCAACGAAAACAAAGTTCCAATGCAAATTATTAAATCCAGTAATTAGTGCGGCTAACCCCAGAAAAACACCAGCACCAAGTGCAAGCATAAGGACAATGGGATTTTTCGGAGGATTGTTCTTTTTCACTTTTAGGAAGTAATCCAGACTTCCTGTCACCGTCGTGGCGAATCCAAGTAGTGATAGAGTTATAGCTGAGAGCATCGATTGTTCCTTATTGATTCATATTATTACTGTTTTCAGCAAGCTCATTTAATACTTGCTTAATGGTTTCTTTTGGCTGGGCACCTGTTAGAGCGCTTGTGCGGTTAAAAACCACTGTTGGTACGCCACTTACGCCCATGCTCTGCCATTGAGTTTCAAGCGCTTTTACCCGCTTTCTTATCTCGCCATCGACAAGCGCCTTTTGTGACTGTTCTACGGTAATACCAACAGCTTTGGCTTCATTTATAAGAACATCCTGCTTGGAAATATCTTTTTCTTCAGTAAAAAATGCTGAGAATAAGCGCATTTTTAATTCAGTCTGCTTTCCTACTTGGCCTGCATAATCAAGTAGTACATGAGCATCAAAGGTATTGACGATTTTTATGCCTTCAAAATAATTAAAGTCAAAACCATATTCAGCACCTAATTTTTTAATGTTAGCTCTAGCACGGTCACTATCTTCTCTTGATGAGCCATATTTTCTAGCAACATGTTCACGCACATCTTCACCTTGGGCAGGCATATCAGGGTTTAGCTCAAAAGGTTGCCACTCAATTTCAACTTTATCTTGCAGATTTAACTCGTTGATAGCGGCTTCTAAATGTTTATAACCAACAACGCACCAAGGGCAAACCACATCAGAAATGATGTCTAATTTGATTTTATTGTTCACGATTCAATCTCTTTTAGAATTTTCGCCAAAACTAGCTTTAACCGCCCCCATAACAGCCTCTTCACTTGCTCGTAACCTATAATCGTCCGATTGGTCAATCCATACTATTTTGCCATTTTCATCTATCAGCAAAGATGTTGGAATAGACATGGGCGTATATTTCATTTTCCAAGGCAGCGGCATAGCGATACCGAATATACTGATAAGGTTGTTAGATGTCGCACCTATTGCTTTGTGGTGTTCAACACCATATTGACGAATAATATTTAACTGTGGATCAGAAATGAGTGTATGGCTGATATTGTCTCGCATTGAATGTGCTTTTTGCTGTTCGACAGTATCGTTCGAAATTGCCATGAGCTGAACGCCATATTCTTTGAGTTTCGGTTTCAGCTCTTCAAACATAACTAGCTCTGCGGAACAGTAAGGGCACCATGAACCTCGATAGAACTTCAATAATGTCCGCCGACCATTAAGGGACGCAGAATCAAAGCTAGCTGTTTTAAACGGTAATATTTGATCACCTGTTTTGACCTTAATGTCACCCACTGGCGTAGCTTTATTAGCGAGCAAGTAAGAAAATAGTGCGGAAGTCGGCAGAACATATAATGCCAGGAGCACAACCAATACTGTAGACGACGTGGGATCAGAAAACGATAAGCTGAGTGACCCTATTGATACAACACTACTAACTAACATTCCTGCCATTAATAAAATAGGTGTTTTGGGTACCTGATTTTTCTTCAATTTATAAAAATAATGCACAAAAGAAAGTGTTAAAACACTGCTTGCTAGGATAGCTAATAATATTGACATAATGACTCCACTAATTTTCTACTAGTTAAAATAAAATGCTTCACTCAGGGAAGAGCTTGGACTATTTAGCCCAAGCAAGGTGTGCTGCCATCGCATCAACAGGCGTTTCTGCAACATGGTTTACATAGTTGCTGATCACTTTTTGTGACAAACCAAGGATAACTTCTAATACTTGTTTTTGACCGTAACCCGCAGCGAAAAAGCTAGCTAGCTGTTCTTTTGAAACATTACCGCGCTCACGAACCATCGCTATTGTAAATTCATGCAATGCTTGTAACTTAGCCGTTGGCATTGGTTGTTGATTACGTAAAGCTTCATTTATTGCAGGGTCTACTTTCATAAGTTGTGCGATAAGCGAATGACCAGGTACACAGTAGCCACACTCATGTTCAAC
>PJEL010003169.1_pt1 | contig 14359 bp, 19 predicted proteins | sample 1853271 | NCBI WGS metagenome assembly PJEL01 (sample SAMN08108733, study PRJNA415343) | Invertebrate metagenome, whole genome shotgun sequencing project. | host: Globobulimina | place: Sweden: Gullmar Fjord | collected 2015-08 | reverse complement strand
GGTCTCGTTAAGGATATTCGCCGCAGTTTCCGCCAGGACTTTTGCCTTATCTGCGTTCTTTTTGTTTATTTCCACGCGCCGTTTTTCCCGCATTTTCTGATAGGCTTCCGCCTTAGCCATCTTTTCCGGCGACAAAGCTTTCAGAACGTCGACGGTAGTGTGCATCTGTTTGGCAATTTTCTTAAGGGGAATTTCCGCTTTCAGATACCGGTGATATTTTTTGATGTCGCCTTTACATAACCCTTTTTTCATATTCGTTCTCCTTATGATCCGGGTAGTCGGTACCGACTACCTGGATCAGTTTAGATGTTAACTGCTAAAATGAGTCAAGTACGTGCATATGAACAATATGCTCGTCTTCAACTCGAGTGGAACCGGCGGTGAACTGGCTGAACAGCTGGATCATGTAAGAGAAGCTGGGGTTCTCTCCCACTCTTACCATGATGTCCTGGTTGACCACGAGGGACAGAGCTTTCTTGGTAAAAGCCAAACAGGACAATTGACCGGCCACAGGGACCAGCAGACGATTGGAATTAATCCAGGTAAAACCCATCCAGTTGGCCACGATGCCGTAGGCAGACAGTTTCTGAAGGGCTTCTCTCCGGACGTAGTCAGCCGACGTCTGTTCTGTCAGGCCAAGCAAAGTACGAATCTGGATAGGGCCAACGATCATGATCTTGGGGACATCCATATCGATCTCATTCGCCAGAAATTTCTCCTGGACTTCAGTAACCAGATCAAAAGTGATCTTGCCGGTGCCGTCGCCCACTTTCTGCCCTGCAGGAAAAGGAACTGCCACCCCATCACCGTCCAGGGAATCGCCAGTAGCCGCTTCAATGATAAGATCGTCATACTGACGAGCCATGGCCATGGCCTGATTCTCAGAGTAGGCAGATTCAGGATTAACCAGCATCTGAACTTTATCTTCGTGCTCGATGGTCATGGTGTGGGTAAAAGTCCGGGGTGTCGATACACGCCTGTCCCAGACGTCATCAATAAATACAGTCGCTACCCTGCGGGCTGTCTTTTCAACTGCGTCAGTGGCATCCAGTCTTTCATGATTAAATGCCTTACCGTCTCCGGCTTCTTCCATAACATGGGGCCGGAGTTTGGCAAAAGTCTGCTGAGCCAACTGAATAACATTGTCTTTGTACTGCTCGATAAACGCATTTGATACTGTAATTGCCATTTTTTGATCTCCTAATTAGGGGTAAATAAAACATAAACTACCATTTGCTACGGAGGCTACCCCTAATTAGGGACCAGAATACTACGATATTACGTGGGACCGATTGGCTATCCCTCTGGGAATTTCATCTTATACAACTCTTCCATTTTCTTCTTTGCTATCTCGTGGCCGGGATCAGTTTTATTAAAGAAGGGATGTTGTTTATTCCCCCTGATCTCTGCGATTTTAGTAGCCGCTTCTTCCGGGGACATAGCAACTTTCTCAGCATTTTTATCGTCTGCCAAATTGCTTCCTTCCCCTTTAAACTTCTGAGCAACTGAGAAAAGCCATTTATATGATTCTACATCAGCTTTTCCCTCTTCCAGTAGCTTCTGAACATTTTCAGGGGCGTCAGTAAGTTTGGCTATTGTAGTAGCCACGCTCATTCTCCGATTATAGTCTGCTCCCCATTCTTTGGACAGGGCTTCATGGCTCTCTTTATGGAAAAGTTCTGCGGCGTCCCTGGCTTCATTCTGAGCTTTGGTCATCCCTTCAACTACACCGTCGTACTGCTTAGCCGTCAGACCGAGAGGATGGGCGATTGCCTTAAACGAATCGGCGGCCTCTTTATTAATGCCTTCATGCTCCCCATAAGTATAGTCATCGGCTTTCTCTGGGTGACCGAGAGACTTAAATACTTGTTTCATGGACTCGTCGTCCTCAGGATTCGGAGAGTGCATGAGAGTCGGCACTTTCTTTATGAGCTTATCATTAAAAGCCGCCCAATCTTCTTTACCCGCATCCTCTCCTGGGACCCTGATACTGGAGCCTAAGTGGGACCGCGCTTCTCCTACCCACTTATAAAAATCTTCTTTAGTTTCCGCTTTAGTAACTTCCTCCCATGCCCGCATATCTTCCGGAAGATCCTTAAACCATTTTTCTTCGTTGCCTTGTCCGCCGCCTTCGCCTTCTGCGTGGATAAGACGATGCAGGTGGTACTTTCCTGATTCGCTACCTTTTCCAAAATAAAACTTCATACTGTCTCCTCTTAGTTACGGGTGTTATCTACGTCCATAGGGTCTACCTGCTCGGTGCCGACTACCTCTACTTTGGCGTCGGCACAAGCACATAACAACAGAGCCAGTCCCCGTTGCCCCGAGTTAAACGCGTGTACGCAAGGGTCCGTGTCGAACCCTAACGTATTAATAAACTTTAATCGAAGTAGGTCAGCCGCTTCTTTTCCTGCAGGATGGTGAAACAATTTCTGAAATATGACTAACTCTTCTTCAGTTATCTGGATACTCATGCCGCCTCTCCTCCTTGTAAGACTTTAAGTGCTTGGCCGCCTTCGCCCTGAGCTTTCAAAGCGTTGCCTTCTGCCTCAGCTTCTACTATCTGTTGCTGTCTATCTATATCTTTTTGTCTTTGATCTCTAATCTTCTGGACAGCATCACGAGTTTTCCATATCTTAGCGGGCGTTCCTACTACATCACCAAGTTCTCGGATCGCTACGTCAGAGTCAAAGTTATCTACTACATCCGGCCATTTCTCGCTTAGTGCTTGAGCATTACCCATAGTTCGCTCAATAGCCTGAGCATCGTTAAACCGTTGAGATTTAGCCAGAGGGCCTAAATAGTCTATCTCAAGTTCCCAACCTTTCTCTGCCACGATCTGAGGCACAGGAGGAAGCATACGATAGCGATATAACATCTTAAATGTCCGGTCGAGTAGCTTATCCAAGAAATCAGATTGAAGTCTACCATAAGTGGGGCCTAACAGTCGTTGCATTAACTGTATTCGCGCATGAACCTCGGTAGCTGTCATGGCCGGGGATTCTTTTAATTGCAATTGATCTGCATAAAAAGCCCTATCTATGGCAAACTTCAAATCGTCTTTAGTTATACCTGAAATATCGAATCTTGCTTTAGATTCAAACGCCTGCATAGCTTTCATATCCGTAACAACAGTAACTCCGGCGGCGGATAAGTCAATGTTACCCATTACCCCCCGCTTAGTAATCATCAAAGCGGGGTCTATGGCTTTCTCTCCGGCCTGGAACGTCATTTCTACCACTTGGTTCAGGGTTAATACATCATAAATGGCTGTCATTGACGGTGACCATCCCCACTGAGATCCAGTAGCCTTTCTCCATCGTGGAATATACACAGGCATCTCATAAAAACCGCCTTCATCTCCAAGATCTTCAAGAGAAGCCTTTATAAAATACTTCTCACCGAAGGGCCGGGCGTCTTCAGAAAGAATAGAGAAGGTATCGAGGTCTTCGTACTCCTCTCCTCGGCGTTTAAATACACAGTATATCACTTCATGTCTAACCGTGGACCTGTTACCGGAAATGGCCTGTTCGTAAATCTCTTCAGGGATACCATCGATCCCGAACTTCTCAAGAATCTGCTCAGCCGTCCAATAAAAACACCGATAGAAATTAATCACATTACCTAAATGGTCTTCATCAAAATACCATTCATCTATCGGGAGAGCTTTAAAATCCATAGACTCCAGACCGCCGAATCTGTTTTCTATAGTGTTATGGGCTAAGCCGCTAATGCCGAATGAAGTAAGATCGAGATAAGTTTCGTTTGATTCGAGGCCGAAATTAGAAGAGATTAAGAAGGTATACGCTATACGATTACACTCTTCCAGCCACTTCTGAACTTCTACATAGGCTTGGGCTTCGGGCTGTTTAAAAATAAAATGGAACCACTGGATAGCAGAATTGGTTAAACTACCATCAAGTGAGGCGGCTAAGTTCTGGTTGGCCAGTATTGCCGTGCTGTCGAATAACTCCCGAAGACGCCAGTCGACCGAGTTCTCGGTAGTTTTGCTCGTGAAGAACATAGTCCGATAGGGGCTAATAAACTGTTCTACCAGTTTCCATCGGCCTTCGAGTACTTTTCTCTCTCCGGACCTCTGGGCTACCCGCTGTCGAATATTTATGTTATCCATTTGCTATCTCCTTTTAGTAGTCGGTACCGACTACCAACGTGGTCCGAATTTATTAACTGCTCGATACATGAGTTCGGCTTTACTCTCACTGACCCCATCGGCCAGCATCATTTCTTTAAAACAATCATGGACGTCTTGCGCGGGTCTTAGATGATTGACACAGTATACATCATGGATGACTGATGCCCTTCTGTAGTGCCCAACAAAAGGAGGCCCCACGCTATCCCACAGAATCTCAGGAATACTCGCCCCGTCGATAACTGCTTGTTCTTGAGCAACCCACACCCTGCCGTCAGAGTCTGTAAATCTTACTGTTTCAAGCAGACGCATCTTTCTTTCTTCGCCTTCGATCCACTCTGTCTTAACAGTATTATCAAATTGTTCTTTTCCCATTACGGTCCTTTAGATGCTTTAATGGCTTTCGTTATTTCTTTGACTAACATTGTCATTTCTGCTTGACTACTATAGTTATCTTTCGGACTTGAGTGATTTACGTATATACCGACTACCCCCGTGAGAAAACATAATAGAATGCCCACTAACAGAGCTATCGTACTTTTCGATGATGATGACACGTGATTGCTGAAATCTCTTCGAAGTTCTTTTACCGACTCTTCCAGTCTCTGCATACAATTTCTCCCAGCTTCGAGTTCCTTTTCTACACCACTGTGCTCTTTACAATCATCGCATCTTCGATGCTCCACTCGTTTCCCCTCAGTAGGTTTCGTCATAGTTTCTCCTTAGTAGTCGGTACCGACTACGCACGCCTCCGTACCACTTGAGGCACATATATACCATTTTCTCTGGTGTATATTCCACTTACCGGGGTCTTACGATAACTATTTAGCTGAATTACGCCCGGGCCACAAGAACGTATGACTTGAGGCGGAGCATTAGACCAACCCTGAAATTCTACTATAGAGTCTATCATAACTGCAAAATAGCGAAACGCATCAGAACCATGATTAGCCCACGATTTGGCCGGGCCGTCACTGTAGGTTTCTGATTTAGCGTTATAATCTTTATGGTAGTGTTTGAGAGCCTTAACACCCCTGTCACACTTATCATCAAAGTAACATCTCGGTAATACCTGACGAACTGCTTCGATACCATCCTGTACCGATAATTTGGGAACTACCACAAAGTCGATGCCGTGTTCAGAAGCCGTATCCCAACGAGACACCTTGTTTGACATTTCCTCCACTTCGATATCGTGGGGCGCGAAGTGATCACCGTAAGAATACGGCTTCTGAAGGACTATCTTGATATGCTCTATAAGCGATTTCTCAACCGCTTCATGGTAGTCTATCAAGCGAATTTGGTGGCCTTTAACTTGACAGAACCATATAGCACAAGCGTCCTTCTTTCCTAAGTCCCAGAACGTGAAGACCGGGAGTCGTGGGTCCCACGGTATTTGTGTAAAACGCTTCTCTGCACGGAGCATTTCCATCTCAACCGAATAATACGTGCCCACATTACCAGACAAAAATGATGTATAGTATTCCTGCTGAATAAGTGCTTCCGGCATTCCAGACTGGCGATCCTCTTCGATAGCTTCCATCGAAGGGTACCCAGTATCGTCTCGGGATAAATGTTGAAGATACCATGCAGAAAGCGGATCATTAGCCATGTCATAAAGCTCGAAAAATTCATTCGCCGTCCCCCTTGGTGTTCCGTTCATTAACGCCCAACCACCATTCTCAGCGAGGACAGGTCGAAGATAGTCCCATGCTCCTCTTTTATGTAAGCTAAACTCAGTAAAAACGATTCCGATGGGGTTCGTTCCAACGATGCTATCAATCTTGTCTGATCCAAGAAGCTTGATTCTACTACCATTTGGGAGCTTCTGTCGCATTTCTTGTTTTTCACGGCCTTTGTTTCGGAGTTTTCCAACGAGCCAATCAGGAACGTAGTCGAGAAACCGTCGGCCCGGTATTCCTTTCTCGATGTCTCCTCCATCTACTCCCTCCCATATTATCTGTCGTGCCTGATTATAATAGGGAGCTATATAATAATAGGTCCCTATTCTTTGCATTGCTTTAGCTACCACAAGGTTCCAGCAGAATAAATCCTTACCGTTACGCCGTGGCCATATAAGCATACCCCGTTTAAAGTCGGGGCGCATACACGCATTCCACGGCGCGGATTGGTAATGGGTTCTTGGGATAAATCCGTCTGGAAGAGTTCGCTTCATACAGGCTCTCCGCATACTGGGCAAGAATGGTAGTCGGTACCGAGCACCGCGCCGCATTCCCCGCATAATAGATTAGCGTTCACTAATCTATTATTTCGCGACTTAATAGGGTCGTCAACTACCATAAAAGCCGGGCGTGTGCCGTATATTTTCTTGTCCTCGCTCATGATCCGCACGCCCATATGATCAGTACGATCATTATTAATAGTGTAAGACTCATATTAGTTCATCTCCTCTACCTCAGGTATCTCTATCACTGAGTAGTCGGTGCCGACTACTCCGTTAGATGCCCCGGCATTTTCGCCTATTAGGATCGCATTAGGTGCAATATAACCTTTCTCCCCAGGTTCAGGAGTCGGGAATTGATTCATTATCATTATAGAATTTCCGCCCGCGGACGCAGGGTCGTTTTTCTCAGATTGTTTCATGATATCGGGCTTGATTAAAGCCAAGGTTTCCGCTATCTTTTTGGCCTCGTCAGCCTCCTCAAACGTGCTGGCAATACTCTTTAATTTGGCCAAGAATGCTGTTTCTATTTCTATATAGGTAGGGAGTAATGTGGCTTGGTGGCGACTGTGGGCTACGGCTATCTGTCTCTGTAACGCATCTATCTCGGACTCACTTTGACTACCATCAGCCAACGGCTCTGGCGCTACCCATCCGCCCGTATTAATGGCAGAGTCGAGCATCCTGAGCGATATGTCGAACTCTTCGCCTATCGCTTCCTTGGACTTTCCGAGTATCTCAAATTGTGTTTTAATCGCGTCCCAGTCTGTCATGCGTCACCTATTATGGTTGGTGCTCGGTGCCGACTACCTGAGCTTGGCGGGCATCTGGTAGTCGGTACCGAGCGGCGGCGGCCCTGGAGGCCATTTACTCTTGTTTGTGGTGTCGAATACGAGGGCCCAAACCCTTCAGCGTGTACCGCATCGACACTTTCTATCTTTCATTATATACCTTATTATACCACATATCAAGACAAATGTCAACCCCTGGGGCAAGGTTTCAGGGGCGGTATATGCCCTTGGTTGGTCTTAGTAGTCGGTGCCGACTACTCATTTTAGCTAAAATAAAATTTTTGATCTACTTCCACCTCCAGTTTCCTCACCTCACCGCATCGCCCCGATTCCGGGGTACGGGCAGCGGATCTATCTCATCTGATAGAACATCGTTTCATCTGATGGAACGGATTGCCCTAAGCTACCATTATCCTAGTCGTCGCCGACTACCTATGGGCAAAGTTTATACCTAAAGGTTTTGGTTTTGTGTTTTGTGTGGGGAATTGCGTTTGTATAAGTACTTGAAATCATTAGATAATTTGGTAGTCGGTACACAAAAACACATAAACACATAAAAATGAATAGTGGCTCTATAATAAATAATGTTTTTTTTTTTACTCAATAGTCTCCAGGGAAATGTGTTTATGTGTTTTTGTGTTTCTGTTAATGATTTCAGTATGTTACGAGACACAAAACCAAACTCAGCCACATTTTGGGACCTGCCGACTAGGTGTTTTGGTAGTCGGCAGGATATACCCCAAAGGTAAAAAGGGGGAGTCTTTTCCTGCCCGTTGCCGACTAGGTAGTGATATTGCCCACCTGCCGACTAGGTAAGGATATCGCCCAAGGATAGGTATCACACGGCGTGTGCAAGTATGATATCAAGATATCTTGATATATTGATATAGGGTAGGTAGTCGGCAACGACTAGGTAACGTCAAAACATTGACGGTTTACTATGTTACGTAACTACCCGATATTGCAGGGGAAAATGGTAGTTGTGTCAAAGTATTGACGGTATGGTGTCAATTAATTGACGCCGGTATGTAAATAATTACATAGTTTTAGGTAAAAGTTTTCCTATAATGTGGTAAACTTTTACACAATAAGGTAGTATAACGTCCGATAATATAGATTATGTAAACTTTTCACATTATAGCTACATTATAGCCACCGATTTATGGTGCGAATTATACTATAATATCAGGCAGTTAAAAGATAGTATTTACTAATATATAAAGATGGCATGGCATATGCAATGCTCTTATATTGCGCGATCATTAGTAGGGCCGGATTCCCGGCGGCAAGACAGCAAGATGCACACGGCATGTGCAAGACATTTAAGGGAGAATAGAAACATGGAGAATTTAAACACAGCTACAACAAACGCAATCAAGGCCAACAATGGGACGGAAGAACAATTGAGCGCATTTGACTGGTTATTTAATGGTAGCCGGGAAAACATCAGTATCGAAGCGGTCAAAGCATTTTACCATATTGGATCGTTCATGATCAAACTCGATACCAACAATACCCAAAAAGACGCAAAAGCAATCAGGGAGCAATACTTTGAGGGAAAAGGTCATTTGTCCAGGAACGACTACTCAGCCTGCAAACAGATTAGTAAAGGCTTTATGACATGTAACGAAGCGGTAAACGCCTACATTAAAAAGGGTATGGTATCGGTCAATGCTTCCCGTATCTGGGCGACGTTAAAACCTGCTAAAAAAGTCGATAGCTTGTCTACCAAAATTGAAAAGAAGATAAAAGGTATCAAGACTGCCGTTGATAGTACGTGTAAATTGATTGAGGAAGTCGACGGTTTTTCGGCTAAACTGGCAAAAATGCAAAGTCTGGAATTGGCGTTAATTGCTCAATTATCAGCGGTACGGGCGGAACTCAAACCCATGAAAAACAGTGAAGAGTATCACACCATGGTAGCTGAATTGGCCGGGGAAAATGATACGGCAGAACAGGCAATAGTCAAGATGGCAAGCTAAATAGCCTACACTACCATAAGGCAAGCAATGAGCCGACGTGAAAACGTCGGTTTTTTGCGTTATATGCCTTTTAAGTGGTATAGGTAGTCGTCACCGACTAACAGCGTTAAAACCGACGCCAACCAAATGGTAGTTGAATGCGGGATAATAGATTAGCAAGTACTAATATAAATGATCGACTTGCACACGACGTGTGCAAGTCAAGGGAGAATACAGGGAGTGAATATGAAGCATATCAATAACAGAGTAGTAATCAGAGACGACAAACTCATTTTCATGGTACGGGAGAAAGGAAAGCCGGATACGGTTTATTGCCAGCGTAAAAGGCTGCCGGCTAATACCTGTACCGAACGCTTGCAAGATCGTGATAAGTACTTTGAGCTTAGAGGAGAAACAGTCCCGTTTCTTAGTTATCTTAGGAATAAGTATGCATGGTCCTTAGCTGAGGGAGTAGAGTATATCTTACTTATCACGGGCCGCCCCATACTTACTAAGTATATCCTGTAGACGATAAACTAAAACATGAGGTAGTCGGTGCCGACTATGTACCGACTATCTGATGTGGTAGTTTGCCACATAATGGTAGTATACAGTTATGGAGGATACAACACTATGGAAGATTTAATGATTCAAGCTTTGCTCAAACACAATGAGGAGCTGAGGGCGGAACTGGACAGAGCTAAGGAAGTAATAAAACTCTTAGTCAATGAGCTTGACGTACCCAGGCAGGCGGAATAATTATGAATGAATACGAATACAAAATATATCAGTCTAATGGGGCGGGCCATAGAAGACTCTTAGCTACTACGTTTAATAAACGAATAGCCGAACAAATACGACGGGCCAGCCGATTTTACTTAGTAGTAGAAATTCATAAGGTGACAGACTAATGGTAGCTCTCGACGGCTTTCCAGGCGAGGCAATTGTATGGCTACTTATCTTAGCGGTAGCTTACCTATGGAGTGAATATAAACGAGGGAGGTAATGACAAATGGCTGACTGTGATAGGTGTTTTCATACTGATGAATGTTGTGAACTGCCGGATGATATCGAATGCGATTGTGTTCAAAAAGCGGTAGTCACTATTTATGGAGGAGAGCCTTGCAATATGTGTAGTGGGAGGCTTAACCTTTGCGTTAAACACGCCAAAGAAGAGGCGTACAGAATACTTAGGGCCGTAGAGAAACATGAGATAGCGGAAACACGGAGACGATTGAGTAATGACTAAAAAGCCTAAATACAAACTTATTAATCAGGGTATCTTAGTCACTGTCGACTATGGTAGAGTTAAATCAAAAACCGTTAGACAAAGGAGAGAGAAACGTGACATCAAACGCAGAGAGAAATGATTCGTTAGACGGGGCATCCTTGACAGGAATGTATGGCCGGACTTATAAAACTTCGGCTACCATTAAAGCTGACTTTGAGAAGGGCTTAGATTTTAAGTTCAATAAGATTGTTAGTCGGTATGATGGTAAACCTTGCAGTATTCGTGATATGAAAGTGGGTGATACTGTGAAGTTACGCTATAACCATAATGCGTCGTTTGTTGTGTATACTAAGACAGAGGAGTAATGATATTATGTTGCCTAAAAAGAGGAAGAAAATGCAAATAGAATATTGTTGCAGTAAGTGCGAGAAAATAATCGACATAGAATATATAGATCAGGATTACGATGCGTGGAAAGGAGGTACTATGATACAGGATGCGTTCCCTTATCTTAGTACCGATGAAAGAGAAATTATGCAAAGCGGTATATGCGGGGAGTGCTTTGATAGGATGTATAATTACGGCTAAACTAAAACATGAGGTAGTCGGTGCCGACTATGTACCGACTATCTGATGTGGTAGTTTGCCACATAATGGTAGTAAAACAATTCAAGGAGTAATTATTATGAGTGATGGAAAATTTGAATTATGGTTCGGTGATCTTATGCCCGACGCTCAAAAACGGTTAATGGAGTTCGATCCTACTACGCCGATGGAAACCCAAACTGATCAGAAGCCAATGGTCACGCTTAGAGTAAAATCGAAAAGTTCTCTTGAGGAGCTGCTGGACGAAATACTGGACGATCTTAAAGAAACCATCAATTGCGACGAATGTAAGAAAACGGAATGTGAGAAGCACCCGAATTTCGGAGAAGATGTACCAGATATAACGTAGTCAGCACCGACTACTTATGGTAGTCGATGGGCAAGTAACTTACTACTTATCTTGCCGTAGGGGTTGACTTTTACGCCCTAATGTGGTATAATATAGGTAGTAAAAGATGAGATAGAGAGTTTAAACGGCGGTCGGTATAGCTTGCACACGGCGTGTGCAACACTACCATAAGGGGGCGGGCCTTGAATACTAAAAGAATCGTGAAAATACAGATTATCAGGAACCTCGTGCGTGTCCCTTCACGTGCGGGCGTTCCTTTTATTATTTGTATTAGTAGTCGGCACCGACTACTTAGGAGGTAATTATTATGAGTAAGAAATTGATAGGGGATGGTAGTTTGCGCCCCGGAGATGAAGAAATTTTAGAATTACTTCCTAACGATTTGGTAGAATTAACGTGTAAAGATTCAGGCATTTCCGTTGAAATAGTATATAGAAGCCCTAATCCAGACGTCATAGCGAATCTTTATATAAAGAAAACTCCGAAAGGTATAAAATTTTATATAGATTCAGAAGATATCTAAACTTTAGCAGTAAGCGAAAGGCGGCCATTCCGGCCATATTATTAAACGTAGTCGGCACCGACTACATCTAACTTAGGAGGCTTTATGCCATTAGTTAAAATTAGTAACATCGTTGACAACATGTACCGTGACCGTAACCTCTTTCCCACAGACCCCACCAAAATTGCGGCCCTGGTTGAATCCATTAACCAGACTGGTTTCTGGGACAACATCCTCTGCCGGGTTCAGTTTAATGAGGTGAGTGACGGAACCGTCATCCTCGACAAAGATCATTTGATCGAACTCATGGCTGATGGTAGTCTGGACTTGGAGTCTGAAAAACTTGAACTGGCTTACGGCCATCACAGGCTTGACGCCCTGGTTGAAGCGGGCTTTGATGAGATTGACATCCCGGTCAAGTTCATTACGGATGAGGATATGCTCCGTATCATGTCCAATGAAAACAAGGAAGGTTGGGGTGGCTCCATCAAATCCATCCTTGAAACAGTGCGGCAGGTGAAAGGCCAGCTTAATTCCCTGTTCCAGGATTACTCCGGGTATGCTGATTATGTGGCAACCGTGGGCAAGGAGAAAGTGGCGTTCAGTAAGAAACAGTTCCAGGATGCCAAGGTCAATGGCATTGGCTATAGGACTGTTCAGGCATTTCTCGGCGACTCTTGGAATCCCACTGACGTACGTATTCCCATGGCGGCAATGAAGGCAATGGAGCATGGATATTTTGAGCAGAAAGATATCTTTCATTTCCCCACACTTGGTATTCTGGATGCCTTTACTGCCTGTATCGTCGCCCTTTACGAAGGCGGTAAAATCAAAGAGCGTGTTGAAGTTGACAAACTTGACAAAGAAGGTAAAATTGTCAGGGACGCTGACGGAAATCCGGTCAAGGTTAAGAAAGATCAGTTCACTACTGTTCTGGCCCCTGCCTGGCCCTTGGCTTTTAAGAAGAAAATGACCAAATCTTTGCTGGAACAGTGCCTGCCTTCCGACACCAAAGACGACCAGGTGGAGGAAGTTTTGGATTATGTCAAGGAAACCATCCTTACACAGTCCGAGATTAACAAACGTCGGGTCAATATGCTGAAGAAGCAGTCGGCACCGACTGCCTCCGGTACAGCGGAATATCGGCTTAAAAAGGAAATCGTGCGGGCTTACTTCCCGAGCTTTGACCCTGCCACTCCCGACGAGGAACGTGAGAAACTCCATGCTCAGTTGGTAGGTAAAGACATGAAAGATTTCATGGCTGATCCCGATATCGCTGGATGGGGCCTTCTTGATGGAATGGTAGCCGATCTTGAGGATATGTTCAAAGTCCTGTTGTCTCCCCTTGAGGAAGGTGCGTCCGATCTTCAGGAAGAAATGGATCAGGAACAGGGGACTTCCGAGTCCTATGAATCTGACTATAAAGACCTGGAGATCGAGCTGGACGAAAAAGACGAGTCCGGCGCCGTTATAGCCAAGCCCATTGGCCAGGTTGCGAGGGATGTTGTTGATCTGTTGCTGGTTGCCAAAGCGGGCATGGCCGGACTTACCCTGAGAGCCTCAGAGATTGATCTGGACTCCGATGAAGTCTTGAACGAAGCCCTTCGTTCCGCCATCACCGACACCTGTGTCCTGTATGCTTCCGCCGCTTCCACAGAAGACCTGGGATATCTCGTAAGAGAAGTCATGGAAAGTCTGATTGATCCGGAAGTTGCAACAGTTGAAGAGACTCCGGTCAAGGAGAAGAAAAAGAAAAAAGCTGCTAAGAAATAGGTTCTTAGTCGGCACCGACTACTAACAAAGATAAGTCTCTCCGGTCTGGTCTTTGTTAGGAGTCGTATAAACTACCATAAGGGAATGACCGCCCTTATGGTAGTTCACCAAAACCTGGAGGTAAAAAAATATGAGTTTAAGTGTAGCTAAGATCAAAGAACTACAGGAAGCCACGGGGCATAGTGTGTTTTCCCCTTCTTCAATGAAGAGGATTATATTATGCCCCGCTTCTGTTGCGATGGAGTTAAAAGCTCCGGTCCCGGAGACGTCAGAGTTTGCGGCTAAAGGTACTCTGCTTCATGAATATTGTGAGTTGGTTTTGTCCACGGCTATGGAAAATCCCATGATGTTTATAAATGAGCAAAAGTGGGAGGACGACGACAAAGTCCTTGTCATAGATGCTATAAACTACGTGCTTAGGATCATGGAGAAGCACGTAGGTGAAGCAACGGTGACATTAGAGGCTAAAGGATCGCTATCAGAGTGGGGTATGCCCGAAATATACGGGACTATGGATGTTAAGATAGAATCCGAAGCTCGATTAGATGTACTCGACTATAAGTTTGGATTCGGTATCCAAGTCTTTGCGACCGGCAACCCACAGTGTGGAATTTATCTGGCGAGCGGCATCCCGTTCGGTGATGGTAGTATACCTGATAAAAAATTATTTGTTCACATTGTCCAGCCCCCGCTTAACCACTATGATGAATGGGAAGTGGATTGGGGGACACTGGTATCCCTGATTTTAACTGACGTAGGGAACGCCGTAAAGGTAGCTAAGTCCAAAGACCCCGAGTTTAATCCATCCATGGAG
>PJEL010003167.1_pt1 | contig 14360 bp, 10 predicted proteins | sample 1853271 | NCBI WGS metagenome assembly PJEL01 (sample SAMN08108733, study PRJNA415343) | Invertebrate metagenome, whole genome shotgun sequencing project. | host: Globobulimina | place: Sweden: Gullmar Fjord | collected 2015-08 | reverse complement strand
TGCCTGTTCATTTTGCCAAATATCAAACTCATCCGGCTCAACAGGACGTTGGGCATAACCTGCGGCCTGCCGTTTTTCCATTTCAAGAATTTGGTAATGACCTAAAGCCAGTTCCAGGGCTTCCCTAATAAAAGCAGAGCGGGTTATATTGAGTTCTTTAGTGATTCTATCAACCTTAACCAGCAACGGTTCATCAATGGTCATTTGAATTGTTTTCATCAGCATCACCTATAAATATGATTATGTGGATTGTACCCCACATCAGTACCCAAAACAAATAGATACTAAATTCTCATCCATCCCTTGCCTTCATTGGGCCAGCTAACTAGAAACCGGGTTTTTGTTTGGGCTGAATCATCTCAAGGCTCCAGACAATTCAGGCTGCTATAAACTTCGTTTACCTTAGTAAAAACACGGTTTTTTTAATCCGTTCCTTTCTCAAATCCGCTGTACTGCTTTTAATCCGTTCCATTTCCCAATCCGTTGTACTGCCTTTAATCCGTTTCTTTCCCAATTCGTTGTAGTATTGTTTGTTATTCAACATCTGCTTGATTACTACCCCAAAAGTGTGCTTTCCCTGGTTTTTGTAGCCCTACACCTAACTATGCAATAACTTTCAGCCACCAATTAACACGAATTATAGTTAAAAAAATTAGTGAAATCCATGCTAATTCATGGCAACTACTTATCAATCCAACCACTTTGTAGGCAGCAATTCCAAATACGGCCTTCCTCTGCCGGATCAGCAACAACGATTGTAATCGCCCTCTCAAAACAGTCCCCGGCAACTTCAAATTTAGAATTACTGAACTAAAGCCGAAATATCCACTATCATAAACAAGAAATAAAAAATAGTCTAAAATAGCCGCTTTGATTAAGCATTGGTATAGGCTTAACAGGGAGTAAACAGGGAGGAAGCAGGGAGGAAGCAAAGAGGAAATAGGGAGCAAACATAGGGGTAGCATAGTGTACCTATACTACCCAACTTGCGAAACGTTACTTCTTGCTGGCTTTTGACTTTAATCATCCCCCTCAAAATGGGTAATCGTCCATCTCCCCCACAGGGCTGTTCAGTTCTAAAGTGAGATACACCAAACCCGCCAAAAGAACCGCAAAATTAACTAAGGTTTTTCCTATTTTTAAATCGTCCCAAAATTTGTAAACTACTATAGCTTCAAGTCTAACCCTATTGCAAGTAAATAGAAAAATACCTTTTGCTGTTTTTTATAAAACAAAACCTTACTGCCGCATTTCCGCAAACAATGTTCTGGCTTTAAGATGTTTGATTGTTAAAACCGCTTTTGGGATGATTATTTTTTAGGAAATGCTTTAATAGGATATCTATCTCAAAAATTAAAATTGCCCTTACTTAAGGACACTTAAGGGTTTCTTGTTTACCTTTCCTTACCCCTACCCCAAAAAACCTCAAAGAGCATCTTTTTTGCATCTCTCCTTTTCAGGGTATAATCGCCTCACCTACTTCATCAAATTGAGGCCCGGCAATGATAACTGAACAACAAAAAATTACCAGAAGCGCCTCGTCAAACACAGAAGCCCACATTCGAAATCTGTTCTCAGACAGCATCATTGAGAATGTCAACGTCTGGCTGAACGTGCATGATAATGATCTGAATATCATACATTGGAATAAAGTGGCCGAAGAAATCAGCGGCTACTCCCGCGACGAAGTATTGGGCCATACCAAAATATGGGAGTGGCTCTACCCAGACGAAGTGTATCGTAAGCAGAGTATGAGCCAGGCCTACAATATTGTTATCGAAAACAAGCTCATGAGCTATTTTGAAAGAGAAATTCTGTGCAAAGAAGGGCAGCTAAAGACTATATTGTGGAACTCCCGCAGCTTAAAGGACGAACAAGGGGAAATTTATGGGGCAATTACTTTTGGCTACGACATTACTGACCGTAAACATGCCGAAGAAGCTTTAAAAAAAGCGCACGATGAACTATCCGTTTTGTACGATGTGGCCTCGGTTGCCAGCGAGTCGATTGACCTGAATACCATCATGAAAAGCTCGCTAGATCGGGTGTTGCCCACCATGAAAAGCAAAAAAGGGGCAATTCATTTATGGGATCCTCAAACAAAAACCTTATATCTGGCCGCTCATAAAGGGTTGTCACATACCACCATTACCCAACTCGATTTAATATCGTTAGACAGCGGCTTGATTAGCCAGGTATTTGAGCAAAGCAAAGCAGTGATAGTGTCTGATATGGGCCAGTTGTTAAAGATCAGGAATGCACCTGCCAATGTACTCCATACCTATTTGGGTGTGCCGATGCGGGCCAAAGGCAAAGCCCTGGGCGTGATTAGCGTGTTTGGCAAAGCCGGACATCACTTTAGTTCAGAAGAGACAACCCTTCTAACTTCTATTGCCCGCCAGGTAGGCGTGGCCGTAGAAAATGCCAGGCTGTATCAGGAGGCTGGCCAATTGGCGGTAATGGAAGAACGCAGACGATTAGCCCGAGAGCTACACGACTCGGTTACGCAATCGCTTTTTAGCCTGACCCTGCTGGCCGAAGCAGGTCAACGGTTACTGCGAAGCGGCAAGTTGGAAGACACCGAAAAACACCTGACCTGGCTAAATGAAACCGCCCAGGATGCACTCAAAGAGATGCGCTTGCTGGTTTATGAATTGCGCCCGCTGGTTCTGGAGACAGGGGGGCTGGTTACCGCTATTCAGCAAAGATTAAATGCCGTTGAGCGACGGGCGGGGATTAAAGCCCACCTGATAGCCGACCAAGCTGTGGAATTGCCCCTTCGCCTTGAAGAGGGGTTATACCGCATCATTCAAGAGGCATTGAACAACAGCCTCAAACACGCTGCAGCCACCTCTGTTACGGTCCAACTTAACACCAATGATATAGGGGTGAAGGCAGAAGTTGTGGATAATGGGCTTGGCTTTAATAGCCGCGCCGGTCACAAAAAGGGCGGCATGGGCCTGCTCAGTATGCGCGAACGGGCCGAAAAATTGGGAGGGCAGTTGCAAATTGTGTCAAAACCTGAGCAGGGTACAAAAATAGAAGTTAGCATAAACTGGGCCCAACTGCCGGCCTTGGGAGTGAATTTATGAGCGAAACAATCCGTATTTTTGTTGCCGATGACCACGCCGTTGTGCGCCGAGGAATACACGCCCTCATCGCCACCGAACCGGGGATGGAAGTTGTGGGCGAGGCCGATAACGGCCAAGACGCGGTCTGCTTGGTGCGCCAGCTAAAGCCGGATGTCATTCTGATGGACCTGATGATGCCCAAAATGGGAGGCATTGAAGCCATCGACCAGATTACCCATGAGAATCCCGAGGCCCACATCCTGGCCCTGACCAGCTTTGCCGAAGACGATAAAGTTTTTCCGGCTATCAAAGCCGGTGCCTTAGGTTACCTGCTCAAAGATGCTTCCCCCCATCAACTACTCCAGGCCATCCGCGACGTATATCGGGGCGTGTCATCCCTTGACCCTACTGTGGCCCTAAAACTCATCAATGAAATCAACCGCCCCTCAAACTTGCCGACAAGCGAGCAGCCCTTAACCGAACGCGAAGTGGAAGTGCTAAAACGGGTGGCTCAAGGGTTAACCAATCAAGAAATTGCCGATATGCTGCACATTAGCGAGCGCACGGTTCGCAACCACGTTGGCAATATACTCAACAAACTCCACCTGGCAAATCGCACCCAGGCTGCCCTGTACGCCCTACGAGAAGGGTTAGCCAGCCTCAATTCGACCTAAGCAATCACCAAGTCATTTGTCACCCCCATAAGTCATTTGTACCACCAAAGCCCGTTCTGAAAATGGGCTTTTTGTCTCACAAAAAACGTGTCGTTTGACCGATGTCAAAACGGCTAAATTCCTGTAGAATGATTGTGCCTTGTCACATCTTTTCTATCCACATTCACACTAAGGAATGAGAATTAATTAATTTGCCCAATGTCATGGCGAGCGAAGCGAAGCAATCCCCGTTTGCAAGCAGGAGATTGCTTCGTCACTACGCTTCTCGCAATGACAAAGGTGATAGTTATTTAATCCCGATTCCTAAATATAATAAACAAAAGTGAGGTTTCTAATGAAGAGAGTACTGTTTATACTTTTATTACTTGGAGTTATGTTACTGCTTGCGGCTTGCAATCAGTCAAGCAGCCAGCCACAGCCAGCTAAAGAAGAGCCGGCGCAAGAAGAATCTGCTGCCGAAGAAGCCGTTACCAGCGCAGATGCCTCACGGGTACTGCGAGCGTCCTTTGCCTGGCCCACCGCCATTGACCCGGCTGTTGGTTCAGATTTTTCCAGCTCCACCGCCCTGGCTAACCTGTATGACACGTTGGTTTTCCCCAACTCCGACGGCAGCGTTCAACCCTGGCTGGCCGAAAGTTGGGAGGTCTCTGAAGATGGCCTGACCTGGACCTTCAAACTGAAGCAAGGGGTCAAATTTCACGATGGCAGCGAATTGCAGGCCAGCGACGTGGCTTACAGTATAAAGCGCATGTTGACTGTGGGCGAAGGTTTTGCTTACATGTTCATCGATGTGGTTGACAGCGCCAGCGCCGTTGATGATTACACCGTTGAATTCACATTAGTCCAACCCAATGGCCTTTTCCTGCCCAGCCTGGCCCGGCTCTACGTACTTAATGAGGATTTGGTTCGGGCCAACACCAAAGCTGAAGGGCCTTACGGCGATGAAGGCGACTACGGTCAGGAATTTTTGCTGACCAACGACGCTGGTTCAGGCTCCTATACGGTGACAGAATTTCCGCTGGAAGAGTACATTTTGATGGAAAAATTCTCTGCTTGGCATAGCGACTTTGTAGCCAACGCGCCCGACCAATTCCGGATGCTGGCCGCCACCGAAACCGCCACGGTGCGCACCTTGATGTCTAACGGGGAACTCGACATTTCTGACCAGTGGCAGACCATTGAAGCCCTGGAAGCCCTCCAGAAACTTGAGGGAATTGATGTGGCTGATTTCTCGAACCTGACCAGCTTCTACTTTATGCTTAATAACAAACTTGCGCCCCTGGATGATATCCATTGCCGCCGGGCGATTTCTTACGGGTTTGACTACGACACCGCCGTTAGCCTGGAATGGCCCGGCACTAAGGCGATGGTAGGGCCAGCACCGCAAGCTTTAGGCGGCCATAACCCAGAGGTAATGGTTTACCCCTACGACCCGGAAAAGGCCGCCGCAGAATTGGCTCAGTGCCAGTACGCCGACTCCATTAGCCAGCATCCTATTGAGTTTATCTGGATTTCTGAAGTGCCCGACGAAGAAAAATTCGCCCTGTTATTCCAATCTAATATGGCTGCCATTGGCATCCCGGTAGAAATTGTTTCCACCCCCTGGCTATCGGTGGTTGAAAACACCTCTACCCTGGAAACCAGTTCTCATCTGGTCAGCATTTACGTTACTGCCGACCTGCCCGAAGCCGGCCCCATGCTCAAACAGCGCTATCATTCAAGCACCGCCGCCACCTGGTCACAAAACGAATGGCTGCAAGACGCGGACCTCGATGCCGCCATTGACGAGGCCCTGACAACAGTAGACCAAGTTGAACGCTTTGCCAAGTATCAAGACATTCAGGCAAAATTGGCCGAACAGGCACCTTCGCTCTTTGTTTATGATCAGGTTGAAAAGCACGCCTATCAAAGCTATCTCGACTGGCCCCCGGCCAGAGGAGAAATTATCCCCATGGGCGGGTACAACATCCTGGCTGCCAGAATCGGGATAAACAAATAAGTCATTATCAGAAGTAGGGAGTAAGGAGCAAAGGGTTTCTTACTTTCCCTTACTCCCCTACTTCCTGCTCCCCGGAAAATAGTTTATGCAAACACTCATCTTTATTATTAAGCGAGCAGCACATTCCATTTTTGTCTTGCTCGGATTGTCAATAGTTATCTTCATCATCTCTCGCGTCATTCCGGGCGACCCGGCTCGCATTGCGGCGGGGGCGCGGGCACCCGATTGGGTGGTAGACAACTTGCGAGAGCAGATGCACCTGAACGACTCGCTGCCGCTGCAATATGGCTATTGGCTGACCGATGCGCTGCAAGGCAATTTTGGCCTCTCGCTGGTTACCCGGCGCAATGTTGCCAACGACATAATGGAATTTTTCCCAGCCACCTTTGAATTGGCCCTTTATGCTGGTTTGATTATGGCCGTGTTGGGTATTAGCCTGGGGACTATCTCGGCTCGGCACAAAGATAGTTGGATTGATAACCTGGTACGAGTTATCTCTTATTTGGGCGTAGTTACGCCCTCCTTTGTCTGGGCCATCATCTTTCTGCTTATCTTTGGTTTTGTCCTTAATTGGCTGCCCACCATCGGCCGGCTAAGTGAAGGTTTTAAACCGCCCCCAACCCTAACCGGCCTGTATACTATTGACGCGCTCCTCACCGGCAATCCGAAACTGTTTTGGGATGCCTTCCGTCACCTGATTTTACCGGCCCTGGCCCTGTCAATGGGGTCAATGGCCCAACAGGCCCGCATCACTCGCTCGGCTATGTCCGATAACCTGAGCAAAGATTATATTGCCGCCGGACGTGCGCTGGGTATTCCGGAACGGGTGATGATGAACAAATTTCTACTGAAACCGTCCCTCATTCCCACCATCTCTATTCTGGGCTTGGATTTTGCGGCTACTATGAGCAACGCCTTCCTGGTTGAACTCATTTTCAACTGGCCCGGTATTTCGCGCTATGGCATCAATGCTATGCTGCGCAAAGACCTTAACGCCATTGCCGCCGTCATTTTGGTGCTGGGGGTTGTCTTTATTGTGGCCAACATTTTGGTAGACATTACCGTCGCCCAGCTTGATCCCCGCATTCGGTTGAGCGCAGCCAGGGGAGAGTAAAAATGACCGAACAAATTACCCCCCTAACAATTACCGCCGACACCTGGAAACAGTTGGAGCGCAGCAACCGCCGCGAAAATTGGGGGCGAGCCTGGTACAAATTCTCACACAACCCCCTCTCGGTGATAGGCCTGCTAACGGTAACGACGGTTATTCTGCTGGCAATTTTTGCACCTTATGTTACACCCTACCCGGAACACGCCGGCCCCTTTACCGACTTTGCCAACGCCAAACAGCCTCCCGGTTTGGCTCACCCCTTTGGCACCGACGTAATTGGCCGCGACATTTTGACCCGCACAGTTTTTGGCTTTCGTTTTTCGTTGAGCATGGGGCTTATTGTTTTAAGCCTGGTTGTGCCGCCTGGGGTACTGCTTGGCCTGCTGGCCGGATATTATCACGGCTCCTGGATTGATACGGTCATTATGCGCATCACCGATATTTTCCTGGCCGTCCCTCCGCTCATTTTGGCCCTGGCTATTGCCTCGATGCTCAAGCCAAACCTGATCAACTCAATGATGGCCGTATCGCTGATGTGGTGGCCCTGGTACACCCGCTTGGTCTATGGTCTGGCAACCCAATTACGCAACGAATATTTCGTCAAGTCGGCCGAGACGATGGGCGCCGGCTGGCTGCACATCTTGTTTAAGGAAATTTTGCCCAACTGCGTATCGCCCATTTTTACCAAAATGAGCCTGGACATGGGCTGGGTGATTTTGATTGGGGCCTCGTTAAGTTTTGTGGGTTTAGGCGTGCAGCCCCCCAAGCCGGGTTTGGGCACAATGGTTGCCAACGGCTCCCGTTTCTTACCCGATTTGTGGTGGATGTCGCTCTTTCCGGCCCTGGGCATTGTGGTGATTGTGTTGGGTTTTAATCTGTTAGGCGACGGCCTGCGAGACCTGTTTGCGGCGGAGGAGGTATAGTGACCACCCAAGCTTTACTGAAAGTCAAAAACCTGCAACTAGATTACAAAGTTTATGGCGGTTCTTTAAAAGTACTCAATGGGGTAAACTTTGTGATCCATCCTGGCGAAAAAGTTGGGCTGGTGGGTGAAACCGGCTGCGGCAAAACCAGCACAATGAAGGCTGTTTTGCGTATTTTGCCCACCCCACCGGCCCAAATTAGGGGCGGACAAATTCACCTCAAAGGTCAGGACATTTTGCAGATGAGCCAAAAAGAGTTGCAAGCTGTCCGGGGCAACGGTATTTCGATGATTTTTCAAGACCCCACCGCTGCCCTTAACCCTGTATTTACCATCGGCCAGCAATTGAACGCCGTAATCAAATATTCCGCCCCACAGGGCCATAAAGCCTCTAAACGACAGCTTAAAGAGGCCGCCATAACCGCCCTGACAGAAGTCTCTCTGGCCGACCCAGAACGATTGCTCAAGGCTTATCCAGTGCAACTCAGCGGGGGGATGCGCCAACGGGTCTGCATTGCTATGGCCCTGGCAACCCAACCGGAACTGCTGATTGCCGATGAGCCGGGCACTGCCCTGGATGTAACCATTCAGGACCAAGTATTGCGTTTGCTGCACAATCTGGTGCAGGAAAAAAACACCTCGGTCATCCTCATCACCCACACCTTGGGGGTGGTTCGGCAGGTAACAGACCGGGTGTACGTAATGTACGCTGGCAATATGATAGAGTCAGCGGCCACGCCAAAACTATTTGCCAACCCCAGTCATCCCTATACCCAGGGGTTGATGGCAGCGGTGCCTCGCTTGAGCGGAGGGGGTGTAACCGAAGGCATTCCCGGCCACATTCCCGATTATTCAAATCCGCCCTCTGGCTGTCGCTTTCATCCTCGCTGCCCACGTGCCATGGACATCTGCCGGCGAGAAAAACCGCCGCTTTACGGGGTTGATCAAGGGCATGAGGTGGCTTGTTTTCTGTATGACAGGAACAGTGAGCAATGAAACCAATCTTAACCTACAACAAGCTGAAAAAACATTTCGTTATCGGCCACAAAGACCTGTTCAAGCGAGAGCCAATTTCCGTAAAGGCAGTTGACGGCATCTCTTTTGAGATTAACAGTGGCGAGGTGTTTGGTCTAGTTGGCGAATCCGGGTCGGGCAAAAGCACCGTAGCTTATACCACTATTGGGATGTATGCCCCGACTTCCGGTCTGATAAAGTTCAAAGGTGAAAGTTTGTTTAGAAATGGCAAACGCCCCACCCATATCAAAAAAGAGATCCAAATTGTCTTTCAAGACCCCGGCTCTTCCTTGAACCCCAGGCAGAACATCAAACAAATTCTTGAATTGCCGCTAAAAATCCATCGGCCTGAGCTGAAAAATCGCTTGCAGGAGACAGCCCGGCTGCTGGATCTGGTCGAACTGCCGCTGGAGTATATGCACAAATATCCTCGCACCCTCAGCGGCGGCGAAAGACAAATTGTGGCTGTTGCCCGCGCCCTGGCAACCAAGCCATCCTTTATTATCCTGGATGAACCAACCTCGGCCCTGGATGTTTCGGTTCAGGGTAAGGTCATCAACCTGCTTATGCGCCTGAAAAAAGAGAGCCAGCTCTCCTATCTCTTTATCACCCACGATTTGAGCTTGATGCGTAATGTGGCTTCGCGGGTGGCTATCATGTACCTGGGCAAAATTTGCGAGCTTGCCAGGGTCGACAACTTTTTTGAAAATCCCCAACATCCCTACACCCAAATGCTGCTCTCTTCTATTCCGCTTGTGTCAGAAGCGGAAGAGCAGTTAAAACCGGAAAAGGTGGTCTCAAGCGGAGAGATTCCCAGCCCGGTCAATATTCCGCCCGGCTGTAGCTTTCACCTGCGCTGCCCCTACAAAATGGATATCTGCGCCCAGCTTGACCCGGAGATGATAGAACTAAGCTCCACCCACTCGGTGCGGTGTCATTTGTTTATGGAGAAAGGAAGTAAGGAGCAATGAAAACAACGATCAAGACAACAATGAACACAGCCACAGGAAAAGAGCAACTATGATTCGCTTAACTGTGCTTTATAACTTGCAGCCCTATGTGGACGAAAAGGAGTTTCTGGAATGGCGACTCACCGCTCACCAGGAAGCAAATATGTCTGTTCCCGGTGTCATTCGCTCTGATTTCGCCCGCATTGAGCAAGAGTGGTCAGAGGGTACACAGCCGCCGCCCTATCAATTCATGACCACGGCTGATTGGCCCGATATGGAGAGCTTTCAAAACGCCTTTTACGACCCTGACTATCAAGAGGCTTTGCAGGAAAATCTAAAAATGCTCAAAGACCCCATTTTTCTTATCAGTGAAATATTGATCCATGAAACAAAGGAGGAAATTTTATGACCAGAGTAGCGACAGACATCGGGGGAACCTTTACCGATCTTGTTTATGTAACCTCAACTGGAACGGTTGGCACGGCAAAAAGCCACACCACACCGGGACAATTTGAAAAGGGTGTTATGGATGTAATTGAAGCCGGTCGCATTACCCCCAGCCAATTTGTGTCCTTTGTACACGGCACAACCATTGTTATTAACGCCATCACCGAGAAAAAGGGGGCCAAGACAGCGCTCATCACCAGTCAGGGTTTTCGTGACGTGTTAGAAATTGGGCGTGGCAATCGCCCTGACTACTTCAACCTTGAATACAACAAACCAAGCCCCTTTGTCAGGCGATATTTACGCCGCGAGGTGCCTGGCCGGATTAACTACAAGGGAATTGAGGCCCAAGAGCTTGACCTGTCTGGCTTAGCGGCCATTCTGGATGACTTTCGGGCTGAAGGTGTTGAAGCCATTGCCATTTGTTTGCTTAACTCCTACGCCAATTCAGCCCACGAAGAAGCGACCTTGAGCCGAATCAGGGCACTGTGGCCGGAAGTATCGGTAGTGGCATCGTACCAGATTACCCGCGAGTGGCGCGAATATGAACGCAGCAATACGGTCGTGATGTCCGCCTACGTGCAGCCCATTGCCCACCGTTATCTCGATGACCTCACCGGCCGTCTGGCTGAGGCGGGGATGACATGCACACCCTACATCATGCAATCTAACTGCGGCGTGGATACCGTTAAAAACACCCGTCAAATCCCTATCACCATGATTGAATCTGGCCCGGCCAGCGGGATTTGGGGCGCGGCAACCCTGGGCCGCTTGATTAGCGAAACGGAGGTTATTGCCCTGGATATTGGCGGTACCACAGCCAAATGTGGCTTGATTACCGGCGGCGAAGTTAAGCTGAACAGCAACTATACGGTTCAGCAAAGCGATGTGTTCGCCGGATACCCGGTTATGGTGCCGGTGGTGGACCTGGTTGAGATTGGGCAGGGCGGCGGCTCTATTGCCTGGGTAGATGAATTTGAGCGGCTGCACGTGGGGCCGCAAAGCGCCGGGGCCGTGCCAGGGCCTGTCTCTTATGACATCGGCGGAACCGAGGCCACGACCACCGACGCCAATCTGTCCCTGGGCTGCATCAACCCGGATTATTTCTGCGGCGGCACAATAACCGCCAATATGGAAGCTGTGGAAAGCGCGCTGGATAAAGTGGCCGGAACGCTTAACATCAGCCGGCAAGAAACGGCACGCGGTATTGTCCGCCTGGCCAACAATAATATGGTCAACGCCATCAAGCTGATTTCGGTTAACCGAGGTCATGACCCGCGCGATTTTACACTCATCGCCTTTGGCGGCGGCGGCGGAATGCACGCCTGCACCCTGGCAAAAGATCTGGGCATTAAAAAGGTGGTCATTCCCAATCAGTCGGGGGTCTTTTCAGCCTGGGGGATGTTGCTGAGCGACCTACGCCGCGATTATCTGCAAACCCAGATTGTAGAACTATCCGCTTCGGACGCGGTTCAACAACTCACCGCCAGCTTTGCCGCGCTGGAAGAAGAGGCCTATCAAGCCTATGAAGCGGAGAATATTGATCGCTCCCGGGTGCATTTCTTGCGCTACGCTCGTTTACGCTACCAAAATCAAGAACATTCCACCGAAATTGATCTGCCGGGCGGGCCAATCACAGCCAGCCAGATGGATGACATCCTGGAACATTTCCACACCAACTACGAGCGTGAATACACCTATCGCCTGGACGCACCCGTAGAACTGGTCACCTACCACCTGATCGCCATTGCCGAAGTCGACAAACTGGAGCCGCAAAAAGTGCCACCTAGCGAAAAGGATACGGCAGATGCCATCAAAGGTTACCGCGAGGTAGATTATCTTGCTGCCGGTATCCATCAGGCCACGCTTTATAACGGCGTTGCCCTGGCCCCGGGCATGAGTTTTATCGGCCCAGCCATCATCGAAGAGGCAGAAACAACCATTGTTATCCCGCCCGATATGTCGTGTCAGGTAGATGAATACGGCAACTATCAAATCTTGACGACTCAGTAAGGAGAAAACTATGTCTAAACAATATGATCCAATCACCCTGGAAATCATCCAAAACTCATTACAGGCGGCAGCCGACGAGATGTTTGCCGCTTTGCGCCGCGCCGCTATGAGCGCAATCATCTACGAAGTACTCGATATGGGAACCGGCATCACCGACAAATATGGCGAGTTGGCCGGTTCCGGAGCCGGCATCCCGGCCTTCGTTGGTGTTCTTGACAAAACGGTCAAGAAAATCATCGCCAAGTTTGAACCAACGGGCGATATTGAAGCCGGCGACGTTTTTATGACCAACGACCCCTACAATGGCGGCGTCACCCATCTGAACGACATGGTTCTGGTTATGCCCGTCTTTGCCGAGAGCAAAATCGTGGCCTGGACAGCCAACATAGCCCACTGGAATGATGTCGGCGGTATGGTTCCCGGCAGTATGTCTACCGACGCGATTGAGATTTTTCAAGAGGGAATAATCTATCCGGGGGTCAAGCTGATCGCCAGAGGTAAACCAATCCAAGCGGTCTTTGACATCCTGACCGCCAACTGCCGTATGCCCGATTTTCTGACGGGCGATTTATGGGCTGGGGTGGCTTCTGTGCGTGTGGGAGAACGCCGTATCCTGGAAATTGTCAATAAGTACGGCCAGGATGTCTTTCTGCACGCCCTGGAGCAATATATGGATTACGGCGAGCAGGTCAGCCTCAACGCCCTGAAACAGTTGCCAAAGGGCATCTTCTCCCTAGAGGAAGAGCAAGACAATGGACAAGTCTACAAAGTTGCTGTCGAAATCACGGCTGACGAATTTATTGTTGACTTGCGCGGCAATCCCGATCAGGACGGCGGCCCCTTCAATATGAGCGCGGATGAAGCCGTTGTTTCCTGTCAAATGGCCTTTAAAAACGTCACCGCGCCGAATAAAACAGCCAACGGGGGCACATTCCGCCCCTTAAAGGTTTTGTTGCGTCAGGGCACTGTCTTTAATCCCCATCATCCGGCAGCGATGGGCATTTATTATGAAATAGGGATGCGCTTACACGATTTGATTATGCGTTGTCTGGCAGAACATATGCCTGATCGCGTACCTGCCGGGGGTTTTGCTTCTATATGCGGCACACTCTTTGGCGGCATCCACCCGGATACCGGCCGTCCTTACGCCGTTATCGAGCCGGAACTTGGCGGCTGGGGCGGTTCTCATACTAGGGATGGTATGCCGGGCCAATTTTCACCCTTCCACGGCGAAACGTACAATTGCCCGGCTGAAGTTGCCGAGGCGCGTTATGGGGTCACGGTGGACTACCTCAGTTTCCACGATGAAGATGGCGGCGCGGGGCTACATCGGGGCGGTAAAGGCGTCCGCATTGATTATCGCATCCGCTCCGACAATGCCTGGCTGACAGTTGCTTATACCCGAGACAAATTTCCACCCTGGCCCTTAAAAGGCGGCCAGCCCGGCTCGCCAAATCACATCATCATTCGCCGGACCAATGGCGAGCAAGAACGTTACGCAGTTGTCAGCGGCCTGACGCTCAATACGGATGACGTAATCCAGGTGATGACAGCCACTGGTGCCGGCTGGGGAGACCCACTGGAGCGCAATCCGGCGTTGGTGCAAGAAGACCTAAAAAACGGCTACATTACCCCAGAGCAAGCAAATCGCTACTATGGTTTATAGTCATCCTATTTCATTTGTATGAGGACGTGAGAAACCCAAGCGTAAACATCTTGGGCTTCAGCCAGCTCAATGGGTTTCTCCAGGGAGAAGCCGGTTTGAGCACAGATGGGCAAAAGATGCTGGCCTTTCATCCCCTATCTAAAGCATAAGGGGTTTTCCTGGCTTCTCCAATAAGTTAAAAACCAGGGTTTGCTGTGATACAAAGCACCTTTTGCTATTCCATATTCGTGCAACTCATTTAGGATGACTATAGACAAAGCCGACATTTGAGGGTCAAATTCAAGCTAACTATCCAAGACCTTTAGGGTTTTCTCAAGGGTCAACATTTAGCAAAAATTTGCAATTACGCTCATAAACCCAAAGCAATAGTGTCTCTTAAAACCCTAAAGGTCTGCTAGTTGGGTAATTACGCCTAAGCGGTATTATTATCGTCATACTGTGAGAAACCCAAGCGTATAACGTCGGCGAAACTATGTATCGCAAGCTTCCCACGAAC
>PJEL010003166.1_pt1 | contig 14360 bp, 11 predicted proteins | sample 1853271 | NCBI WGS metagenome assembly PJEL01 (sample SAMN08108733, study PRJNA415343) | Invertebrate metagenome, whole genome shotgun sequencing project. | host: Globobulimina | place: Sweden: Gullmar Fjord | collected 2015-08 | reverse complement strand
CTTTCAGCAAAGAGGCGGATGCGGAGGGCAACAAAGTTGTCATCAACCTCAGGCAGGTGCTGATCTCAACATGGAACTCACCATCACCCTGCAGGAAGTGCTCAACGGCACCGAAAAAACAATTGCTCTGGGCAGAGGGGCCAATGCCGACAAAGTATCCGTTAAAGTGCCAGCTGGCATAGAATCCGGCAAAAAACTTCGGGTAACCGGCAAGGGCTCGTCTTCTCCAAATGGTGGCCCTGCAGGAAACCTCTATCTCCTGATCAAGGTCGAAGAAAACACTGTTTTCCAAAGAGAAGACAATGACCTTATTACTGAAAAACAGATCCCATTCAGTTCTGCCGCAAAGGGAGACAAAATACCCGTTACTACCCTAGACGGAAAAACATTTAACCTGAAAATCCCAGCCGGAATTCAACCCCAATCAAAACTTCGTCTCAAAGGACACGGGTTACCGGCAGGCCCCATGGGCCCGAGAGGTGATCTATTTGTGAAATTCCAAGTTCAAGTTCCACAGACATTATCGCCAGAGCAGGAAGAACTTGTTAAAAAGATGGTGCAAGCAGGACTTTAATTGATGGAGCAAAGGTGCCCCTTCTCCTTTTACAAACATCCAGTCAATTAAATAACTAACGACACAAACATGGTGGACATATTAAAAAGATATTTCTTGGGCAGACCACCCCGCAGATAAATATCATCTTTAATCATGGTCAAAACTTCTGTCATCAAAACCTCATACCCCATATTAATATAGCCATCCTTGCCACCTTCATTAGTTCGGAATAGCAATTTTCCATCTTTTCCCTTATAAGTTTTCAACCGCCAATTGACCTGACTTATATTAAGATGGAGACGCTGCAATCGTTCCAGCGGAATCTGCAGACCAGATATCAAAATTTTGTTTTCATCAAGACCGTATGCCTCCTTGATGCTCTTCGCAAGTCCCAGTCCAATTAAATAGACTCGATCTTTCTCCACTGGATCATCTGCAAAAGCTTCGTTTAATAAAATATGGGAGTTTTTTTTGGCAGTGCCCTCATAGTTGGCACGGTCATGATAAATTTGCCTTATGCGCTTCTGTCTCCAGACTAGATCTGGCTCATATTTAGGATTCTTTTTGTATAAACGGGTTGAGAAAAGTTCAAGGGCCTTCAAGCATTCTCTTGCATGATATTTGAAAATCCTTACTTCTGATGGGCCAAATTGATCAACAAGACAACCAGGGATCAACAGCACCAAAAAGCACCCCACCAAAATACCAGCTTTTAGCGATAGAAGTTTTTTCAACCCTTACCTCTGCCGTCTATATTGATTGCCCACTAATTTTCAGAAAGGCTTCCTGATATCGGGCACTGGTCTTCTCTACAATCATTTCGGGTAATTTGGGCGCTGGTGGAGTCTTATCCCAGTCAAGCGTCAATAAATAATCTCGTAAAAATTGCTTGTCAAAACTTGCCTGCCCTTGACCAATGGCATACTCATCCTCTGGCCAAAATCTTGATGAATCTGGGGTAAGCACTTCATCAATTAGAATCAATTCCCCTTCATACCAACCCAATTCAAATTTGGTGTCAGCAATAATTACCCCACGACTTTTGGCATATTCGGATGCCTTCAAGTAAAGGCTTGTGCAGATCTCGGATATCTTCTCCGTTTCTGCAACTCCGACAATTTCTTCCATTCGTTCAACCGAAATATTCTCGTCATGCAAACCCTGTTCTGCTTTTGTGGATGGCGTAAATAAGACCTGCGGAAACTGCTCAGATTCCTGGAGCCCTGCCGGCAACGAAAATCCACAAACACAATTATCTTTTTGGTATGCCTTCCAAAATGAACCAGATATATAGCCCCGAACTATGCATTCAACCGGTAAGGGCGTTGCTTTTTTAACAAGCATACTACGGCCAGCAAGCTCCTCCCTATAGGGTTTGCAAACATCTGGAAACTGATCAACGTCAGCAGTTATGAGATGATTTGGCACAATATCCTTTAATAAATCGAACCAAAACAAAGATAATTGAGTAAGCACTTTCCCTTTTAATGGAATGGGGTCATCCATCACTACATCAAAGGCAGAGATACGATCAGAAGCTACCATTAGATATACGTCGCCCAGGTCATAAAGATCGCGCACCTTGCCACGGTGCACTAAGTTTAGGTCAACAAAATTAGTTTGAGTTACTGGTGTTGTTGTCATGCTATTTCCTGATTTAATAGTTTTAATAATTCAACATTAATCCATACGCCTGGAGTATCTACTCATTACGAGTAGCCAAACGCTTGCTTTAATTAACACATTTCTTTGAGTTTAGCACGCAGACAACAGAGCGTTTTTTGGGATAAATTCTGCTAAAAGGAAGGAATACTATTTACTCGGCATTGGTGGTGTGGCTCCACTTTGGGACGCAACATATCCTCCACGCAGATTAGCAATTTTTAGATTTTCTGGCCATGGAGTTTCGCTAACAAAACCAGCAATGAGAGCCGCAAAAAATGCATCGCCTGCACCAACTGTATCTCGGACCTTTATAGTTTCTGCAGTGCAGGTAAATATCTTGTTATCTGCTAACAGCCAAGCACCTCGCTTTCCCATTGTTACGGCAATTACATCAATCCCAAATTGATGTTTAATATTTCGGGCAACTTCATGCTGATCAAAATGATCTAACGCCAACCAATCTCCCACTTGCAAAAGTTCTTCCTCATTGAGTTTGACCATATCGGCTGCTGCCAACGATTCAATGACAAGTGACTGTGATGTAAATGGCGGGCGCAGATTAACATCGTAGAAACAATACGTGGCCTTCTCCCAAAGAGATCGAATTGCATCTCTCGCCCGTAAATCCCGTTGAGCCAAGGTGCCAAATAACAAACAAAAATCATCCCCTGCTTTCTTAACCGCTTTTTCTAAATCAATATTATCCCAAGCAGCCGGGGCAACAATATCAAAACGAGGCTCATTGTTATGATCAACAGATATTTTCACCTGACCAGTTACAAGGTCAGAATCCTTTTGAATAGCTTGAATATCAACTCCCAGTTCCCCTAACAGATCAAGAGTTTCCTCACCTAAAGCGTCATCGCCAACTCTACTGACAACCAAAACCGGCAGTCCAAGACAAGACAGATGGTAGGCCACATTCACAGGAGCTCCTCCCAGAACTTGACGGTCAGTAAAAACATCCCACACCACCTCGCCAATAGCCACTATCCTTTTGCCAACAAGATTCATGCTAGACCCTGTGCCTTTCTTCTATTCTCTTAACTAATCTTGAATCAAATCAGCCCTTTTTTTATAATAAAGGTGATACAACAAATGGCAATAACGGGCCATTCGCGACTTGGCTTGGCTAGATATTGAATAGCGCCAAAAGCCATAGACTTTTGTCAATCTGGTTAACTTTTTACAATGCAAATCCCATGTGAAACGTTCTTTTGCTCTGGCAATACCTGCCTCCGATATTTGGTGCCATATATTATGATCATGATTCACCTGCTCAAAAAACTGATTTATCCGTCCAAGCATTGCCATCTGTTCGGTTGGGTTGATCAAAAAACCACTTATGTTGTCCTCAATGATCTCTGAAGGACCACCAAATTGAGTCGCAAAAACTGGCAAACCCGAATGCATAGCTTCTAAAATCGTCAAGCCAAACGCCTCAAAAAGGGCCGGTTGCACAAAAATTCCACGCCGGTCTGCAATTACTCTATATACCTCTCCACTGTCCGCCTTGGACAAAAAACGGCCAATCCATCGAATGCTTCCATGCAGTTGATACTGTTCAATCAAATCATGCATTTTTTGAATTTCTACAGCTTCTTCAGCATCTTTAGAAAGTCCCGGATCTAAAACACTGGCAATTATAACAAGGTTAGCATGTTTACGAATTGATTCATCCTTGCCATATGCCTCAACAAAACCGGTTAGATTCTTTATCCGATCCAAGCGTGCAATAGAAAATATCGGCGGCAGATCTGGGTTTTCCAAAACTCCCATGCTATTTGAATCTTCAATATCAAACAGCATTTTCTCAATTGGTTCTGACGGTGTTGAACCGCGAAGTGTTGTTTCTGAGTAAGGATAGAATATTTCATCACTAACTCCAGGCGGAATCACATTGAATCGCGGATGAAAGAGATTTACTCCATTAACAACTTGTAACAATCCAGGCATGGAAAAAAACTGGTAAGATTCATATTGACCTATAGAGTTATTGGTGCCGGTTATTTCCTGACTAGTACTAGAAATAATAAAATTTGCCAAATTCATTGAAATTAAATCAGCTACAAATTGAATTGAGAAATTGTACTCTTTTTCAAAATCCTTCCAATAAAGATCACTCAGTAAATATTTTGATTTTTCCAAGGCATGGGCAATATTGCATTGTGTTACTCCGAGCCTTTCTGACAGTAGTGTGGCAACCAAGTTTCCATCTGAATAATTACCAACTATCAGATCAGGCAGGCCGTCAAACTCCTCTTTAATCTCCAGCTCAGCATCCACAGCAAACTGATCAAGGTATGGCCAAATCCGAAACCGAGAAATCCAGTGCCCAATAATTTCTCCAGAAGTTGGGTATCTAAATGGTACCCGTAAGATCCATACATTCCGAGTGCCATTAACCTTTTCAAGACGCTGGTCAGATGTTGTTCCTTCATTTTCTGGGATCAGCCGAGTGACAATTAACACTTTAGGTTCAATGTCCATCCCGCTTTTCTGCAAATCTTTTTTCAGATATTTCTCCAGGGCCGTGGCCTGATCCAGCACGTAAACAACCTGCCCCCCTGTGTCTGGGCGCCCCAAAACATTTTCCTGACCGAACCAACCATGGGGTGAAATCATTGCTACCTTTGAAACCATAGGAACACGAGCTAAAAACTCCTCCAACACCTCTTCATTGGGTTGCTCAATAATATCCTGTAGGAGTTGAATAGTTTCAAGAATTCTCTCTTGACAATCCCCCCACCCTTCAAGGAATCCAAATTTTCGCAACTTCCTTTTCATCTCAGCCATTCCATCAGGATTGTCTGGACACTCAAACTGATCAAGAAAATAGATTACATCTTCTAGAGTATCTTCTAACTGAACTACATTTTTTATAATGGCACCATCCAGCAACAGTTGAACACCCTGCAATTGATGCAGTTTCAAAAACTCATAAAGGGCGCTGTTCCATTTTTCTGGTTGGTTAGCAAGGCTTGCAGACATATATCTATTCAGGTGCCTTATCCCATCACCAATACTGTCTGGATCCTTGAGGCTTGGCCCGTAGTCATAAAAAGGTTCCAAATCAAATTCCATTGTTCGTTGATCAAATGGCAAATCTGGTTGGATTAATCGTTCCTTCATACTAAGAAAGGCCTGCTTTCCCATCCGCTCCATAACCGAAGTCCCTTCTTTCAACTGGTAAATTCGGCAACTGGCCTTTCTGATTCTGTAGACCAAAACAAGACCATCCTGAGTATGTATAGCTTCCTGAACCCGTTGCAGAAATCGCCCGGAACTCCTCATTATTTGCAAGCCATTAGCTCTTTGATACTCATTAAAAGCTCGTATAATATCATTTTTAAGAATTATCCCACTTTCAGGTTCCGGCATGCTGAAAAGAAAATCTAAGAGATGTGGAATCTCTACCGAATCAATCAGATTATGGAGCATTTTTTTCATTAACTACGCTCCTCTAAAAAATTATAATGATGCATCCCGTCAATTATTGCTGCGGCATATTCCTGCTCACTGAAAAACATTTTGCGCATCCCCTTTAACGACTCCATTTCACTTGAATGATTAGCAACAACAACACCACACATATCCCCACGCAATAGGTCAACATCATTGCCCGACTCACCACAGACCATAATATTGGCCAATGGGATTTCCCATTTATAACTTAAGTACCGAACCGCCTTTCCTTTCGAAGCACGGTACGGCAAGATATCTAAAAACTGATTATTCGAGAACACCAGATGGTATTTTATTTTGTGAATTTGCAGGGCTTGATGAACTTCTGCAAGCAATCCAGGATCATCCTTCATCAGATAACTAATTTTATAAAGTCGTTGATTTTCTTGATCCTGAATATGCAAAAACTCCAATGGTTGCAACGCTTGTTCAATAGCATCCGGTTTCCATTGGTAAGATATGTGGCACTGCCATCCATCATCCTGCTTATTTTCTGGCAGATAAAAAATTGCACTGCCCACTGAGCAAATTAGTATATCGGGATTGGGTATCTGGTATTTTTCCAAAACTTCAAGGGTCAACTCCAAGGGACGACCTGTAGCAACTCCCCAAACAATGTGATCTTTATTTGCTCCCAGCACCTCAACTAATTGACCTAAAGAATTGTCATCTCCTGTCAAAATATTATCAATATCTGTAAACAACAATCTTTTCGCCTGTGTAAGCCGGTATCCAAAGGCTCTTGACCTTGGTTGCTTTTTGGTCAAGTCAAGGTTAGGCATTTTTGCTTTTACTTCATTATAGATCTGAACAGTTTTTTCACAATGGGCCTTCCAGGAATAATGCCGGCGCACACCATTAATCCCATTATTTGAATAACTACTCCATAGCTCTCGATCTACAAGAATTGTTTTGCAGGCCTTTGCAATATCCTCGGAACTTGACGGATCAATCAAGATGCCATTTTCACAATTACCGATGATATCGGCAGGACCACCATCTTTTGTAGCGACAATCGGCAAACCACAGGAAGCCGCTTCAATCAAAGTAAGACCAAAGGGCTCAACCAAAGCAGGATTGACAAAAACTCCACGTTTTTCGGCACAAATCCTATAAAGCTCTGGCACCTCACATGTAAAATCATGTTTTTTAGGTATGGCCAATTTGCCATATAAATCATACTCATCCATCAATAACAACATCTCAGTCAGTACATCCCGCTCATTGTCCTCCATTTCATTGATATTCTTTCTGATCCCAGCAAAAATTGCCAAATTGGCAATGGCCTGCAGGTCTTTATCCTCTCCATAAGCTCTAATCAGCCCTGCAATATTTTTACGTTGATCAGGTCGACAAAGAGCTAGAATAAAGGGTTTATGAACCCCAACCCAAAATCGCTGCAACTCATTAAGCAGGTCGACATTGGCCTGCTTAAAAGTTTCACTATCCACAGAACGACTCAGTTTCGTATCATAATATGGATAAAATGTTTCAACATCAATCCCAGGAGGATTCACCATATAATTACCGCTTACATGATTATCATACAGGCCGTATTGATTATTCATTTCATGACTGGTACTGGTAATTATGTACTCCGCCTCTTTTATTACCTGTTCCTCAACATCAACCCGATGCCCCATATAATAACGTCGGTTAATATCAACATCCTTCATACCGGAAGCAATCAGCTTATTATATTTATGACGCCCCATAGAGTGCCCTGTAAAGACAAACGGTATACCAAACATACTTGCCAACTGCCGAGCCACATAACCGGCATCAGCATAATGTCCATGAAAAATATCAGGCACCCGGCCAGAATTTTTGATAAATTTCAGATTCTTATCAACAAATTCATCTAAATGCCTCCAGAGCAACTCCTTTCGGATATATCTTCTGCCTCCGCACTGAATTCTTACTATTCTGGCTTTTTCTGAAAGGGGTTCAATGACTTGACTATATTGAGGGGAAAGGGATTTATCAAAAATAAGGCGGGTAACCAAATCAACCTGTTCCACTTCGGGTCGAAGGGCAAGCTCACGGGCAAGTTCCAATACATATTTCACTTGCCCACCGGTATCGGCATCACGGCCAAGCTCCGGAGAATTCCCTTTAATTAACCCATGAACACTAAAAAGCTGAATATACAGGCCGGATTTAGACATTTCTTTCTTAATTTATTGCTTATGCAAGATACTAAAACAATCTCTGCATGGTGTTGTGCCACATATCTTTAAGATTACGACACAAAGAAAATAAAGCATTTCAATATCAGAACGTTAGATCCATTATAGCACAACAAAAAGTCAATAATTTATTTTTTTTCACACGCACCAACAGCTTAAAAATGTATTAGACATTTATCTTTCAAGGTTATATGATATAGTTCCTTGAAATTACTGGCATAAAATAGCATATATCCCGGAGCAATACAGACATGGGTCGCGAACGCAGAAAACACACAAGACTTGATCTCGAATTCAAGGCTAAACTCAAATTTACCAACAAAACGACATGGCAGGGGTTCACCAAAGACATCAGTTTTGGAGGGGCATTTATCTGTTGTGCCAAGCCCGATCCAGCCCTGAATAGCAAGGAGTGTTACTTACAGTTGACATTAAACCCAGAACATGAGGGGAAAATAATTAATTTTTCCTGTCGGCAAATTAGAACGACCCCTACAGGAGCTGCCGTTCAATTTATCACAACAGATATTGCCGATTATGATTTTTTTGAAAAGGTAATGATATATAACTCACCAAATCCGGACAAACTAGCCGATGAATTAGATGACAATCCAGGGTTGATAGTTGAACCCTAACCCAGATAAACTGGAATTAATTTAAGGGCCTGGACTCAGTTCAGTACTCGCCTGACGGGTGTAAGTACCTTAACAGCAGCATGTAACTATATAAAAATATTTTACTTTTTTAATTTCTTGCCAAAAAAACATTAGAATAACTACTAAGGTACTAAGACCGCAGGAACCAGTTCTGAATATCCCTGGTTGAGAAATGTTTTACAACGGGCCTACCATGGGGACAATGAGAAAAAACACCAGCCTCCTTCATCTGCTTAAGAAGACTTTCAACTTCATTACTTTTAAGAACATGGCCAGCTTTTATAGAAGCCTTACAAGCCATGTCTGCCAAGATTTTTTCCAAAAGAACCGAATGCGTTACTCCATCACTTGCAGCAAATTGCCTCAAAATACTCAGTAAAATTTCATCCGGAGCAAGATGGGAGAGAATCACCGGAACAGCTTTTATAACATAACTCTCGCCACCAAAAGCTTGTATGTCAATTCCCAGCTTACCAATTTCAGTTCCATGTTGTTCCATTACTTCACATTCAGCAGAGCTTAGCTCCACCATTTGGGGAAACATCAAAACTTGACTAGGCATTGCAAGTTTTCCATACTGCTTTTTAAGGTCAGCAAACAAAAGCCTCTCCTGAGCAGCGTGCTGGTCAATTGCAAACATTCCATTCTCACTTTCACAAAGGATATACGTTCCATGAAGTTGGCCGATACAACGTAAATCCATTGCACTTTGGTCTAGTGATCCATCCTTCTGGTCTGGAAAGGAAGATATCGGTGCCTGGTACAATTTATCTATCTCCTCATCTCCATTGGTACCCACTTTGTTCACTTTTTCTGATGGTTCAACGTTATCCCTGCTGGCTGACCGATCAATTTTAGGACCTGGGGTCCTTTCTTTACTTGCTGCATAATCAGGCCTTAAATTAACCTGTAAAGGGGCCTTTTCAACACAGCCTGATTCGACTGGTTTCATAACTACCCTGGGCAAAACAGTCTTTTTTTCACTATAGTTTCCATCACCATTATTTGGTTCAGAACTTTGCAAAGATTTTGGTCTACCAAAAATTTGATATTTTAATTGTTCCTGATAACAGTCTAATCCCTGCTGAACAGCTTGGGCCACTGCTTTATGAACCAAATTTGATTGGTGAAATCGGACCTCCTGTTTATTTGGATGAACATTCACATCTACACTGCCAGGTGGAACCTTTATGAAAATCACACCAGCTGCACGACGCCCTTTCATTATAAATCCCTGCAAGCCTTCAAGCACTGCATGATTTACCATCCGATCACTAACATTTCTGCCATTGACAAAAATCCACAATTTAATGCTCTTACCGGTGGTTTTATCAGGCGGCACTAAAAACCCGCTGATCTTTATAGCACTTGAGTCGCTTCCTTTTTCTTGACTGGAAAGACTTATCAAATCAGCATCATACCCAAGCACTTGTCTAACCCTGTGGAGAGAAGAATCACCCTGACCATTCAACTCATATACAATTTTACCATTTACTTGATAAGTAAAGCTTAAATGATGGCTACACAGAGCGTGTGCCTTAAAGGTTTCATCAATGTGAGAAATTTCAGTCTGGGAGGTTTTCAAAAACTTTCTGCGAGCAGGAACGTTTCCAAACAGATTCTTTACCTCAACCATTGTTCCATGACTACATCCCATCTCATGTATTTTCTTAACAGCACCATATTGAACTTCGACCCTATTACCGAGGGGTTGACCGGTAAGTCTTGAAGTAATGGTAAGCTTTGAAACAGAAGCAATGCTGGGGATAGCTTCTCCCCGAAAGCCAAGGGTTTGAATATCAGAAAGTTGCTCAGGGGTATACAGTTTGCTGGTAGCATGGCGTTCCAGGCAAAGCAAAAGATCATCTTGATCCATGCCAGAACCATCATCGACAATTCTCAACAAACGGGTACCACCACCTTCAACCTGAAGAGTGATGCTGGTTGCTCCGGAATCAATTGAATTTTCTACCAGCTCCTTTACGACGGAGGCTGGCCTTTCAACAACTTCACCTGCTGCGATTTGATTTGCTAAATTTTCAGAAAGAATTGTGATTTTAGACATGAAAAGATGTACTCAGAAACAGTTCACCCTCTGCCGGCTAAGACGACTTGCCCTCAGAATTATCCCACCCGAGTGACAGACAGATAAGGCCTTTGCGTAACTACTTAAGAAGAGAATTGATATTGAGTTCAACCCAGTGCTTATCCCACCATTCAACTGGATTGACAAAAACACCGTTAACTAAGACAGAAAAATGCAAATGATCACCGCCAGCCATTCCAGAAGTACCAGTATTTCCCAACACCGCACCTTTGCCAACGTGGTCATTAACTTCAACGGTTATTTTACTCAAATGCGAATAGAGTGAAAACAGGCCCTGGCCATGATCAATTACAACCATATTACCGTATATCCCCAGATAATCTGCAAAAGCGACAATTCCATCATTAGCGGCTTCAACTGGAGCTTGCTTGACAGAAGCCAAGTCAATGCCAAGATGAACCTGGTTATCAATTTTTCTACCATTGAAATAATATGAACGATAATCAGCAAAACTAGCCCGGCGAGAACTTCTCCTCATTCTTTTAAAACTATCTTTCCATAAACGCTCAGAGTTTGTCTTACTACAAATTTCTTTAATAGAATTGCCGTTTTCTGCCCGTATATCATTATTAATCTTGAGATACTGGTCAATAAACTCTCCCTCCAAACCAGGGTAATATTGAGCAAATTCAGGAACTTTCTTGTTAAGGAAACCATCGGTAACATTAATCCTGTCCGAATGTTTCTTAACCTTCCTCACGTTAAGGCCAAAGGCAATACGACCATTGTTACCAGCCCGATCAACACCCTGAATTGAAGCATTTCTGACAGACTCAGCGTCATATGGGATAGCTATAAGGGCGGCATACATATCATCGTTTCGTCCAGAAACCGGAAACCCTGGGTGAAAAACTTGATCAATTGTTACACCATGATTAAAAAGCTCTTCATTAGCTCGATAAACAATTACCCCTGCACTTCCAGGCTTAATGGCCACCGGGGATTCCACCATGCGGAGACGCGGAGGTTTTGTATCAAAGACAACTGGATAGGAGACCCTGGTCACGTTTCCTTCCATCCATTTCCAAAAAGAATAATCATGGACTGTAACCAGAAGATCAGCCCGGCCATCCTTTGCTCCTAAACTCTGACTGTCTACCTTAATTAACTCATCAATCTTCTTCTCTCCCCCGCTGAAAAAGCTATGCCGTGAGTAACTCTTTTCAACCAGGAGCACCTTATTGTTCCCCTGCTGCAATGAAAGGGAAATGCTTTGAATACCGCTTTTTTCATCAAGAAAAGATATTTCAATTTCTGACTCGCCCCCTAAAAGAGAAATATCGGACCCAAGGCTTACCTGTGGCTTCTCCAATTCGTACATTTTTACTACAATGAAGACAGCGGCAAATAGTACAACCAAAATAACGACCCAAACAGCCAAAGGGGACCTTTTCTTCCCTTTATTTATCTTATCAAGTGATTCAGCGCTCATTAATTTATCCCTTCAAAATTTAAACAATTCAGTATTTCATATTTTCAAACCAATAACACTACCATGTTCCTGGAAAAATGGGAGAAAAATATTAATTTTCTTGTGTAGCTATGGCATCAATTACTTGACAGCAAAGCTTTGAATCTCTATATGTTGCCCAATGAAAAAATATCATACAATAATTATTGGTGCCGGCCCCGCAGGTCTGCAATGTGCTACCATTTTAGCCAGGCATGGCAATAGTGTTTTGCTCCTTGAACGAAAAGAAACCATTGGCCCTAAAGTATGTGCTGGCGGCATCCCCTTTCATGCACAAGCAGAATTAAATATACCTGCACATCTTCTAGAAGGATCCTTCCCAAATCAACACATAAAGACACCATGGCAAAACACAATCCTCCGTTCAAACTCCCCACTCATTTCAACTGTTAATCGAACAGCATTCGGCCAATGGATGCTAGATGAGGCCATTCAAGCAGGAGTTGATGTTTCATCAGGCACTTCAGTGATTAAGATCAATCATAATTCAGTACTAACCAAACAAAGAGAGTATGGTTTTAAATATCTTGTGGGTGCTGACGGAAGCAGTTCTCTTGTAAGACGTTATCTTAACATCAAAACAAAAAAACTTGGAGCCGGTATCAACTACCAGGTACCCGATTCCTATGAACATATGGAGTGGCATCTTGACCCCAAAACATTCAAAAGTGGCTACGCCTGGATATTCCCGCATCGCAACTCGACATCAATTGGAGCTTACGCCGACCGTAATGACTTGCACCCAAGCCTTCTAAAGAAACGCCTGCACTCTTGGGCTCAAAGTCGAAATATTTCTCTGGACAATTGCAAGAAACCGCAAGCAGCATTAATCAATTTTGACTATCAAGGATGGCATTTTGACAATATTTTTTTAGCAGGTGATGCCGCAGGTCTTGCTTCAGGTTTCACGGGCGAAGGTATCTATCCTGCAATTGTTTCCGGTGAAACCATAGCTCAATCAATAATTAATTGTTCTTTTATTCCTGTAAAATTGAACAGAATCATCAAACAACAGGCGCGCCACAATCGCATGCAAAAATTCTTCACTGGAAACAAAGTCATTTGCCAAATAAGCCTAGAAATGCTAGTTTTAGCAATACGTTTAAAACTTATCGGCTTTGAGGTAATGGAGATGCACTAAAGACTTCAATTGACTCTTTTTTTAAGATTACCAAACCATACCCAGCTTGATCACTAGTAATGCAATGAACTCAAACTATTTAGTTTAAGATTTCAGGCTCAAACAAACTTCTAAAATTCAATCACAGACCACCCTATGAAATACGATAAAAACAAAACCTTAATATATAACATTCTCTTTATTACAATATGTGCTGGCCTTTTACTTTTTCTATTAAACGCCCCTGAAGAGACTACTACCCGATTACCACAAGACTCCACCCACAATAAGTACCAAGCAATGGAGAAAAAGCAAGCCGAAGCATTCTGTGAAGAGTGCCACTATCCCAAAGGAGAGTCTCCTCTGCCTCAAGGCCACCCCCCTAAATACAGATGCCTTTTCTGCCACAAAAAGGCCAACCGATAAACACACAAGCAGAAAAAACCAATTGCAACTCAGCCAATACTGCAATGCTAACCATTAGCCTTCACAGCCTTTCTAAGACAATGAAATTTGGTCAATTTCTTGGAGCCAATGCCCTTCCAGGTGACGTCATCACCTTGGCTGGTGACCTTGGAGCTGGGAAAACTACCCTAACCCAAGCTATTGGTCAGGGTCTCGCCGTGCCTCCCAACTGTTACATTACCAGTCCTACCTTCAGTCTACTTCATGAATATCCAGGCCGCCTCCCGCTGTATCACATGGATTTATACCGTCTTGGGGATGATGAAATATATGAATTAGGTTTAGAAGATTATATCTACGGTCAAGGGGTAACCGTTATTGAATGGCCAGACCGTTTAGCTGAGATCATGCCAGATAACAGGCTACATATAGAACTAATTTTGAAGTCGGAAACTGACAGAGTTGTCCAGATCACTGCTCATGGGTTAAACAAAAAAAGAATAAAACATTTAAATAATTGGCAGGAACAACCATAGAAACTGCAGACATTACTCATCCTACAAATAATCACCTCTTCTTACTTTATCAAAAACATCAACTAATTTAGCTTTAACTATGGGTTTTGTTAAGAAATCATTCATACCTGCTGCAACAGCCTCATCGGCATCTTCTTTTTTGGCGTTTGCACTCAGCCCAACAACAGGAACTGGGGCTGTAAGTTGTTTA
>PJEL010003165.1_pt1 | contig 14361 bp, 10 predicted proteins | sample 1853271 | NCBI WGS metagenome assembly PJEL01 (sample SAMN08108733, study PRJNA415343) | Invertebrate metagenome, whole genome shotgun sequencing project. | host: Globobulimina | place: Sweden: Gullmar Fjord | collected 2015-08 | reverse complement strand
CTGACTTATGACAACAGCGCGTTCTTACTATTGACTTTAAAGCTGAGCGGATCTGTTTTTGTGCTGGCCTACTGGCTAACAGCAAAAGAGATCAAACCGTTGATACATATATTGGGAACCTTGGGTGTGGCGGTCTATCTGACCTATTTTGGCAGTGATTTAACGAGGATCATCCATCTTTTGAGTATCCAGAACTGATCGATTCTATGCCCAACTCTTCCAACTATCACCAGAGAGATCCATAGAATAAGAAAAACAGCAATTTTTTCCTATTTTGTGGATCAGGAGAAAACCAATCAGTAGGTTTCGTATTCTGAAGATACTGAGAACTTATTTGAAAAAATTATGCGATTTTTATATTAGAAATGCAGAAATATTTTAGTTTTTTTTATTGAATTAAAAAGAGTTGATGTAGAATTTAAATGTTATTGCAGATCTATCCCACCAACAATAGCCGCATAAACTTTTCAGGGGGCCCGGGAATCTCAGGAAAAGTCACTGTTAAAATGGCGAAATCATTGCTTGACTTCAAAAACCCATTTTCTTACTATTTCAGATTAACGACGTCTCTATACTGGAAAGTCACCTTGTTTAAAATCACAGAACCTCGGTGATTCCCCATTCCCCTTTTTTCAGGAACAACTGATGGCAAAAACCATTTTAGTCACAGGCGGGGCAGGGTTTGTCGGCTCCAACCTGGCGATTAAGTTAAAAAAACAGTTTAGTGAGGAAACGCGGATCATCTGCCTTGATAATTTAAAACGACGCGGCTCTGAGCTGAATATTGACCGATTCAGGAAAAACGGGATCGAGTTTTTGCATGGTGATATTCGGAACATGGAGGATTTAGAAGCCGTTGGAAAGGTAGACCTGATACTGGAGTGTTCAGCTGAACCGTCTGTTTTGGCAGGATATGATGGTTCTCCTCGATACCTGCTTCAAACTAATCTGGCAGGCACGATCAATTGTCTTGAAATTGCGCGATCCCATCAAGCGGATTTTATTTTCTTGTCGACCAGCCGGGTCTATCCAATCAAATTGATTAATCAGCTGGAATATATTGAAAACGAATCCAGATTTGATCTGGACCCGACTCAAAACCAGGTCGGTGTTTCAGCCAAGGGTTTTAACGAAGCGTTTCCCCTGGAGGGCACCCGTTCCCTGTATGGGGCAACCAAACTCTGTTCTGAGCATATTATCCAGGAGTACAGCGAGATGTATAATATCAGAGCGGTGATTAATCGTTGTGCTGTTCTGACAGGCCCGTGGCAGATGGGAAAAGTCGACCAGGGGGTTGTTGCATTATGGATCGCCCGCCATATCTTTCAGGGAGAGTTGGGTTATTTTGGGTATGGGGGCCAGGGTAAACAGGTGAGAGATATTCTTGATGTCGACGATCTATTTCGGCTGCTTCTGATCCAGCTGGAAGATCTGGATCTTCATAATGGTGTTGTTTATAATGTTGGTGGGGGTAGGGATGTCAGCATCTCTTTAAAGGAATTGACCGATCTGTGTGAACAGGTGACTGGGAACAGAATTAAGATAAAGTCCGTACCCGAAAACAGGGTAGCTGATATACCCTATTACATTACGGACAATACAAAAGTCAGTGAGGCGACAGGTTGGCAACCTGAAAAAAAACCAATTGATATCGTCAATGAAATTTCAGAATGGATTCTTGATAACAGAACTTTTTTAAAAAATCTATTAAACTAGGAAATTAATGGGAGTGGTTATAATCACTGGTTCAGCTGGGCTGATCGGTTCGGAGTCGGTGCGTTTCTTCGCAGAAAAAGGATTAACAGTCGTTGGGATCGATAATGATATGCGACAGGTTTTTTTTGGCGCAGAAGCGTCTACGGATTGGAATCGAAAAAAACTTGAAGAGAGTGTGGATAACTATGTTCATTACAACATGGATATCCGAGACGAAAAAGAGATGGCCTCTCTGTTTGCAAAATATGAAAAGGATATCAAACTGGTCCTGCACACAGCGGCTCAGCCTTCTCATGATTGGGCGGCCAAAGACCCTTTCATGGATTTTTCTGTTAATGCCAACGGGACCCTGGTGCTGCTGGAGATGACCCGAAAATTCTGCCCGGAGGCTGTTTTCATCTTCACTTCAACCAACAAAGTCTATGGAGATACACCGAACTATTTACCGCTGGTGGAGATGGAAAAGCGTTGGGAAATCGATGCGACCCATGCTTATTTTGAAAAAGGCATCGACGAGTCCATGAGTATCGACCAGACCAAACACAGTCTGTTTGGAGCATCCAAGGTGGCAGCCGATGTGCTGGTGCAGGAGTACGGCCTCTATTTTGATATGAAAACGGCTATCTTCAGGGGAGGGTGCCTGACAGGTCCCGGTCATTCGGGTACTGAACTACACGGTTTCCTGGCATATCTGATGAAGTGCGCCATCAGTGGACAACACTATTCTATTTTTGGGTATAAAGGAAAACAGGTCAGAGATAACATCCATAGCTACGACCTGGTCAACGCGTTCTGGCACTTTTACTCCAATCCCAGAAAAGCGGCGGTCTATAATATTGGTGGGAGTCGCTTCTCCAATTGTTCGATGTTGGAAGCCATTGAGAAATGTGAAGAGATTACGGGCAAAAAAATGAACTGGGAGTATCAAGAGGCCAACAGAGTTGGAGACCATATCTGGTGGATCAGCGATGTTGCCAAATTTCAAGCCGACTTTCCAGACTGGCAGTATCAATACAATCTGGATGATATTCTGGTGCAAATTTTCGATGGTCTAAACAACCGTGATAATCCTAAAAACGCTTAAAACGGGTATTTGATTCAATGAAGCTTTCCATTGTCATCCCTGCTCACAATGAAGAAGGATCTATCAGACAAACAGTAACGGATCTGGTTGAGGGTCTCATAGAAGTCGATATAGAACACGAGATTCTGGTTGTCAACGACAACAGTACGGACGATACGGAAAAAATACTGATTAATCTGGCGGAGCAATATCCATCCCTCCGGTATATAGACAACACCCCCCCGAATGGATTTGGGTTGGCAGTCCGTAAGGGGTTAGAGAACTTCAGTGGTGACGCGGTGGCAATCGTGATGGCAGACGGCTCAGACGCACCGGAAGATGTGATTGCCTATTTCAGGAAAATTGAGGAGGGATTTGACTGCGTTTTTGGCTCACGATTTATCAAGAAAGGAAAAACCTATGATTACCCCCGTGTCAAATTGGTCCTGAATCGGGGCGCAAATCTCTTTATCAAATTCCTTTTCGGAATCAGGTACAATGATGTGACCAATGCGTTTAAAATGTACCGCAGAGAAACCATCGAGGGTCTGAAACCCTTCCTGAGCCACCACTTTAACCTGACAGTTGAATTGCCTCTCAAAGCAATCACCCGGGGCTATTCGTATGCAGTTCTGCCAAATTCATGGAGAAACAGAACTTCGGGAGAGGCCAAACTGAAAATTAAGGAAATGGGAAGTCGATATCTGTTTATTGTCCTTTATTGTCTGATTGAAAAGTGGTTATCTCTGGACGATTACAAAAAAGAGCAGTAAAGAAACAACTAACAAACCAGCATGCCCCGGGACGGGCATAACTATTCAACTGGCGTCCCGCCGAGGGGATCATGATTTAAAACACGCATAAATCCATCCATGGAGCTGGCGGAAAACATCCTGTTTTCCATCGTTTTAAATCATAATCCCCTCGGCTCCAGAAGTATGGTGAATAATTACGATCAATCAAAAGACAAGGTTAAGTGAAAAAATTTATTTTTAATCGGTTAAAAAGTTATAAAGAGAGATTTCCAAGGCTATTGTCGCTGGAACTGAGCAGTGTTTGCAATGCGCGCTGTATCATGTGTCCCCATGGCGAAATGACCCGAAAAAAGCAGAACATGCCGATGGAGGTACTCGAGAAAGTGGTGGAAGATTGCAAAGGAAAACCTTTGAAAAAAATCAACCTCTTCTGGTTTGGTGACTCATTGTGTAATAAACGAATTATCGAGTGTCTGCAAACTGTACGCAAGGGCCTGCCGCGTGTGAAACTCAACTTGTCAACAAATGCAGGTCTGCTGTCTGAAGAAAAATCAAGAGCCATGATCGATGAAAATCTTCTGGACGTGATTAATTTTGATATCGATGGCATCACCAAAGAGACCTTTGAAAAGGTCAGGCAAAGGCTGGATTTTGATCAGGTTGTTAAAAACGTGCGATTTTTCCTGGAATACAAAAAGCAAAAAAATGCGTCGAAGCCTGAAACGAGAATTACGATTATCAATATGCAGCCCACCGAAAAAGAAATTCCGGCATTTTTGGACTACTGGAAACCATTGGCAGACAAGGTGGAAGTGAATCAGTACAACACCTGGCTTGGAACCCAGGAAGATAGAAACGTGGGAAAATCGCTTGAAGAGAGTCAAAGTGGGAAATTCACATTTGCCTGCACCCATCCCTGGGACGAATTGGTGATTGCGGCAGATGGGAAGGCCGGGCTGTGTTGCCTGGATTATGATTTGAAAGCGGAGGTTGGTGACATTGGAACTCAAACGGTACAGGAGATCTGGAATTCTGAACAGATGAACAGTTATCGAAATAGGATGCTCAATCTCGACTATAACTCAATCGAAGTATGTAAGGATTGCAACGCCTATATTTTTCAGAAAAATAAATTTTGGGCCAAGATTCAGCAATAACACTGTTAAATGAACACAAAACAGAGCAACGCTGTGATCGGCGTTGTATTGGGACTACTGATTCTCTTTGTTATCGTGAGCATCCTTAAAAAACCGGATGCCTTCATGGGGGATTTCAAAGATTACTATTGGAAATCCTATACATATTCCCTGGATCTGGATCCTTACGATTTGTCGAATATCGAAAAAACGATGTTGGCAAAAGGGGAGCGGGCGAAATCTGTTTTTGAGGAGAGAAAACGAAATCTCGACCAGCTGGCCTATGCCCCATTTGTTTTTAAGATGATTTCGGTTTTTAATCTACTTGAATATGATGATGCTCAGGTGGTTTTTCTTCTGGTCAGGATTTTGGCCCTGTTGATTTTGCTATACACGTGGTTTGTTCTGATCCTTCCCCTTGAACAGATTCATCTCCATAAAAACTACCTCACCAACGGCCTCATTGTACTCCTGTTCATCATGTTTGCCTGGAGAAGTACCATTTATACGGATTTTAGAGTCGGCAATGTCTCGATATTCGAACAGATGTTTCTCTGGCTTGGGATACACTTCTTTCTGAAGAAAAAGTACAATCTGTTTGCTGCCTTCGTGGTGTTTGCGTCCTTCATTAAGATTGTCCCGATAATCTTTCTGGGTTTACTAACCTGTCTCTGGTTCGACAGGGACAATCGAAAAAAGGTGTACATCGCTCTGGCAGTTGGCGTCGGTGGATTTGGGTTGTTTCATTTTCTGAGTTTTCTTTCCAGTCCTCAAATCTATAAGACCTATTTCTTCACAGTCTTGAATATGGCTGATGAGAGTAGAGGCGTCGTAAATCCCAGTTTGATGTCATTTCTGAAGGACATTTGTCAGTGGACGACTGAATATTTTAGGATTGATGCAGACTATAATCGATATGCAAATATTCTCTTTGTTGGGAGTGTGGCGGCGCTGTCGATTCCATTTTTCTGGGTCTTGCTCAAAAGGAAGTTATATAAAGACCACATGGGTTTAGTTATGTTCACCTGTTTTTATATTGCCGCGATACTGCCCAGGCTCAAAAACTACTCATATATCCTCCTGGTTCTGCCGGCGATTTATTTCATCGCTACCAGAAAAAAGACAACTGAGAAGGTCATCTTCTCTATCCTTGTCATGGGCCATTTTCTCTCGCCCTACTACAACTATTTCTTGGTGTTCTTTATCTTTCTCTACTGGACAAAAAAAGGTTTTTTACAGAATCCACTGTAGAGTCAGGCCTCAGCTAATGCTTGAGGCAAGTCCTTAAAAAAGATCTCCTGCATACTTATTATTTACAAAATCCTGCAACTCAAAAACAGTTTGTAACGCGCCTCTCAGATAATGCCGCTGTAAGCGATTCAAATTTTTGAGACGGATCATGTTGTTCGGTTCAAAACCTTCGGTTGCAAAATCGTGACGAATTCTCAGAAGCATGAAAAAATCATAAGCCTCTTTAATAGCTTCAGAAAATTCAGGAGAAATCTCCCCTTTTTTTTCAATAACCTCCAATCGATTCAGAGAATGAGTTGCTGAACTCCCGCAGGCAAGTGTCAGGACACGAATTGAGCCAATCAGCGGCGCAAGGGCATTTCTCTTGATATCCAGAGTCGCAGGCGCAAATCCGAGCAGAGAACGCACCTTGGAAGCCAAATTGGAGATGGGAGGGCGTCCGACCAGCAATGTATTAGCCGTTAGAAAACGCAGAAAGTTTTTGTTGAGTTCGATGCTCTGCAAAAGTTTGGCCCAGATCTCATCAACAAGTGCGACCTTGCCATATGTGGCTCGAAAATCAAAATAGATCGAGGCCTCTAGCAAGGCCTTGTGATCAGAGTCGTTGATAATCCGTGCAAACAGCTGATGCCAGCCATCCAGGGGCAGGCAAAGTTCCGGATTGCTGGCCATGGTGTTACCGGTACATCGCGGCAAGCCACACTGTTCCAGGCCGGCTACTACTTTTTCTGCAAATTGCAAAAACCAGCTTTGGACTTCGGCAAAATGATCAGCAGGCACATTCTCAAAAATAAGGCCATTATCCTGGTCGGTACTGGTTGTCTGTTCCCGTCGACCCTCACTGCCCATTGCAATCCAGGCAAAGGCTACCGGTGGACTTCCATGGCCCTCTTTTTCCATGCCCCGCAGGGCAACTTTGATCAAGGTTTCCGTGACCCGGTCATTGATTTCGGTGACCAATCCCGTTAAGGATTCAGCATTGCCTTCGTCTTCAAAGATTAGCCTGACCAGACGGAAAGCCTCCTTTCTCAAGCTGGATACCACTTTCACAGTCTTCGCTTCCTCGATGGCGCGAAAAAGTGCGACCGGGTGACGCTCTTGAAAGGAAATCCAGTCATGATCGGAGACCATGCCCACCATTTGCCCATCTTCCATCACAAGAAGATGAGTGATTTTATGGGAGAGCATCAACATCAATCCTTCAAAAACGGGGCGATTGTGTTCTATGAAAATCAACTGAGGCGTCATCACCTGTCTCACAGGCAAAGCGGTGCTCCTACTAACTGCCAGGACCCGTTTCACCAAATCGGTTTGTGTGACAATTCCAATCGGATGCTGATCTTCAACAATCACCAACGAATCAACGTCGATCGCCGACATCTTTTGAGCAGCTTCTTCGACGGATGCCTCCTGATGGATGCATCGAACAGGACCTTTAACCAAATCAGACATGAGGCTGGCAAAAGGAGAAAAACCGTGAGAGTGGGTTTGAGTAGACATGGAAGCCTTTTTTTAATGTGTCGGTCGATTAAAAAAAAAGCACTATCCAATCAGGGCTGATTTGTAGTGACCATCTGCTTTATGATTGCGTGACGGACGAGGGACGGAATATCCTGAACATTGAGTTTTCTCATCAGGTTATATCGGTGGAATTCAACAGTTCTTGGGCTAATATCCAGGTCTGCGGCGATCTCCTTGGTCGTCTGACCGTCAACAATTTGTTGCAAAATCTGACTCTCCCTGAGTGTTAATAACTGCAGGACTATTTTCTGGGCTTCCGCCAAATCTGCCTCTTTACTCACCAATTCAGCTGACATGCTTTCCTGATTGGTTTTATCACTGAATATCAATGCGGCGCCCATCACAAGATTATCATCATTTTGGATTGATGTAATACACAAATCCAGAATGAAAGGGGCATTTTCTTTTTGGAATTTCAGGTGTGATTTTCTGATTGGCGAAAGATCATTCAGTACGGTTTTTACCATCTCATTCAACGCTATGGAAGTTGTTTTTTCAGAAATAGTTCCCAACTCACTCAGGTCTTTACCGATCATTTCACTACGACTAACACCAAAAATTTTCTCTGCCTCCGGATTTAAATAGAGGATGGAAAAGTTCATGCCCACTGTAACCACGGCTTCACCCAGACTTTTCAGAATGGTCGAGTACCAGCGGTCTCTTTCGAATACTCGTTTTTCCAGGCTTTTTTTATAAAGCGCCAATTCAATGGTGATTTCCAGTTCGCGGTCATTAAACGGTTTGAGGAGATATCCGAAGGGAGATGTGGTTTTGGCTCGTTTCAGGTTCTTTTCGTCTCCATAGGCAGAAAGATAGATAATGGGAATCTTGAACTGATCCCAGATTCTTTTAGCCGCTGTGATACCGTCCATTTCACCCTTTAAAACAATGTCCATCAAGATCAGGTCCGGACGTGTGGAAATTGCTTTTTCGATGGCCTCTTCCCCTGTCGTTGCGATATCTGTGACGATATAGCCAAAACTCTCCAGTTTCTTTTGCAGACTGACTGCAATAAACGCCTCATCTTCAACTATTAAGACTTGATCATTCGACATCGCTATACCTTGTTCTTCTCCCCTCAGGGAGATTTTGGGAATAGTATTTCAAAACAGGTACCGGAATTCCCGTGGAAATGAATAATGCCATTTAGTTGTTGGACCAATTGGTAGATTAAACGCATTCCAATACTTTTGGAACCCATTTTTTCAGGATTTTCCTTTATTCCAATACCATTATCCTCGATGATTAATCTGAGCTGGTTGTATTTATGGTTCTTAACACTGATATTCAACTCGCCGGCCCTTCCGTCCGGGAATGCATGCAGAACCACATTCAGAATCAACTCATTGATTAACAGGGCGCAATGAATCGCCGGCGTAACTTCTAAAGTGAAAGGCAAAATATCCAGGGTTAGTTCAATATCGTTGCTCCGGGTTGGATAGTTATAAAAAAGGTCCCGCACCTGCTGTTCGATATATTCATGCATATTAATCTTTGCCAGGTTGTTTGATTCATACAATTGTTTATGAATCAGGGAGATGGCATCTACACGACTTCTCGCTATTTTGAGAATATCCTGGACTTTGGGGTCTTCAATCTCTTCGGTTTTAAAACTTAAAATACTGGATACAATTTGAAGGTTGTTTTTAACACGGTGATGAATTTCCTGTAAAAGTACCTCGTTCTCGAGTGCAGACTGTTTCAGTCGATCTTCTGCGACCTCTTTATTGTGTTGAAAGCGTCTAGTATTTTTTTCCGCTTGAATCGAGGCCAGAATCGATTTTTTGAATTTTAGGTTTAGATTGATCTTTTTTAGGATGACTCTTTTTGACAGGGGTTTGAATAGGACATCGACTGTTTCGGAATCCCAGAGTTCCTGTGGAATTGATATTTCGTGGTTCTCTGGTGGTTGATCGCCGATGAGAATAATCTGCGGTAGTTGGGCTGCAGTCTTCCTGGTTACTGTTTGAGATAGTAAATCGATCTCATCAGCTGACATATGTTCAATGGAGATCAAGATTAGTTCGGGGGCATCTGGATTCTGGTTTTCTAAGAGATGCCCGACAGGGTCTGTTGCTTGAAAGGATTGGTAGGACTCATCCAGCCAATTTCTCAGCAGTCGAAAATCGGTCTTGCTCTGTCCAAAATAGAATATTTTTTCCATTAATCTTCAACTATGGGTCGGCTCATAAATTAGTCAAGTGTTTCCCATTAGTGAAAAGGAAACACGTTGCTGTCACATTCTGTTTGCAAAATGTCCAGCTTTTAGGACTTTTGCGAATAGATTATGTGAAGTTATTTATGAACGCTCCCTATATCTTTATTGCGAAGTATGGGTTTAATACCACGCTATTTGCCGCGTTATAAATTTAGCCATCTACCCCCTTCGAAACTGGAAGTTTCGTTTCTCACCAGCGGCGGGGTAGTCTAATTGCACGATTATCTCAACGTCCGTGCCGCAGTAAATCACCCGAAAAACCGACCTTTTTTTGACCATTGTTGTCTGTGGCACCATCCTACCGAGCATTTTTGACTATAGCAAATTCTATCAATTTCAAGTGATCCATATCGGGTAAAAAAGGAGTCTGAGTGCATTCAACAGGGCTGTGGCTAAAGCACATACCAAGAATTTCAAGAGTGATTGGCATATAATCGATTGAGTATTGTGCGTCTGATGCGCCACACAAAGTCTATTGATCGGATTACGACTAGTAAATTTACTTGGAAGGTTACCTAGCTGATTATTTCCAGGCCCCCTGTATGATCGTAGCAAAAATGGGATCCTTGAATGAATCACAGAGTTTAGTGTTTTTCGACCGCTTGTCATATTCAGTTGTTCACGGTAGCCTTATCCATTCAGTATCTGAACAATTAGAGAAAGACTGTTAAATCAAGTCAGAGGCAAACGAAAAATCTGTTGTAGATTGATCAGCCAGAAGGAGAAAAATATGACTGAACTCACCCGGAGTAACCCTAAGGCACTGTATTATCCATCTGAAAAGGTGAAAGAAGAGGCTTTCATCAAAGAGTATGACCAGCTCTATCAGGAGTCGATCAAAGATCGTGAAGGATTTTGGGCAAAGCAGGCGGAATATATCGATTGGTATGAACCATGGGAGAAGGTTCTGGATGATTCCGATAAACCGTTTTACAAATGGTTTACGGGCGGTAAAATAAACATCGTGCATAATGCGATTGACCGCCACCTGACCACAGCCAGAAAAAATAAAATTGCACTTATTTGGGAAGGGGAACCTGGCGATGTCAGATCGTATTCCTATCATGCATTGAACCGGGAAGTCTGCAAATTCGCTAATGTCCTTAAGGCACTGGGTGTCGTAAAAGGAAGTACCGTGACGCTTTATATGCCGCAAATTCCCGAATTGCCGATTGCCATGATGGCTTGTGCAAAAATTGGTGCTGTTCATAGTGTGGTCTACGGAGGGTTCAGTGCTGACGCCTTGATTTATCTTATTGGGCAATCCAAAAGTCGGATTATTGTGACCGCGGATGGCGGTTATCGTCGCGGAAAAGTCACTCAATTAAAGAAAATTGCAAATGAGGCCATCAAACAGTGTCCAACCATTGAGGTGTGTCTCTGCGTCAAGCGGACAGATGAAGATGTCTATATGGAAAGCGGGCGTGACTACTGGTTACATGATTTAATCAATTTGCCCAACGCCAGTCCAAAATGTGAAACGGTCGCTATGGATGCTGAGGATCCGTTATTTATCCTTTTCACTTCTGGCGCTACCGGAAGGCCCAAGGGGGTTGTTCACACCCATGGCGGATATTCCGTATATACTGCAGCCACATATAGAGCTGTCTTTGATGTGAAAGATGATGATCGCTGGTGGTGTGCGGCGGACCCGGGCTGGATAACGGGACACAGTTATCTTGTTTATGCACCATTAATTTGTGGGGCCACGAATTTTATTTATGAAGGTGTTCCTAGCCACCCATATCCCAATCGTTGGTGGCAGATGGTGGAAAGATACGGGATTACAATTCTCTATACCACACCAACCGCCATTCGTGGGCTGATGAGATACGGAGAAACCTGGCCCCAGCGACATGATATCAGCAGCCTGAGACTTCTGGGGTCGGTAGGGGAACCGATTAACCCGGTGGCCTGGCGCTGGTATCATAGTGTTATCGGACAAAACAGATGTCCCATTATGGATACTTGGTGGCAAACGGAAACCGGGGGATTTATGATTAGCCCCCTTCCAATTACGCCACTAAAGCCAGGATCTGCTGCAAAGCCGTTTTTTGGGATTGAGACTGCGGTAGTTGATCGAGAAGGAAATGAAATGGGTCCCGGCGAAGAAGGACGGCTGGTGGTTAAGTCCCCCTGGCCGGGCATGGCGCGGACGATTTTAAAAGATCCGGACCGATATGTCGAAACCTACTGGAAGGAGTATGAGAAACAAGGGTGGTACTTTTCCGGTGATTCCGCACGGATTGACAAAGATGGTTACTACTGGATCATCGGGCGCATGGATGATGTCATCAAGGTGAGTGGATATCGGCTGGGTACGGCTGATATTGAAAACGCTCTGCTCAATCATCCCGATGTGGTGGAGTCCGCCGCAATTGCGCTGCCCCACGACCTTAAAGGAAACTCGATCCACACGTACGTCATTTTGAGGAAAGGCTGTCAAGGCAGCAAAGAGCTTGAAAAAGAGATCAAAGCGGTTGTTGTCAAGGATATTGGACCTGTCGCAAAACCGGAAAAAGTCACATTCACAGAAACACTTCCGAAAACGGGAAGTGGAAAAATCATGAGACGTGTGTTAAAAGCTCGGGCCATGGGCCTGAATGAAGGTGATCTCAGTACACTGGAGGAGTAGGATTTATGATGCTCAAATTCCGTGCCCATCTTTTTCTATACCTGTTTGGGTTACTTTTGATTCTTCTGATATTCCTCTTTGGATTCATATTTGCCAACCAATTGAGTCCAAACGAACTGCTTCAATTAAAGTCCATTTTCATGACATATAAGTGGTGGCTGATTTCTCCACTAGTCCTGTTGGTTGTTCTGGTCATAGGTGGAATGAAATGGGTCATTGACTGCTTGTTGATGCCAATTTTCCATCTCAGAGATGAAATGACCGTGGCGGTCAACTCTAATTCGTTTCACCAAGCCAATACTTCAGGGCTGTTTTCTCCACTCAGTACCCTATTTAATGAACAAAGCGCCAAGGTACAAAACTGGGAACTCAAGTTTAATGAGCAAGTTAAAAAAGCCAGGGGGGAGCTGGAAAAGGAAAAGGATCTGCTGGCATTTCTGATCGAAGAATTGGGTGAAGGGATTGTGATCTGCAATAAAGCGGGCAATATTCTGCTATATAATAAAACAGCAAAGAATCTTTTTAACCACTCTCATGAGGAGTCTTCAGAGCTTCAGGAAACTTATATCGGACTTGGGAAATCGATCACAGATCTTATCAATTCCCAGCTGATCGTTTTCACTATGAATGATCTGATTGATAGATGCCTGAACAACCAGACAGATCTAACCCAGCAGTTCGTTATCCATCATCATTCACTAATTCTGAAACTACAAACCCTGGGCCTGATTAATCAGAATCGTGATGTTTATGGATTTATTTTTATTTTTGAAGATATCTCCAACGATTCAACCCAGATAAAAAAACGAGAGATCCAGACTCACAGAGGCATCGAAAAATTTCGCTCTGGTCTCGCGAATATTCAGGTTTCCATTGAAAATATCATTGATTACCCTGAAATGGCGAGGAAACAGCGGTCGGATTTTCTTGAAATCATAAAGTCTCATGCCATCCAGCTCTCTTCTCTCCTGGATCATCAATCTGATCAAGAGAGTAGCATGGAAAGCTTTTGGATTCTGGAGGAGGTATCTGTTCTTGAATGGTTGACACTCTGGCATAATAAAATTTCCGCTGAGCTATCAGTTAAGATTAACTTGAAATTGGATCGAGATGACTGCCACCTGCACCTGGACCGCTACTTGTTCTCTAACTGTCTGGATTATCTGGTCACCAAAATCATTGCACATTTTGACCTGAAAGAGTTGACATGCTGGCAGACGCAAAACGAAAATTTTTGCACATTGGACATTGTCTGGAAGGGGGGGAAACTACAAACGGATGATCTCAGATCTTGGGTCACGCCGGCTCTGTCCTGGGAACCCTCGAAGCCGGATGCTTCTGTTTTAGATGTATTGCGCTGGCATGAGACTGAAATTTGGGCTGAAGAGGGTACAACTATCCAGGAGCAGTCTTACGTTAGACTTTTTCTGCCCAAAGTCATGGACCGCAAGCAACATCTGAAGAAAAAGGAGTACCTCTCCCTGGGAAGTCGGCCCGAATTTTATGATTTTGATCTTTTTGAGAAAACGGTCCACCAACCTAAATTGGACAATGCCTTACTGACCGAGTTGACCTATACCGTATTTGATACAGAGACAACCGGCCTCGACCCCGGCGGCGGCGACGAAATCATCTCGATCGGGGCTTATAAAATTGTAAATGGGAAACTGCTTGAAAACGAACGATTTGATCAATTAATCGATCCCCAGCGAAAAATCTCAGCAGCATCCACCCGGATACATGGTCTAACGAAAGAACACCTCCAAGGAAAACCAACCATAGAGAAGGTACTACCCAGATTTGAGCAGTTCATAAAAAATACAGTTTTGATCGCACACAATGGCGCTTTTGATATGCGATTTCTTGAAATTAAGGAGCCGTTAACCGGTATTCATTTCAATCATCCCATCCTCGATACACTCATACTGTCCAGTATTATCAGCCCCCACCTGGAATCACACCATCTCGAAATCTTGGCCGAACGCTATCATATGACGATCATCAATCGTCATTCGGCCTTGGATGATGCACTTTTAACGGGATTGATTTTTCTGAAAATGATATCC
>PJEL010003164.1_pt1 | contig 14362 bp, 14 predicted proteins | sample 1853271 | NCBI WGS metagenome assembly PJEL01 (sample SAMN08108733, study PRJNA415343) | Invertebrate metagenome, whole genome shotgun sequencing project. | host: Globobulimina | place: Sweden: Gullmar Fjord | collected 2015-08 | reverse complement strand
CAAAACAAAGCATGGTCGCTATATCCGGACGGATCATGCCGGCGCCCTTGGCCACACCGGTTACGGTAAACGTCTTACCATCGAGCTCCCCGCGACGGCTGATGGCTTTGGGGACTGTGTCCGTGGTCATGATGGCTTCCGCAAGATTTAAAACACCGTCCTGATGCATGGCATCAACTAGACCCGGGACCGCGCTTTCGATTTTTTCGATGGGCAACGGCTCACCGATGACGCCGGTAGAAGCCACCAAAACGTCATCCTCGGAAACGTCCAGGCCGTCGGCGGCAGATTTGCCCATCCGCAGCGCGGCCTGCATCCCCTGGTCCCCGGTACAGCAATTGGCATTGCCGCTATTGACAATCAGGGCGCGGCACACGCCTGAGGCAATTCGCTGCCGGTCTAGCTGCACCGGTGCCGCCTGTACCAGATTACGGGTAAATACGCCGGCAACATTGGCAGAGGTTTCGCAATATCTGAGCCCGAGATCTTTGTCGTTATTTTTTTTCAGCCCGCAAACCACACCCGCAGTTAAAAAGCCCGGGCACCCCATTTTTTCCATAACAGTTTTCCTCCGGTATTTTTTAAAATGGAAAAATAAAGAAATCATTTGACAGAATTAGCTGATATTGTCAATCTTTTCGTTGTCGGCCGCATTGCTGCTGTAAAAGGTAAATGAACGCATGCTCAAGAATTTTAAAATCATCATCGAATACGACGGTACCAATTATCATGGATGGCAACGACAGAAGACAGACCGCACGATACAACAGGAAATTGAACAAGCCCTATCTACCATGACAGCCAGGCGGGTCACGCTAAACGGCTCGGGCAGAACCGACGCCGGGGTGCATGCCTTCGGTCAGGTGGCCAATTTTCTCTGCGAAACCGATTTGTCGGAGGCGGTATTTCAAAAAGGCCTCAACAGCATCCTGCCCGACGATATCGTCATCAAAGACTGCCGGCTCGTCGATGAAGTATTTCACGCACGCTATGATGCTAAAAGCAAAATTTATCACTACCAGATAGTAAATCGTAACATACCTTCGGCAATCGGAAGACAATACGCCTGGTACATTAGAAGAAAACTGGAGACTGCCGCCATGCGGTCAGCCATTTTGCACATTATCGGAAGTCATGATTTCAAGTCGTTTGAAGGCACGGGCAGCCCCCGCTCGCATACCACCCGCAACTTAATGGCAGCCGACCTGACCGAGCACAAGGATGGCTTATTCATTTTCAGAATAGAGGCTGATGGTTTTTTGAGATATATGGTACGAAATATTGTCGGCACCCTGGTGGATGTCGGGCTAAACAAAATTACCCCGGCCGAGTTTAAAGGCATTCTGGAATCCAAAGACCGCAGCAATGCAAGTGCAACCGCCCCGGCGCACGGATTGTTCCTGATGGAAGTCAGGTATTGAGTTTATTAGGTTGATTGAGTTGAATACACTAGTCCGGCATCAGGACCAGGGAAAGCGAAAAAAATGATAGCACCGTGGACATAAAAATGGTTGCCGAAGCCAGATCCGTGTCACTGTTGAGTTGTGAGGAAAGTACATACATGGCCGTGGAGGTCGGCAGTGTGAAAAAAATCATACTGACCTTAAAAGGGAGTCCGGTGACATTGAAGAAATTTAACATAAAATAACCCGTTAGAGGCAAAACCAACAGTTTAAAACCACTGGCAACGATAGACAGGCTGAAATATGTTTTCAGATTTTTAAGTGTCAAACCTCCGCCAATGGACAGCAGTGCCAGGGGGAGTGTAATGCTGGAAAATAGCGAAAATGTGTTATCGATGGACTTAGGGAAAGCGTTGAGCGTATTCGAATAGATAAACCCGGCGATGCAAGCGATAAATAGTGGGTTGGAGAACACTGCTTTGAAAGTGACCTGCACTTGTTTCCAAAAGGTCAGCCGTCGTCCGGCAAACCAAATCAAAACCGTGACGGCCATCACATTAATCCAGGGTATGATGATCCCGATCAAAATTCCGAAATACCGCCCACCGGCTTCTCCGAATGCACTCAGCACCAATGCCATTCCCGCGTAGGAATTAAATCTGTAGCAGCTTTGTGAAAATGTGCCCGCCTGAAATTCACCGACTCTGAAAATTTTGATGTAAAAAATACTCAAAACGAAAACCACCGTGACGGCTGACAGTCCTGCCAGACAATAATCGAAATTTATGCTCGCTGCTGGTGGTGCGGTGCCGATCTTCCAAAACAGCAGAATCGGGAAAAAGATAAAATAGATCAGTCGGTCGGAATTACTGAGAAATAAGTCATTGGTCAAACCGAAGCGTTTAAGTATATGGCCCAAAACGATAATTGCAAATACGGGAAAAAGGCTGTTGAGTATCATTCAGATCCAATAATAGAGGTGTTTAAGTATTAGCAATAGTATCAACTTTGCCAGCCCATTATTGAGGTTTAAAGCGATTATGATCGATTGCGTGCTTTTTTAGTCGATATTGCAAGGTGGTGCGCGGGATACCCAATAGGGTCGCCGCCCCTTGTTTGCCTCCCAGGCGTCCACTGGTTTTCGTCAGCACTATTTCGATATGCCGTCGCTCGGCCTCGGCCAGGATGTAATTGGAAAGCACGGGTTCGGTCTGCCCCGTCTCGACAAAGGCTTGCACATCTCGTCCGGTAATGGTTTTCCCAGCTTGCATGATTATCATGCGTTTGACCAGATTTTTTAATTCACGAACATTGCCGGGCCAATTGTGGCCGCAAAGAATTTCAATGGCTGCGGGGGCATAATTCGGTGCTGTACGGTGGGCCTTCTGCGCCTCCGTCCAGTTGAGCCGTTGCACCAGACCGGGAATATCTTCAATTCGTTCCCGCAATGGGGGCAGATGCAGTGAGAACGTATTGAGTCGGTAATAAAAATCGGAACGAAAATCACCCTGCCCGACAGCGATGTCTAAATCGCGGTTTGTGGCCGCCACCACCCTGGCGTTTGCTTCAATGGGCCGACTGTCGCCCACACGTTCAAAATATTTATCCTGCAGAACATGCAACAGTTTGGCCTGACGATCAATGGGGAGTTCGCCGATCTCATCCAGAAAGATTGTCCCTCCGTCTGCCATTTCAAATCGCCCGACCCTTGAGCCCACCGCACCCGTAAAGGCCCCTTTGGCGTGACCAAAAAGCTCGCTTTCGAAGAGATTGGCCGTCAGGGCCGGACAGTTCACCTTTACTAAGAGTCCTCCTCGTCGGGGGCTAAGCCGATGAATGTGACGGGCTATGAAATCCTTGCCGGTGCCGGTCTCACCTGTAATCAATACGCTGGCATCCGTCGGGGCGATCAGTTCCACCTGCTCCATGACCTTCCGCATGGCAAGCGACTCGTAAAAAAAGGCGTCGGGATTATAAGCCTCTTCGACACGTTCCAAAAGGTAATGCTTTTGTTGGATCAGGTTCTGATTGACTTCTTTGAGCTGGCTGTATGCCAGCATATTTTCCACGGCCACCGCCACCACATCGGTCAGTTCCCTAAAAAACTGGACCAGTTCATCCACCTGTCGAGGACATTTTTTAAATGAAAAATGTAATACCCCGAGCACCTTGCCCCGGGTGATCAGCGGGAAGGCAAAACTGGCAGTAAGCCCGGTCTTGAGCATGGCCCTGACTGACGACCAATAATTTCGTTTCCTCAAATCGGGGATTATGACCGGCTCCCGCGAACGAATGGCCGCCCTGGCGATGGCACCCTTCTCCAACGGACGCTCATCACTGCTGATGGCCTTTGGTGAGATCCCTTCAGCCGTGCTGAAGTAGCTCAGCAATTTTTTCTTTTCGTCATAGAGGTTGATGCTGAACCGGTCATAAGAAACGATTTTTTTTATCTCGTTCGCCAGCCGGTTGAAAAGCTCCACACGGTTGGTGTGTTTCACAATCGCATTATTGATTTCCAATAACAGCCGGTAACGAATTGCGGCATCCCATACCATAGTTCTTTTACTATCTCACACCTGCCCAATATTGGGCGATTTTTTATCCTATTTAAATTAATTGCAATATGCCACTTTAAAGTCAAATTTTTTTTCCGGTAAACCTCCATCACAATCTGTTTTAGTAGAAAAAATGCCATATTTCAATAATTTTGCCCAATATTGGTCATACGCCCAATAATGGGCAATATTAAGAAGGCTTGCAAGTTTATCCTAATATTTAACCTATTTAAATTATTAGAAATTCTGACATTTCTCGCTTTTGGCATGCTCATTGCTGTAACTATAAAGCAAGTGGGAAAGGAGTGTACCTACAAAAAATTTTCCACAACTATAAGGCATGGGAACGGATTGTACAATACAATAAATCTTCATAATGTTGTAATTCTTCAAATTATCGAAAATAGACACCGGACCAGGCTATCGGAATAAACCCCGCATATTTCTTTAATTACGACAACCTAAGGAGGCTAGACAATGATTCAATTTTTGGTTCACGAAGCGGCCGACTCCGTTGGAGTGGCCACCGTGGATATCAAGGCCGGTGAAACCGCCACGGGACTGTTCATGGACTCCCAGAAAGGCACCGAGATTACCGCACTGGACGACATTCCATTGGGACACAAAATCGCCTTGATGGATCATACCGAGGGCGACAAAGTGATCAAGTACGGCGAAGACATCGGCAAGGTGGTTGCAAACATCAAAAAAGGCGGCCATACACACACTCAAAACCTGAAAACCAAGAGGTGGTAGATATGAACGATTTAGGAACCGTTTGGGGGTACCGCCGTGAAAACGGCCGGGTGGGTATCCGCAACCATGTTGTTATTTTACCGTTGGACGATCTTTCCAACTCCGCCTGCGAAAAGGTGGCCTACGGCGTCAAGGGCACCAAAGCCATTCCCCATGCCTATGGCCGCTTGCAGTTCGGCGAAGATCTGCAGCTCTTTTTCCGCACCATGATCGGTACCGGCGCCAACCCCAACGTGGCCGCCGTTGTGGTCATCGGCATCGAGCCGGAGTGGACCAACATCATCGTGGACGGCATTGCCGAAACCGGCAAGCCGGTCACCGGTTTTTCCATCGAGCGCAGCGGCGACTTCAAAACCGTGGAGCAGGCCTGCTGGACCGCCTATGATTACATGCAGTGGGCCAGCGAGCAACGGCGCGAAGAAGTCGATCTGAGTGAAATCTGGGTCTCCACCAAATGCGGTGAGAGCGACACCACCAGCGGCCTGGCCAGCAACCCCACCGTGGGAAATGTCTTCGATAAAATGGTGGCCGCCGGCGCTACCTGCTCGTTTGGCGAAACCAGTGAGATTACCGGCGGGGAGCATATTTGTAAGGAGCGCGCCGCCACCACCGAGGCAGGCGAAGAGTTCATGCGCATCTTCAACAAGTACCAGGACATGATCGACCGCTACAAAACCGACGATCTCTCCGGCAGTCAGCCCACTAAGGGTAACATCCGCGGGGGACTGACCACCATCGAAGAGAAGGCGATGGGCAACCTCCAGAAGATCGGTAAACAGTGCCGCTACGTGGGCTGCCTCGACAAGGCCGAAACCCCCACCGGCGCCGGCCTCTGGTTCATGGACACCAGCTCGGCCGCGGCCGAGGCGGTCACCCTCTGGGCGGCAGCCGGTTTCGTGGCCCACCTGTTCCCTACGGGACAGGGCAACATCATCGGCAACCCCATCGAGCCGACCATCAAACTGTCCGCCAATCCGCTGACCTGCTCCACCATGAAAGAGCACATCGACTATGACTGCACAGCCATTTTGAAGGGCGAAATGACCCTGGATCAATCGGGCGACGGTCTCATGGAAGTGATAAAACGAACCTGTAATGGCCGCCTCACGGCTCAGGAGCTGCTGGGCCACGAGGAGTTCGTACTGACCAAACTCTACGAGAGCGCCTAGGTTGTTGATGCCGCTTGCGCCGTAAAAGTGATCGGCAATCTTATCGGCGTAACCAACCTGGCGGTATTGGCTGAAGGGATCCGCACCGGCGAGGCTGCGGTGTTTGACAAAAAACTGCTCTTGGATCTGCTGGCTGATACCGCTGCCAAGAGTTTCCGGAGGGACGTTCGCGGTCAGTAAATCGCAGCCGGAAATTTTGATTCCCGGCTCGGTCTTGATCCGGCCTTAAAAGATGTAGGGAGTGGAAAATGACAAAGCAACATCTCACAAAATCGGAACCAAAGACCGGCCGGGGGTTCTTGCGAATAGCCCTTTTCCTGTTTTTGCTTTTTTTTGCCAACCTGCTGGTGGGCAAGGGTAATGTCTCTTATCATTGGGGGTTGCCGCAGTTGGGAAGTGTGGCTGAATTTTTGTTACTGGGGGCGGCTTCCACAGTGCTGATTTTGGCGGCATTGAAACGTGAGGCAGCCGAAAGAATAATCACCGAAACAAACGCAAAGGAGGTTTAGTATGAAGGACCTGAACAAAGAACAAGGGGAATTAAAATCGGCGGAACGCCGCCGTTTCATGGAAGTAAGTGCCAAGTTTGGGTTTACCGCGGCAACGGTGGCGCTGTTCAGTGGCGTGATTCATTCGCCGGAAGCCTCGGCCCAGGTTGCCAAGGAAGAAAATATGCGCAAAAAAGCAGCCAAATACACCATGAATGTCGCCACGGCATACATTCTCGGCGCATCCCGCAGCTACCCCATCATGCAGCTCGACATGAAGGAGAATGTTCAAAATACGACCTATGGTGAGATCTATGTCAAGCTGGCCCCCGGCGGCCAGTTGGGCGCAGGCAGCGCACTGGCCCAAAAGGTGCAGTCCGGCACCATTCAGGCGGCCCAGCACTCGATCTCAAACTTCGCACCATTTGCGCCGGTGGTGGATTTGATCAATATTCCTTACTGGTGCGGCGAAAACCAGCGTTTTATCAACCTGGTCACCTCCGATGCCTGGAAAAAAGAAGTCAACCCCAGAGTGGCTGCAAAAGGCTTCAAAGTCCTCTGGTATGTGTGTATCGATCCCCGGGTAGTGGCAATTCGCAAGGGAATGGACGGCCCCATCAAAACCCCGAAGCAGATGAAAGGGGTAAAATTCCGGGTGCCGGGTTCCAAGATTCTGGCCCAGTTCTACCAGTTATTGGGTGCCAATCCGACCCCCGTCGCCTGGGGCGAGACCTCCAGCGCCATCAAACAAGGCGTTGCCGACGCGCTGGATCCCTCGGTGGAAGCCCTCTATGTTTTCGGTTTCAAGGACGCCCTGAGTTGGGTCACCTTCAACGGGGCCGTGCCGGACAGCCAGGTATACTCCTGCAATCTGGAGTGGTTCAACAGTCTGCCCAAGAAGGTACAGGACGGCATCGATTTTGCCAGTGAGATCACCATGCGCCAGAACCTGTCCAAGGTGCCGGCCGCACGCGCCTATGCCATGGCGGAACTGAGCAAATCCGGTGTGCAGTTTTACGTACCCACGGCGGCCGAAAAGAAGCTGTGGGTGGAGGCAGCCGGGGCCCAGCTGCCGGCATGGGATGGGTTCAAGAAAGAGCTGGCCGGTGATTTGAAGACTTTTGATAGACTCCTGGCAGCCGCCAATACCAAAGGTCCGTACTATGTCCATGACGTATGACCGTAAATCAAGTCCGGGAAGCACTAAAAAATGCTTCCTGGACATATAAGGACTCCCATCGGAGAAAATGATACCCATGACCGACAATAATTTTTTCAAACAACTGGATGCCAACGGAGAGCGATGGCTGTTGCTGCCCCTTTACGCGTTGATCGTCATCACAATTTTTGTGGAGGTGTTTCGCCGTTTTGCGATGAGTTACTCCTCCATCTGGGCCGAAGAAATCGCGCGCTATGCTTTTATTTATGTCTCCTGGATCGGCGCATCAGCCGCCATCAAGGAACGGGCGCACATTCGCATCGATGTGATTCTGCCGTTTGTCGGCGAGCGCACCCGCGGCCTGTTGATGATTTTCGGTGATTTGGTCACCATTCTTTTGGCGGTTGTCGCCTTTTGGTGGTCCCTGGAGACAGCGCTGACCTCCATCAAGTTCGGTTCCGTCACCCATGGTCTCAGGATCAGTCTGGCCTGGTTTTTAGTCGCCGTTCCCCTGGGCTTTGCCATGATGTTTTTTCGCCTGATACAATCGATCATCCATGATGTCCGCGATGTCCGAGCAGGACACCCCATTTATCGGGGCAAAAAACTATTTGATTAGGAGGCCACGTGCTACAACAATATTTGATGCAGCAACAGGACATTTATTTAGGATGGGAATTTTTTGTTCCCTTGGTGCTGATGGTCGTATTGATCCTTCTGGCCGTGCGTATTTGGGTGGTGGTGGGGGTCGGTGCACTGGCCATGCTCTATTTTACCGACGTGCTTCCACTGTCGCTCCTGGGAGAGGCGCTTTTCGACGGCATCGATTCCTTTGCCCTCATCGCGGTGCCGCTTTTTATTCTAACCGGCGATATACTGGTGCGATCCGGTCTTTCAACCAAGCTGTTGGATGTCGCCGAGGCCACCATGGGAGCGCGGCGCTCGGGATTGGGCACCTCCACGGTTCTGGGATGCGGTTTTTTCGCCTGTATCAGCGGCTCCGATGCCGCTGACGCCGCCGCCATCAGCCGTATTACCATCGATCGGCTGGTGGACAAGGGCTACCCGAAGCCTTACGCCTGCGCCCTGGTTGCGGCCGGCGCCTGTACCGGCATCTTGATACCGCCGTCCATCAGCTACATCATCATCGGTCTGGTGTTGGGTATTTCGGCGTCGACCCTGTTTTTGGCGGCGGCCATTCCGGGTGTGATGATACTGACATCCATCATGATCACCAATGCGGTGATGAACCGGATTCGGGGATATGAAAACTCCCTCGGCGGTTTTAATCTTCGCTACTGGCTCAGAACGGTTTATGACGGCCGCTTTGCGCTGCTGATTCCGTTTATTATTTTGGGCGGTATCTACTCGGGGATATTTACTCCCACCGAAAGCGCTGCCGTGGCGGCGTTGACCACCATCGTCATCGGTTTTTGGCAAAAAACGTTGAAGTTGAGTGATATCCCCAAAATTCTGGAGACATCCGCCAAGGTGAGTGGCGTGATCGTGCCCATCATTGCCATGAGCCTGCCCCTGGCCCAGACCCTCGCATCGCTTCAGGTCCCCCAGGCGTTTGTCGCGTACATGACCTCGTTGACCAGCAACCCCTACCTGATTATCCTGATCATGATCCTGGTCCTGATGATCGCCGGTTGCGTCATGGAGACCACCCCCAACATCGTGATTCTGGCGCCGATTTTGCTGCCCCTGGCCCTGGAGATCGGCATGGATGAAATCCATTTCTGCATCTTCATGGTCTCGGCGCTGGGAATCGGTTTCATTACCCCTCCCCTGGGCCTGAATCTCTTTGTGGTATCAGGGGTCACCCAGGTGCCGGTGGTGAGTATTTCCCGCTACGCGATCCCATTCGTGCTGACCATGATCGTGGTGGTGATTATCCTCGGTTACTTCCCCGGGTTTTCGCTGTGGTTGTTAAGGTAAAACTTGAAAAAGTATATTGGAAGGAAGGAGTGACTAAATGAGCACACAATTTTTGAAGAAAGCGGAAAAAACGCCTGAGACGGACGAAGGCTCAACCCGCCGGATCGTCATGGAGATGCTTGGCAACATCAGAGAAAACGGCGAAAAGGCCGCGCGTGACTACGCCGCAAAGCTCGATGGTTGGACCGGCGACATCATCATCACGCAAGCGGAAATCGACCAGGCGGCCGCCACCCTGAACGATCAGACCCGGGAAGATATCAATTTCGCCCACCAGCAGGTGCATACCTTTGCGGTGAAGCAGCGCGAGAGCATGCAAGAGTTTCAAACCGAGCTGCACCCGGGAGTGACTGCCGGGCAACGGCTCATCCCGGTGAACGTGGCCGGCTGTTATGTTCCCGGTGGGCGCTTCGCGCATGCAGCTTCGGCCATTATGAGTATCGCCACGGCTCGTGCCGCCGGGGTCCCCTTCGTCGTGGCCTGCTCTCCCCCGCATAAAGGGGGCGGGATTCACCCCTCCATTCTCTACGCCATGAGCGTTTGCAAACCCGATGTGATCCTGGCTCTCGGGGGGGTACAGGGAGTTGCGGCAATGGCCTACGGCATTTTCACCGGCAAACCCGCCGATATCCTGGTGGGACCGGGCAACAAGTATGTGGCCGAAGCCAAACGTATCCTGTATGGCGAAGTGGGCATCGACGTATTTGCGGGCCCTTCGGAAATCATGGTGATCGGCGACGAAACGGCGGACCCCGAAATCGTCGCCATCGATCTGGTGGGTCAGGCCGAGCACGGGTACGACTCCCCTGCTATTTTGGTAACAACATCCAAGGATCTGGCCGAAAAGGTCATGCAGCGGGTTCCTGAACTGGCTGCGGCCCTACCCGAGCCGGCGGTGACCCAGTCTTCCTGGGCCAATTACGGAGAGGTCGTGCTGGTGGACAGCCGGGAGGAAGCCGTAACCATAAGCGACAGCTACGCACCCGAGCATCTGGAGGTACACGCCGCGGAGCTGGATTGGTGGCTGAAGAATCTGACTAACTACGGATCGTTATTCCTCGGCGAGGAGACCACGGTCGCCTATGGGGACAAGACCTCCGGCCCCAATCATATCCTTCCTACTAAAAAGGCCGCCCGCTACAGCGGCGGGCTGAGCGCGGGCAAGTTCATCAAGACCGTCACCTGGCAGCGCCTCACCAAAGAAGCCAACCGCCAGATCGGCGCGGTGTCCACCCGGATTTCACGGCTCGAGGGCATGGAAGCCCATGCGCGCTCCTGTGATGCGCGACTGGACAAATATTTTCCTGGTGAACAATTCGACAAGGGGGTATTGAAGCAATGAGCATGATTGACGACTTGTTCGGATTGGAGGGTCGGGTTGCCCTGGTGACCGGCGGCAGTTCGGGAATCGGACGGGCCATCGCTTATCATCTTGCCCGGGCGGGTGCGGCGGTCGTGCATGCCGCACTTCCGCGAGAGGAGCAGGCTCTCAAGGAGGCGGTCAGGGAAGTTGAAGCCCTGGGGGCGTCTGCCGCCTACGAGACGTGTGATGTCAGCAAGCTCGACGAGCTCCCCGGCATGGTGGAGCGGGCTTCCGCCCACTTTGGCTCCCCTGATATCCTGGTCAACGCCGCTGGCGTCAACCTGAGGGAGCCGTGGGAAAAAGTCAGCCCGGAGACGTGGAACACAACGATTGGTATTAACTTGACGGCCCCATTCTTCCTGGCACGCCTGCTGGTGCCATCCATGCGCTCGAAAGGATGGGGAAAAATCATCAACATCGGATCCCTGCAGTCGGTGCGCGCCTTTCCAAACAGCGTTGCCTACGGCGCGTCCAAAGGTGGGGTGATGCAGCTTACCCGCGCTATGGCGGAAGCTTGGTCCAAGGACCAGAGCGGGATCTCCTGTAACGCCATCGGGCCGGGTTTTTTCAAGACCGGCCTTACCGCAGCGTTGTATGACGACCAAAAGGTGATCGACGCCCTCGCCAGACAGACCATTATCGGGCGCAATGGGGAAATGTCCGACCTGGCGGGGTTGATCGTGTTTCTATCCTCCCGGGCATCGGATTACATCACCGGCCAGTTGATCTTTCTGGACGGTGGCTGGAACGCCAAGTAGCCAAACGAAAAAAGGAAAGCATACTCATGAAAGCGCTTGTGTACACGAAAGCGGACGAGGTCGTATACCGGGATGAACCGGATCCGGTGCCCGGTGAGGGCCAGGTGCTGGTAAAAGTCGCGGCTTCGGGTATCTGCGGTTCCGACATGCACGCCTACCATGGGCACGACCCGCGCAGGGTGCCCCCTCTCATCCTGGGGCACGAGGTAGCGGGCACCGTTGCATCAGGGGAAACAAAAGGTGCGCGCGTTGTGATAAACCCACTCATAACCTGCGGCACTTGCACTTATTGCGAAAGCGGCCGAACGAACCTCTGCCCCGAGCGGGAACTCATTGGAATGAGAATTGCGGGTGCATACTGCGAGTATGTGGCGATACCCGAACGGAATCTGGTTCCCATCCCCGATTCCTTCGACATGGTGAAGGCCTCGCTTGCGGAACCGGCGGCCTGTGCTCTCCACACCCTCAACCGGGCACGGATGCAGTCCCCGCGGCCGCTGGCAGAGCTACGGGCGCTGGTTATCGGGGGCGGTGCCATCGGCATGCTCTGCGCCCTGCTGCTGACGAGTTACGGCTGCCGGCAGATGACGGTGGCCGAAATAAACAAGCTAAGGCGGGAGATGGTTGCGCGCTCGATCGGCTGCGCGGTTCATGACCCATCAACCGATCCCGAACTCCCCACCGATTCATTCGAATTGGTGATCGACGCGGTGGGAGGAGGCATAACCCGCTCCCTGGCGTCACGGGTCATCGCCCCGGGTGGAATCTTCGCCCATATCGGGCTTATGAATTCCCAGGAAGGCCTCGACATCAAAAAGGTGACGCTACAGGAAGTTTCCCTCATTGGAGTCTATACCTACACCCGGGAAGATTTTAGGGCCGCCGTGGGCGCTTTGGCCAGCGGCATGTTTGGCGATCTCGATTGGGTGGAGACCAGACCACTTTCCGATGGCCCCCGGGCCTTCGCCGACCTTGACCAGGGGATCATACCCGCTGCCAAGCTTGTGCTGATACCCTAATAATAGCCTGCGCCACTTGCGGCTTGTGAGTGGCGAAAGGTCTGTTATCCTCACCAATTAAGCGGATTTGAGTCCCGCCGCCTCCACTACGCTTCGCGCGGCAAGTATGCCCTGCATAGTTCCCTGATACAAAGGTAGAGGATAGGATTTAGGGAAAGAGAACCGCAGAATATCGAATAACGAATGTCGAATGTCGAAGGAAGGAATTCTGTCGTTTTTTATCTGTGTTCTGTCATTTGGCCTCTGTCTTCTGACCTCTGTCATCTGACCTTTGACCTCTGACCCCTGACTTCTGTCCTCTGATTTCTGTCTTCTGATCACTGGAAGCAAATTATAAATTGCGGGTCGCGAATTGTGGTTTGCAGACCTTCTTTACGCAATGCCCCTGGCGATGCTCTCCGTCGGCGCAGCATTGTCTTTGGCCGGCATCAAAGATCATTTCAAATTATCGCTGATCGCATCGATCTTCAAGTTACTGGTATTGCCGGCCATCGGTTTTTTGATGCTGACGACATTCGATGTTACGGGAGTTGCGTTTAAGGTTGGCCTGATATATTTTGCGTTACCCACGTCGCCGGCGTTGTATTTTCTTTCTTCCCAGCTAAACAGTGATACGGAACTTGCCTCTGCGGCCATTGCGCTGTCGACCATTTTGTCATTTTTTTCGCTGTCGGTCGCGTTGCTGCTATAAGATGGCAGGGGGTGTGAATCAAGACTGTTGGTTGTTGGAATTCCCGTGGCAATATGTACCATGCCGATATGTAAAATGTAGGAGCGCTGGCCTCCGGCTCGTAGAGGGCTTATAGAGCCTACGGCTCGGAGAGAGTGTTGGAGTATTGGAGTGCTGGAGTGTTGGGTTTAAAAAAGGTAATTGAACGAATGGCCACGAATTTCAAAATTATCATCGAATACGACGGTACCAATTATCATGGTTGGCAGCGCCAGAAAGATGACCGAACGATACAGCAAGAAATCGAAAAAGCCTTATCTACCATGACGGCCAGACAAGTCTCCCTGAACGGTTCGGGCAGAACCGACTCCGGGGTACATGCCTTTGGTCAGGTTGCCAATTTTCTTTGCGAAACCGATTTGTCGGCGGCGGTATTTCAAAAAGGCCTCAACAGCATCCTGCCTGACGATATTGTTATCAAAGACTGCCGGATAGTCGATGAGGCATTTCATGCCCGCTATGATGTTAAAAGCAAAATTTATCACTATAAGATTTTAAATTGTAAAATTCCATCGGCAATCAAAAGACAATACTCCTGGTTCATTAGAAGAGAACTGGACACTGCCGCCATGCGGTCTGCCATTTCACATATTATCGGGAGTCATGATTTCAAATCGTTTGAAGGCACCGGCAGCCCCCGCTCGCATACCACCCGCAACATAATGGCGGCCGACCTGATCGAGCATAAAGATGGCTCCCTCATTCTCAAAATTGAGGCCGACGGCTTTTTACGCTATATGGTGAGAAATATTGTCGGAACCCTGGTGGACGTCGGACTCGGCAAAATCACCCCCGCAAAATTTAGCGACATCCTGGCCTCCAAAAATCGCCGCAACGCCGGTGCAAACGCCCCGGCCCACGGATTGTTCCTGATGGAAGTAACATACGAACTGGATGCTCGATACTTGATACTGGAGCCTGGATAAACAAAGCAGTGAATGGCATTCGGCGCACGGCAATACGGAATGGATCTTAGGTATAAGCGCCGCCGCTGGCCAAAAAAACGGCAAGTCTAATCGAA
>PJEL010003163.1_pt1 | contig 14367 bp, 9 predicted proteins | sample 1853271 | NCBI WGS metagenome assembly PJEL01 (sample SAMN08108733, study PRJNA415343) | Invertebrate metagenome, whole genome shotgun sequencing project. | host: Globobulimina | place: Sweden: Gullmar Fjord | collected 2015-08 | reverse complement strand
TTTTATCAAAGTGAGGGAGACTATCAGGACTTTCCGTGCCAGCGTGCCATTATTGAAGTACCTATCAAACCAAACAGGCACTTACAAATAATATCTAGTTTGCGTTCGTCAACGCATTCTATGAGTTATTCAGACAGTGATTTTGATTGGCAGACTGATGCAATACGCTACACTCTACAGACAAAAGGGTATGGATTTGAGTTTAATACAGAAAGGATTGCCACAGATGTTGATGGTGCACTAAGCAGAATACAAGAAGTAATAGGTTTCAAGAATGCAGACATAAACGAGCAAAACACAGGTCTTTTGCAGGAGATAAAAAAACTTATAAATGAGCGTAAGAATAAGTTAAAACAAAATACAGAGAAGTTGAATGAACTGACGCAAAAAGTCAAAATACCTTTGAAGAAAAAAGATGTTGCAGGTGCACAACCTATTAGATTAGAGTATAAAACATTAGTGCAAAAAGTAAAACCGAAACCAAACCTGCCAGAAGAATATGTCCTAAATTGTGATAAGGTATTGGATGTTATAAAGTTGTTAGACAACCAAGCAAAAAACTACGAAAATACACCTCGTGCCACAGAAAAACTTGGAGAAGAAGATTTGCGAGATTTTATTTTGGCGAACTTGAACTCAATATTTGAAGGCGGTGCCACTGGCGAGACTTTTTCTAAGAAAGGGAAAAGTGATATTTATCTTAGGATAGATAAAGGTAATATTTTTGTTTGTGAATGTAAGATATGGGGCGGGCAGAAACTCTACGGTAAGACAATTGACCAACTCAGAGGATATCTAACATGGAGACATAATCATGGTGTAATGATTACTTTTGTGCGCAACAAAGAACTTACGAAAGTGTTAAGCGAGAGTCAGTTATCAATACAAGAACATACTTCGTATAGAAACGGTTTTCGTATTATAAATGATACACATTTTACTTCTAATCATATTGTTGATGATGAAAATAAGGAGGTAGAAATACACCACCTCTTCTATCATCTGTATTCTGGATAATAAAGTAAACATTATGACCAAAATATACAAAAGCGATATAGAACAAATCCAAACCCTCACAAAAACACGGGACTCGCTATTGCCAAAGTTGATGCGTGGTGATGTGCGAGTTAAAATGTAGATATGATAAATCCAAAAACAATATCAGAGCAAATGCTTTTTAGCACAGTGAGAATAGAGTGTAAGAATGACTCTGTTGGAACTGGTTTTTTCTTTAACTTTACCTGTGGTGATAAGGTTGTCCCTACAATAATAACAAATAAGCATGTTGTAAATGGCAATCAAAAAGAGAATATAAACTTCTTCTTGCATACTGGTAGTAACTCCAAGCCAGATGGCGGAACATTAAATATCAAATATATAACGGACTGGTATTTTCATCCAAATATGGACTTGTGCTTCTGTTTTGTAGGTAAACTATTTAAACAGATTAAAGAACAAACTAAAAAAAATATTTTTTACATACCAGTAAGAGAAAACTTGGTTTTAGAAGAAGTAAAGTTGCAAGAACTAAGTGCAATAGAAGAAGTGGTAATGGTTGGTTATCCAAATGGATTGTGGGATAAAGCAAACAACTTACCATTATTCAGAAAAGGTATCACAGCAACACATCCAGCAATAGATTTTAATAATAAAAATATTGGTGCTGTTGATATGGCTTGTTTTAAGGGTTCGTCAGGCTCACCTATTTTTATCCTAAATGAGAATGGATACACAGATAAAAATGGAACATCTCATATAGGTGCAAGAAGATTGTTATTCTTAGGTGTCCTATTCAGTGGTCCAGAGTGTAGAACTAGGGGAGAGTTAGTAGTCGAGGAAGTGAATATGCAACAAAAAATATCCCCAATTGTGCCACAGTTCATTAATCTAGGTTATTATATAAAAGCAACAGAGATATTGTCTCTCAAGTCAATTGTGGAAGATATTTTAAGAAAAGAATTATGACTAAAATATACGAAAGTGATATAGAACAGATGACGATAGAACTCTTGGAGCAAGAGGGGTATTCTTTCGTATCTCCAGAACATATTGAACAGGAGCGAGAAGATCTAACAACAGTTATACTTATAGAGCGTTTGCGTGAGGCTGTTGCACAATCAAATATAGATGTGCCACAGAATGCGCAAGATGACGCTGTAAAGAAAGTACTCTCTGTACAGGGCGCGGATTTGATTGGCAAGAATGAAGCATTCCATAATATGCTTGTCAGTGGTGTTGATGTGGAGTACTTACAAGATGGCAGAGTGCGAGGAGATAAAGTCTGGCTAGTGGACTTTGAGAATATGAAGAACAACGACTTAGTGGTTACAAACCAAGTGAATGTATATGGAGAGACGAACAACGCTCACAAAATCCCCGATGTTGTGATTTATATAAACGGCTTACCTTTGGCAGTTGTTGAACTTAAAAATCCAACTGATGAGCAGGCAACTATTGAAAAGGCGTATACACAATTGCAGAACTACAAAAACGCTATCCCGCAACTCTTTACATACAATGGCATCTTAGTTACATCTGACGGTTTAGAAGCTCGTGCGGGTTCTCTGACCGCAGGTATAGACCGCTTTATGGTATGGAAGCGTGCAGATGGTAAAGATGAGGCAACAATACCACAAATAGAAACTCTTGTTAAAGAGATGCTAACACCAAAAGTATTTTTAGACTTAGTAAAGCATTTTACTGTATTTGAAAGAAGTAAAAGTGAAGACACAAAAACAGGACAACTACGAATTGATACAGTTAAAAAAGTTGCAGCGTACCATCAATACTACGCAGTGAACAAAGCCGTTACTTCAACACTTGAAGCAGCACGAGATGGTGGGAGCCACAAGGCAGGTGTTATCTGGCACACGCAAGGCTCTGGTAAATCTCTTTCTATGGTTTTCTATACTGGCAAGGTGGTGCTTGAACTTAACAACCCAACTGTACTTGTGATAACAGACCGTAACGATTTAGACGATCAACTTTATAGCACATTCACGCAGAGTAAAAACTTGCTACGCCAAGAGCCAGAACAGGCAGAGAACCGTTCACATTTGAAAGAGTTATTAAAAACTGCAGGCGGTGGCATAGTCTTCTCTACTATCCAAAAATTCTATCCAGAAGATGGTAGTGAGGAGTACGACTTACTCTCAAACAGGCACAACATTATTGTAATAGCAGACGAAGCACATCGCTCTCAGTACGGTTTTGCAGCTCGTACGGTATTTAAAGACAAAGAAGCAATCACTCGCTACGGTAACGCAAAGTACTTGCGAGACGCTATACCTAATGCCTCGTTCATAGGCTTTACAGGTACACCTATTGAGCAAGAAGACAGATCAACTCTTGCAGTATTTGGCGAATATGTAGATGTCTACGATGTAGAGCGAGCAGTTGAAGATAAAGCAACTGTACCTATTTATTATGAAAGCCGACTTGCGAAAGTGCATCTTGACGATGCTGAGCATGCCAATGTAGATGCAGATGTAGAAGCAGTAACAGAAAATGTCGACCTTACCAACAAAGAGAGGTTAAAAGCAAAATGGGCGAAACTGGAGGCGATTATAGGGCAAGATGGACGACTTGATGATGTGGTGAAAGATTTAGTAGAACACTTTGATGCTCGGCAAGAAGTATTTGATGGTAAGGCAATATTCGTGGTTATGAGTAGGCGTATTGCTGTTGAGGTGTATGAGCGTATCGTCACACTCCGCCCAGATTGGCATAGTGATGACTTGCACAAGGGTGCTATTAAAGTTGTAATGACTGCGAACTCTAGCGACCCAACAAGTTGGCAACCACATCACACAAGTAAGGAGCAGAGAAAGCAACTTGCCAATCGCTTCAAAGATCCGACAGACTCGCTCAAAATGGTTATAGTGTGTGATATGTGGCTCACTGGTTTTGATGTGCCATCACTACACACAATGTATGTAGATAAGTTAATGCGTGGACATAACCTGATGCAAGCGATTGCCAGAGTAAATAGAGTATACAAAGATAAAACAGGTGGACTTATTGTTGATTATATTGGTTTTGCGGCAGATTTACAGAAAGCATTTGCAACTTATACGCAAAGTGGTGGTGAAGGACGACCAACTCTTAACCAAAATGAGGCAATACGAGTAATGGTAGAAAAACATGAGGTAGTGTCGCAGATGTTTGGAGGCTTTGATTATAAAGAGTATTTTAGTGTTGATACAAAAAAGAAGCTGCAAGTTATACTCGGAGCATCTGAGCATATACTCGGACTAGAAAAAGGTAGGGAGCGTTTTGTTAAAGAATGTTCTGCATTGTCTAAAGCATATGCTATCTCTGTGCCAAGTTTGCAAGCAGAGAAATTAAGAGATGATATCGGCTTCTTTCAAGCGATTAAATCACGGTTGATGAAGTTTGAGACTGATGGAACTGGAACAAGCAAAGTGGATATGGAAACGGCAATCAAGCAGATTGTAGACAAAGCACTTGTATCTGAAGGAGTGATTGATATTTTACAAGCCGCTGGTATGGAGAAGCCAAATATCTCTGCATTCTCTGATGAGTTCTTTGATGAGGTACGAAATATGAAGCATAAGAATTTGGCAGTTGAGTTGCTGAAGAAACTTCTTAATGATGAGTTGAAAGTACAAATGAAGCGCAACTTAATAAAAGGTAAGAAACTCTCTGAAATGCTCGCAAGTGCTATTAAGCGTTACCAAAACCAGATACTTACTGCTGCGCAAGTAATAGAAGAATTGATTGGTTTTGCTAAAGAGATGAAAACTGAGAATGAGCGGGGAGAAGATTTGGGACTAAGTGATTATGAGTTGGCTTTCTATGATGTCCTTGCAGATAATGAGAGTGCAAAAGATGTGTTAGGAGACGAACAACTGCGAGCTATCGCACAGATATTAGTTGAGAAAGTGCGTGGAAATACTACTGTGGATTGGGCAAAACGAGAGAATGTAAAGGCAAGAATGCGAGTACTTGTAAAGCGTACACTACGAGAATATGGTTACCCGCCAGATATGGAGAAACTTGCAGTTGATAATGTATTAAAACAGGCAGAGATGTTTGCAAAAGATAGGAGTGAGGAATAAATACATAAAATGATGTATATGCAATTCATGCAAAAATCCCAAAATCACTAAAAACCCAAAAGGAGATTGTTGAAAAAGTCCAGCGAAGCCATAAATTAAGAAAAGAAAGCAAAGAACTTCTAGAAAAAGCAAAAAAAATGGTTGAGGACGAAATTGAGAAATAAAATATGAGCTATCTAACAAACCAACAAGAAGAGGCAAATCAGGAAAATCAAGAGAGTTGCTACACAATCAAGGTGTTTTGTGCTATCAACTACCAACTATCAACTATCAACTGGGGAAAATGTGGGGTGTTTTGTGCTATCAACTATCAACTGTAAACTATCAACTGGGGAAAATGTGAGGTGTTTTGTGCTATCAACTGTCAACTACAAACTATCAACTGGGAAAATGTGGGGGTGTTTGGTGTGGTTTGTTTAAGTATTGAATTAAATATGGGGTATTGTTTGTTTGGTGGTAAAAGAGAAGCCCGCTGGGTTGCGGACTTCAAGGAAGGAAAAGGTAACATTACACATGAGCAGTCTTTTTTTGTGCGTTTATTTTTTCTTCATGTGCCTTAAGCCAATTCTTGATGTCTTCTTTTCGAGCGGAGACAGCACACAAAAGGACTTCTTTAAATTCCATGTCAAGATTTTTAAGAAGCGCATCATGTGTGCATATAAAAGAATCGAAAGACCTTCCTATAGCCTTAAACGACATGATGACATCGTCAAGAGCAACATGAGGCACATTTAGTCCGTATATTTGTGCTTCATGTGTTGCAAGTTTTTCTAGGACATCTTCATCACAACAACGAACTTCTCCCAAAAGAATGTTTCTGGCATCTTGGGTTTTTAAGTCGTCATTTTCAGGATCATAAATGTTCTTGCGTGCATTTAGACAAGCATCAATCGAAAGCCCTAACTCTCTAAACGATTCAATTATTTCATCCATGGTTGTGCCAACCTGACCTTTGACTTGCATAACATATTTCCTTCTTAATGAACGAGAACTAACACCAATGTGTTAGTATGAATGTAGATTACCATAAATGGGTGTTTTGTCAAGGGGTTGTACCCGTCCACAACATATGGCGGATTTGTTGTTGTTGGGGAATGTAAAAAAGGGTCTTGCTTTGGGGTTTGGTGGTCGTTAGGAGGCTCTTAGGGATATATACAAAGGAATAAAAATAGCTAAAAACACCTAAGCAGGGCTTGGGTGTTTTTTGGTTTTGTTTTAGATATTGTATAAATAAAAAATCCCTGCTTTAATACTAGTATTCTTTTTTGTGGTGTATTATGAGTATATTAGTAGTTGAGTCTCAAAGTGGGTGATTTTGTACAGTAATCTCACTTATGAGTATATCAAAAAATTATAAATATTTATATAAAAGAAAATTGGGGTCATCCAACATGTGAACAACCCCAAAAAATTTGCCGCGAAATCAAGAATCAAAAGATCAAGAATTCAAGGTATCAAGAGCGGGGTTACGTAACGAACCCCGAAGCCGACCCATAGAGGGGGTTCCCACTGCCGACCCCTGAGGAGTCGAAAACGAAATCGTCGCCGTCGAAACTAACGTCCAGAGCGTCCGAGAAGTCGCCACCTACACTCTGAGTAAACTCATCACCAGCACAATCAATGCCCAGATCCCCCCAACGGACGAACCGTTCGGGATGGGTCAGGACGATTGAACTGACTGCGAGACTTCCGAGGCCGAACTCGTTGTTCGCGAAGACCTTACGAGCACGGCGGACACTAAACCCTTTATATTTCATACCGAGTTGTGCCGCGATGACAAGAATGTCACCAGGCTGGTTTTCGGCGATCAAATCAAGCGCATGCGCCGTATGCGCATGAACTCGCAGATGGTTTGGCGTGATCTGGCTGTCACGGAAGTTGTGGAACTCCCGTGAACCGGCGATCTTCTTGACAACAACCTTTACGGCTTGGCAGTACCTTTCGCCGAACTCAGTTCCTTGTGCGTCTATTTTCGGGATGGCGAACCATCCCTCAGCCCCAACCGGAAGTTCTGGGAGACCTCCACTAACGTAGTTTAGCGCATGCGCCGTGTTGAGGCTGAAGATCTTGGCTATTTCTTCGATCTGATTCTCGATCGGCTTGGGACCGATGTATTCACTCGAGTAGAAGTAATCGGAAGCCAACATCCCAGCAATTAGTCTGGAAATGCCCTCTTGCAGTTCGCCACCGCGTTCGTTGAGGTATTGAGCTTGACTACTATTTAGCCTTTCCTTGTCGTACGCAATTTCAAATAAGTTGACCGCATGACGGCCTTTGTCGTCGCGGCTGGTGATCAATGTCTTAAACATCGTCATCCTCCTTTTGTTTAATTTATCCGTAAATGCTACGAACTAGCAACTTGCCTCGTAGTTGAGACTAGTGTTCTAAGAGCCGAAAAACACCCAAAACACTAGTCTCAAAGTCCTGAATATCAAAGAGCAAACTATGCAACAAATATATCATATAGTCAAAATAAGTCAATATGTTGTACCCGTCCACCATTTATGGCAGTCTGTATCTGAAATGGGGTGGCATATGTTGTGGACTGGTACATCCAATTGCATATTACTTTACAGGGTGGTATTATTTGGGTTGGTAATAGATAGGAGGTTAAAATGGAAGTAGAACTGTTGCAGAAGGTGGTTTTCTTTTCGGTAGGATTTATTTTCCTAGCCATCGGCACGTTTGGCTCCTACAAGAAAGCAGATATCCTGTACGGCGTAGGATCCTTGCTTACATGCTCAATAGTAGGGTTCGAATTAATCACTATGGGCTTCATGATGTTTGGACCATTAGTACTAGCGCTTGGTGTTTTACTTTTCCTGTTTATGATTTGAGCGTGAAGATCCGAAGAAAGGAAAAAGATGGCATAACAATTGCGCCGCTGGAGAAAGGGTTGCTGACTCTACTCTCCAGCGGCTTCTCTCATGGCTCTATAAAAAAATAGTGGTATATGTTAGTGGAGTTGTTCAGCTCACTTCTAACCTTTGCGCTTTGGTTTTATGCCGTTTGCTTTAAGTAACACTTCAAACTCCCTGCGCTCTATTGACTCATCTTCTATAAGCTTATTTGCTATGGCATCTAGTACTGGCTTGTGCTTTTGCAGTAAACTCTCTACTCGTGCATATGCTGTGTCTATAATTTTGCGTACCTCAGAATCTATCTCTGAAGACATGCTCTCTGAATATTCTTGCCCATCAACGCCGACACCGAACATTGTTTTGCCTCCATCACTTTCAAAGGCAATTGTGCCTAACTCATCAGACATGCCCCAGCGAGTAACCATGTTGCGCGCAATGGCAGTGAGGACTTGTAGGTCGTTTGACGGCCCTGTGGTAACATCTCCGAAAGTCAACTTCTCTGCTATATATCCACCAAGCGAAACCGCAATATCGTCTAAAAATTCTGCCTTGGTTTGCATTCGCTTATCTTCAAAAGGTAGTTTAAGCGTGTAGCCAGCAGCATGACCACGACTAATTATTGAAATCTTATGCACTGGGTCGGAATGCTCAAGCACACTTGCAATAAGAGCATGCCCTGCCTCGTGATAGGCTGTTATTTTCTTCTCCTTCTTGTTGAGTACATTACTCTTACGCTCAGGCCCTAACATTACCTTCTCTATAGAGCTTAATATATCGTTTTGTGTAATCATTTTATGCCTTTGGCGAGCTGCAAGTATTGCTGACTCGTTCATTAAGTTTGCCAAATCCGCACCCGAAAAACCAGGGGTACGCTCTGCAATTACCTTAAAATCAACGCTGTCGTCTAGTGGCTTCTTCTTAACTCCACCACCACCATTGCCCTCTGTTGCACTGGAATGCACTTTAAGTACTTCCTCGCGTGCTTTTTTGTCTGGGAGATCAATTGTTACTCGCCTATCAAATCTGCCAGGACGGAGTAGTGCCGGATCCAGTACATCAGGGCGGTTAGTTGCAGCTATGACTATTACCTTCTCGTTTGGTTCAAAGCCGTCCATCTCTACAAGTATTTGGTTAAGTGTTTGCTCGCGTTCATCATTACCACCACCGACTCCAGCTCCGCGTATCCTCCCTACTGCGTCTATCTCATCTACAAAGATTATAGCCGGAGAAGACTTCTTAGCTTGCGCGAACATGTCGCGTACCCGTGATGCACCAACACCTACAAACATCTCTACAAACTCGCTACCTGATATAGAGAAGAATGGTACACTCGCCTCGCCCGCTACCGCACGCGCCATGAGGGTCTTGCCTGTCCCTGGCCCGCCCATAAGTATCACGCCCTTTGGTATGCGGGCTCCTATTCTTAAAAACTTTTTAGGATTTTTAAGAAAATCTACAATCTCTTTCAACTCCTCTTTAGCCTCCTTCGCCCCCGCGACATCTTTGAATGTTACCTTTTGTTTTTTATCTCTTGGGTCTGTAAGGCGCGCGCGTGAGTTGCCAAATGTAAAGGCCTTCATACCAGAGCGACCCATTTGCCTAGAGATGAAGGCTATTATAAATATAATAATAATGAGTGGTAACAACAGTGGCGCGAGTGTGTTAAACCAATATTTAAAACCTGTAGGGTCTTTAACAATTATGTTTACCGCTACAAGATCTTCTGGGCTTACACCGTAGTTTGCAAGAGTCTCTGTAAGTGATGCTTCGGCTTCCTTTTTAGACTTTTTGATGACTGCTGACGAAGTGGAAGTATCAGAGGTATCAGAGGTATCATCTTGAGAGACTTGTTCTTGCTCCAGTATATATTTTACTTCTAAAATTTCTCCTCGTACTAATATTTCGTCCACTTGACCTCCTGTTACATCAACTGCTAGCTCTGATAGTGATATTGTTTCCTTCTTCTTAAAAGATTCCAATATTGAACCATATATTGAAAGAAGAAAAACAAATACCATTACAGTCAGTAATAGTTGCCAAAAAAAGTTTTTATTATTTTGTGGCATTTTTTTATTTTTTAAGATTAAAATACTCTTTTTTTTGCTTTTTTTGCTAAAATTTAACAAAAATTTGCTTTTTTTTGCTTTTTTTGTGATTTTTTTTACTTTTGGTGTTTTTATGATTGCCATAATGTAGTATTTATAACATAAAACACCCAAAAAACGAAGTGATTTTGTTACTAAAAGAATACTTGCATTAAAGCAGGGATTATTTTCTTTGCCTAGTTATTCAATAGAGAAGGTTGTGCTGACTATTGTTGTTGCGTATTGTTGTACATCTCTATATGTTTGCGCGCCATAGAGATTTTGCTTTAGCGCATCTGCTGTGGTACGCATAAGGTAGATTGTATGCTCTTTACTTGTATCTGTATATGTACGCCTCCACTCTCCTCGGAATTTTTGATCTCCTTCATCTCTCAAAACAGAATATGCGCCATCATCTAAGAATACTATGTATGCATAATCTTGACCAGACTTGTCTGTTATTGAAGCATCTATAGAGACTTTAACCGGAGAGATGTCATCTATTGGTGTTGCGACTAGTCTGGCATTGGTAAACTGTACTGGATTTGGAACTGTAAACCAATTGGAGTATGCTTTGTTAGTTTGTTGTCCGTTTGAAGTACCCTGCGCTACTGCTCTATAGCGTTTGCTGAAACTCAAGTTATCGTTCGCAGTCTCTGGTATGGTAAAGATTGCAGAGCGTGCATTATACCGAGCTTTGATGTCTAGCCCATCTACAGTACTGTTGTTATCATCTTCTATCCATATATTAAGCTCTGTCTTGTCTTGGCTTATTTTCTTATTTTCGCTTATCTTCCAGCTAAGCTCTAGTGGCTCTGCTATCGCTGTGGTTGTAGTAAGAACTGGGCCAGTGAGTTTAACTTCTAAATCTGAAATGGTAAACGGATAATCTGCCGGCTCTACTGCTAGTGTACTTAGTATGCGCTCATATAGATCTACATACTCGGAGCTAAAAAGTGGTGGTAATGTACCGAGTGCAACCTTAAATGGTTTGTGTGTGGATTGCTTGGGAGTGTATGTAATGAGTGTTGTTGTGCCATGCTGCAACCATGAGTGCTTGGTATACTCCACTTCGTTTATAACTACCTCTTCTTCTTCTGGAGTGCCAAATTGTGTGTATGACATAGGTACCTCAGAAAATGAGAAGCTGAACACGCGCCCATCTACATCGTACATGAGTATTTTTGTCCGTGGGTTATCATCGTTCATTACCCAGCTGTTAGGATAGCGGAGTGTATACGCCTGTGTACCACCGAAGTTTGGCTCTGTATAGAATATGCGCCAACCTTCTATTGATATTTTATCTTCTTCGTCTTGCTCGTCTCCTTCGTCTTCTTCGTCTTGTTTTGCCTCGTCCTCTGTAGTGCTTGCTACCATGCCGCTTGCTCGTTTGAGTAGTTTGAGTTTATCGTCTTCGCTTACGCGTACTATTTGCGGGATTGGCTCTTCTGTTTCTGCATCTGTTTGCTGTTGTGTGTCGCTCGGTAAGAGTGAGTTTATGCTTGCAATAGCTGAGGCAACCGTACTTCTCATATCAATACCACCGAAGGTATTTGCATATGCAAAAAACGAAAGAATAAGTGTAGTAAGTGCCAAACCTTTGAGTGCTGTGTTCATTACCTATAATGATAACATTGCTTAGAAAAAAATAAAAGTGTGCGTGTAGAATAAAAAAGAATTTTAGAATTAACATGGAGGCTCTTCTGTGGAGGGCAGAAAAACTCCGCTCGGTGCTTTTATCTATTTCGTAAGTTGTTTGCCACTGCAAGCAGTGGTGTAGCGAGGAAAATACTAGAATATGTACCTGCCATTACTCCCACTATAAGCACGAGTGCGAAGTGCGCTGTAACTGGCGCTCCGAGAAAAAATAGTGTAAGTAGCACCACTAGCGTTGTCAGTGATGTATTGATACTGCGTATATATGTTTGGCTAAGTGCTTTACCAACCGTTACTTTGAAATCTTCTTTTTTATTATTCTCTGCATTTTCGCGTAGGTTTTCTCTTACCCTGTCAAACACGACTATTGTATCGTTGACACTGTAGCCAAGTATCGCCAGTAGCGCCATTACAAACAGAACTCCAACCTCAGCACCAGCGTAATGCCCAAGTACGGCAAAAACTCCTACAGGTATAAGTATATCGTGAGCGAGTGCGATAATTGCTATGATGCCATACTTCCAAGAGCTTATCCCTCGGCCGGCTTGGGACATTCCGTCACTGACATGACGAAATGCAAATGCGATAAAGAGTATAATTGCAAGCGCCACTAATACTATTGCCGTCCATGACTTATTACGCAACTCTGCCCCTATTGTTGGCCCTATCTCTGTAAAGCGCTCTATATGTGCATTTGTATTATTTAGTATATTTACCACTGAACCTCTCTGCTCTTCTGTAATTATGCCGGTTCGCAAGATGTAACCACTCTCTCCGGCATGCCTGAGTGAGTACTTGCCTAGGTCTAGTGTGTCTAGCTTGGTGGTGAGTGTTTGTTGAGACAGTGTAGTCTCGTATGTAAACTCTGTAAGCGTGCCTCCTGTAAAGTCTATACCGAACTTAAGCCCGAATACGGCAACTGCCACTATAGATGCCACGACAAGTATTGTGCTTACTGCAAAAAAGATATTTTTGTGTTTTATGATTGGCATGATTGGTTTTTGATTATTGCATGATTTACTTCTTAATTCCGGTGCCGAATAGGAATTTGATTGTGCCTTTGTTCTCATAATCACCAAGTGCGAGTAAGAATGTGCGACTGATTATGATGGCTGTGAGCATGCTGATTATAACACCAATACCGAATACAAGAGCAAAACCCTCTACAAGTGATGTACCGAACCAGAAGAGTATAACGGCAGTAATTATGCTTGATAGGTTGCCGTCTCGTATGGATAGCCATGCCCTCTTGAATCCATCAATAACAGCGTTATTTGTCCACTTGCCAGTGCCTGACCCATCTGAGATGCCTTCTTTAAGCTCCTCTTTAAGACGCTCAAATATTAAGATGTTGGCATCTACCGCAAGACCGATAGACAGGATAAACCCTGCAATACCAGCCGAAGTAAGAGTAACTGGTAGCAACTTAAATATGGCGAGCATAAGTGCAATATATATACTGAGAGAAATAACCGCGATTAAACCCGGTAAGCGATACCAAAAGAGTAAAAATAGTGCAACGAGTGCCAGCCCCCATATGCCTGCTGTGATACCTTTGGCGAGTGTGTCGCTACCGAGGCTTGCGCCGATTGTTTGACTGCTTAGTAACTCAATAGGCAGTGGCAATGCACCGAAGTTGAGATTGCGTACTAGCTCGCGTGCCTCCTCTGGAGTAAAACCTCCAGATATGACTGCTGTGCCTTGAGTTATCTCCTCGCGTATTACCGGTGTAGAGATTGTTGAGCCATCAAGGAATATGCCAAAAACTTTGCCGACATTTTCTTTTGTCATTTGTGAGAATATCTCTTTGCCTTCTGGACTGAACTCTAGTACAACCATTGGTTCGTTAGAGAGCCCTCCTCCTGATGAATCACCAAACTGTAGCGTGGCGCGCTTGAGGTGTGCACCTGTGATACTTGCATCTTCGTACATACTCTCTGGAGATATGTTTAAGTTGCTGTCTGAACTTGGTGCCGTCTCTGGTATAGCTCTTTGCATGCGGAATTCTAAAACTGGTGTCTTGCCTATCATATCAATTGCTTCTTGTGTGTCTTCAACACCTGGTAACTCTATAATAAGGCGCTCTTGCGCACTCTCATCTCCTAGCATGCTACCACGCTCTGTCTGTACAGATGGCTCTGATACTCCAAAGAGGTTAACACGGCGCTCTATAGTATCGCGGAGTGCTTCCATAGACTCATTGACATCAGTTGGTTGTATGTTGCTTGTATCGGCCTTATAGACTAAATGTGTGCCACCGGAGAGATCAAGCCCGAGACGAAATGGCACAGTGCTATCTGTAGTCTCACTTGAGTATACAAAGTAACCAATACCAGCACCAGCAATAAGTATCATAAGAGCTACGAGGCGTATTTTTAACATATGTAATAGTATACTTATGTTTTGTTAATCCTCAAGGTCTTTTTGCAAGTCCTTGTTTTTGAGTATGTCTTTGAGTGTGTTTTGTGCGTACTTTTTGTATGCGTCTGCGGTTTTAAATGTATTCATTAAGTACTTAGTGTTGCAGAGTTTTAACTTTGATTTACCTATATATTCGTTCCAGCTACTTACATATATTAACACGGAGGTTGAACCTCGGTGTTGTTTATGTAACACGGAGGTTGAACCTCGGTGTTGTTTATGTAACACGGAGGTTGAACCTCGGTGTTGTTTATGTACTCGGTT
>PJEL010003162.1_pt1 | contig 14370 bp, 8 predicted proteins | sample 1853271 | NCBI WGS metagenome assembly PJEL01 (sample SAMN08108733, study PRJNA415343) | Invertebrate metagenome, whole genome shotgun sequencing project. | host: Globobulimina | place: Sweden: Gullmar Fjord | collected 2015-08 | reverse complement strand
TTCCTGAACGCTCAATGGGGTTTTTCTTAAAGAAAAGCCGGATTGAGCTTATGATAAAGCCAAGATTCTGGCCTTTCATCCCCTGTCTAAAGCACAGGGGCTTTCCCGGCTTTTCTAGTCATCACCAAGTAAGATGGTGTGCCAGCCAGGGGTTAAATGCACCATTTTTTGGTTAATATTGCCATCACTATCACGCCAATGAAGTTCAACAACCAATTGGGTCTCAGCCGTAACTTGTCCTAACCCAAAGTGTAAGTCAGAACTCCTTGCCCCAGCCTGACCGTTGCCGCCATCAAGCATGTTGACAAGTTGCTTTCCATTGGGAAGATAAACTTTGGCCAAAGCGCCAATTGCCGGACGGCCAAGCGTATCCGCTCCGGGATGACCAGGGCGAATGAGTTCTGGGGTCGCTTCATACTCTTGAGCTGGTAATAAAAGATGTAAACCCAGGAAATTAGCGCAGTTGGGACAATTATTCAGGTAAAAGTGAGAGCTTTCCCACTGATTGGCAACGGCAAAATCGAGGTCGCCATCACCATCAACATCAGCCGTGGCAATACCCCGGCTCATCTGCGCCCGGTCAAGACCCAACTCCGGAGCCAGGTCGAAGAAACGGCCTGTTGCTGAGCGAACATAAAAAGGGTTATGAGCATCGCCGTTGAGATCATCGCCAGGGTTAAATTGGGGCCAATTGCCAGGATATTGGGTTAACATATCATTGGCTAAGGACAGTTCCTGTAATTCGGGCCATCGATTAATCTCACCCTTTATAAAACCAGTGGCTTGAATCGCTTCCAACAAACCATCATTATTAAAGTCAGCCAGCCGCGATTCCCAGCCCCAACTACTGCGCGAAAGGCCCAATTGTTCACCATAATCAACATAAGGCGCAACACCCGTTGCCATGCGCTCTGTTTGGCCCGTGCTGACAAACATAAAGTGACTCTCATGCAGGGCATAATCAGCCGCAATATTGCTGACGTAAATATCAAACAAGCCATCATTATTGATGTCGCCAAAATCAACGCCCATGCCTTTGAAGGAATCTTGGCCCAGAACCTTTGAACTGGGCGTTGTCAAGAATTTCTCCCCCTCCAGACGGACAAAGCGCAGTTTGCCCGCTTGAGAGCGATTGTGTAATAGCCGGTCTGAGCCAAAATCGTTGGCAAAATAGAGTTCAGGTAAAAGATCACCATCCAGGTCTGCCGCCCCCACGGCCAATGTAAAACTATGCCCCACCTCTGGCTCAAAGACCCCTTCAATCTTTTTGAATTGAACATGAGGGTTGGAGCCGCTGCTAGCCGCCTGCCATAAAAAAATATGGCTGTTGCCCCCATTAACCGCCCGCGACATAGAGTGATTCATATCAATTAGCTTGCCATCCTGCTTACCCAACAAAACGGTGTTATCCGGAAAATAGTTGCTGATGAGTAAATCAACATGGCCGTCACCATCAAAATCGGCAAAGGTTCCAGCACTGCTCCACCAGACATCCTCACCGGACAAGATCTCGAGCGGGACATAACTGTCTGGGGTTAAAGCCGAGGCCGTACCAGCACGGTTAAGGAAGGCCACCGGAGTGCGGCCCCAATAGTAGACCAGGATGTCCATATAACCATCTTCATTCATGTCATTCGGTAAACAGCCAATGGGAGCCATGCGGCCTTCATCGTAGCGTATGTTGTTGTGCTCCAGGGTAAATGGCTGGTATCGCTCTGGGGTGTTAGGAGCTGGGGAAATAATCACCTGATCAATCCGGGGGTCGACATGGCATACATCATTAGCCAGACCATCCCCATCTAAATCATTAAGCCCGATTGCTGCCCCCATCGCTGACAGCCACCCCGAAATTTGTTCCAAATCAGGATGTACTGGCCGAATGGTCTGGTAAGTATACCCTGTTGGCTCATACAAAAGGCTGCTGCTAAAGTCAAACCCAGAGGCCAGAGCCATCCGCTCTGAAGCCGGAAGTTCAGGCAATTGACTTAAAGCATAAAACGTAACCAAGGTGATAAGCGCTATGCTGCGGGTCAAATGTAGACGCATACTTTTCATTTAATAAATCCTTCCTTTGAAAATAGAGTTTCAGTCGATCCAATTTTCCAACTGCCCTGAGGGGATTAATTAACTGCCCCATTTATGCGTATTACTGACAATAAATTGCCCATTTATCAACTATCCATTATCAATTGAGCAAAATAGTGTGCCAGCCAGGAGTTAATTGGATGCTTTTTTGGTTGACCTGCCCATTAGTGTCGCGCCACTGTAAATCAACACCCACCTGAGCTTCAGAGTTGATTTGTCCCAGCCCAAAATGTAGGTCAGAACTTCGCGCCCCGGCCTGTCCATTACCGCCATCAATCATACCAATGAGTTGTTGTCCGTTGGGTAACCGCACCCGTGCAATGGCCCCAACCGCCGGACGACCGCTGATATCAGAGGTGGGGTGACCAGAGCGGATAGTCTCAACGCTGGTCTCACTATTTTGGGTTGGTAATAACAAGTGCAAACCCAAGAAATTGGCACAATCGGGGCAATCATTAGCGTAAAAATAGGAGCTTTCCCATTGATTGGCAACCACAAAATCTAGGTCGCCATCACCATCAACATCAGCAGTAGCAATACCTCGGCTCACCTGCGGTATATCAAGGCCCAACTCTGGGGCCAGATCAAAAAAACGTCCCTGTTTCGAGCGCACATAAAAGGGATTGGGAGCGTAACCGCTCAAATCATCACCCGCTTTAAGCCGAGTCCAACTGCCAGGGTATTTGGTCAATTCATCATTGCCTAAACCTAATTCTTGCAATTCCGGCCAACGGTTGGTTTGACCTTTCAAAAAACCAGTAGCTTGGATGGCTTCCAGCAGGCCGTCATTATTAAAGTCGGCCAAGCGGGTTTCCCAACCCCAACTACTGCGAGCCAGACCCAATTGTTCGCTGTAATCAATATATGGAGCTAAACCATTTTGCATCTGTTCAGTTTGTCCGGTACTGAGGAACATAAAGTGGCTTTCGTGTAGGGCGTAGTCGGCGGCAATATTGCTGACGTAAATGTCAAACAGACCGTCGCCATTGATATCACCAAAATCAACACCCATGCCTTTGAAGGAATCTTGGCCTAATACTTTCGACTTGGGCGTGTTCAGGAATTTTTCCCCTTCTAGCAGAGTGAATTTTACTTCCCCCGGACGGGAGTGATTGTGCAGCAGACGGTCAGGCCCAAAATCATTGGCAAAGTAAATTTCGGGCAAAAGATCACCATCCAGATCAGCCGCACCAACGGCCAGAGTCCAGGCCCTAAACACATCATCCTCAAAGATGTTCTCAGCTTCCTTAAAGGTTACGGACGGACTTGCTCCACTTTGGGCATCTTGCCACAAGAAAATGTGATTGCTGCCGCCATTAAATGCCTTTGACATCGACTGATTCATGCGGGTCACTTCGCCTTCTGTTCCGGCTAATACGGCCGTATTATCGGCAAAGTAATTGGTAATAAGCAGGTCAGTGTGACCGTCGCCGTCAAAATCGGCAAAGGTGCTGGCACTACTCCACCACACCTCTTCGCCCGCTATAATTTCGATGGGGGTATAGCTATTGTTGCTTAGGGTTTCACTTTTATAAGCAGCATTATTCAGGAAAGCAAGCGGGGTGCGGCCCCAATAGTAGACCAGCAAATCCATATATCCATCCTCATTCATATCATTGGGGATGCAACCAATAGGGGCCATACTTTGTTCATTGTAGCGGAACCCCTGTTGTTCTAACACAAAAGGGGCATAACGCTCTGGTGTGCCGGGGGCAGGAGAAATCATAACCTGATCGATGCGGGCATCAATATGACATAAATCGTTGGGCAGGCCATCATTATCTAAATCATTGAGTGCAACCGCCGCCCCCAGAGCCGACATCCAACCCGCAATATGTTCCAAATCAGGGTGAACATCGCGAATGGTCTCATAACTATAGCCTTCAGGTTCGTATAAGGGAATGTTATTAAAGTTAAATGTGGCCGCCAAAGCTTTGCGTTCTGCCCCAGAAAGTTGAGGCGATTGACTTAAAGCATACAGCCCTAAAATGGTTATAATAGCCACAATCCGAGCTACCTGAAACCGAACTTTATTCATCTTAAAATCTTCTCCTTATAAATAGTTTTCAATTCCAACTTGTTACATTTCTATTAGACCAAATTACCAATTACTAATTACCTGTCACAAGGCATCACATTCTGCTCAGACTAAGTAGTTACAATATTACAAGTTAATTATGAAAAATACTTAACCTGTTGCTCTGGTAATCTTTTGATTGGTTATGTTGTCCATTGTCAATTATCAATTGTCAATTATCCATTATCCATTATCCATTATCCATTATCAATTAAGCAAAATGGTATGCCAGCCAGGGTTTAATTGTACTGTTTTTTGGTTAACACCCCCCTTACTGTCTCGCCACTGTAATTCGACAGCTAGAAAGGTATCAGAGTCGATATTACTCAAACCAAAGTGAATGTTGGAACTACGAACCCCCGATTGACCATTGCCGCCATCAACCATACCTACCCGTTCTTGCCCGTTAGGCAACTGCACTTTAGCCCAGGCCCCAACTGCCGGACGGCCCACGGTATCGGGGCCGGGATGACCGGGGCGAATGATGGTAGTCGCTGGGGGACTACCATCAACAGCTAATAAAAGATGCAAACCCAAGAAATTGGCACAATCGGGACACTCATTACGGTAGAAGTACGAGCTTTCCCACTGATTGGCCAGGGCAAAATCCAGATCACCATCACCATCAATATCGGCTGTGGCAATCCCGCGTGTGACCTGGTATTCATCAAGACCTACATCTGGGGCTAAATCAAAAAAACGTGTACTGCTTGAGCGCACAAAAAAACGATTAGGCTCGTGCCCATTCAGGTTATGGCCTGTTTCGATGCGGTTCCAACTGCCAGGATATTGGCTTAACTCATCATTGCCCAACCCCAATTCTTGCAATTCCGGCCAGCGATTAACCTCGCCCTTCAAAAAACCAGTCGCCTGAAGGGCTTCCAGCTTGCCATCATTATTAAAATCGGCCAAACGGGTTTCCCATGACCAACTGCTGCGGGCAAGCCCTAAAGGTTCGCTGTAATCGATGTAGGGAGCAATACCATCCTGCATACGTTCGGTTTGGCCTGTGCTGAGAAACATAAAATGGCTTTCATGAAAGGCATAGTCGGCGGCAATATTACTAACATAAATGTCAAACAGACCATCCTCGTTAACATCACCAAAATCGACCCCCATGCCTTTGAAAGAGTCGCGCCCGACGATTTTGGAATTGGGCGTATTAAAAAACTTCTCGCCTTCAAGCAGGACAAAGCGAAGTTCCCCCGCTTGAGACCGATTGTGCAATAAACGGTCTGGGCCATAATCATTGGATAGATAAATTTCGGGTAAAAGATCACCATCAAGGTCGGCTGCCCCAACAGCCAGAGTCCACCCCCGGCTTACCTGTTCAGCAAAAACCCCCTCTACTTTTCTAAATTTGACCTGGGGTTCAGCTTTGCTGCTGGCCGCTTCCCACAGAAAGATGTGCGTGTCACCACCATTGAAGGCTCTTGAGAGGGAATGATTTAAATGGCTTACTTGACCCTTTTGCCCGGCTAATAAAACCTTATTGTCCGGAAAGTAGTTGCTGATAATCAGGTCAGCATGGCCGTCACCATCAAAGTCGGCAAAGGTGCCAGCACTGCTCCACCAAATATCTTCGCCCGGCAAAATCTCGACGGGGTTATAACTCTTAGCGCTCAAAGGTGAGCTACCCTGATTAATGAAGGCAATAGGCGTTCGCCCCCAGTAATAGATTAAAAGGTCCATATACCCATCTTCATTCATATCATTAGGTATACAGCCTGTAGGAGCCATAACGCTTGAGTCGTAAGCGATGTGGCTGTGGTCTAACACAAAGGGTTTGTATCGAGCGGGCCTATCGCCGGAAGTCTCAGCTAGGGCTGAAATAATCACCTGATCAACGCGAGCATCAATGTGGCAGGCATCATTGGCTAGACCGTCGCCATCTAAATCATTGAGGGCAATGGCGGAACCGCCAAAGGCCGATATCCAGGCCGCAATATGCTCTAAATCGGGGTGGACCTGGCGGATGCTTTTGTAGGTAAACCCCGCCGCTTCGGGCAAAACACTACTCTTAAATTTGAAACCCGCTGCCAGTTCAGCCCGTTCGGAGGCCGACAACTGTGGCAACTGACTCAGCCCGTATAAAAGCATAATGATGGCAATTGCCATAAAACGTGCTGTTTGAGGACGAATTTTGCTCATTGTATCAACTTTTCCATATCTAAATCTACATTCAATAATTCTTGTTGGGTTGCAAACTGAGCCTGGACTCGTTGCCGCCAGATTTCCCAGGCAGGTTCGAGCCTCACCTGAGTCGGGTCATCAAAGGGGAGATTTTTACGGGCGCTATTGGCAAGCTGCGCGGCTTCGTGTAGAGATAGATTACAAACAATTTGACAGGCTAATTCAGTATGGGCCACCGGATTTTTAGCCCTGGCACGAGTAGCCGCCGCAAAAACAACACCTTGAGCCAGATAGGGGTGGTAACTTGCGGCGGCTGTATCTAGGGCCTTGATGCTATCGCTATTAACACCTCCGGCATACCCACAAGCGAGGCCAACCCCGCTCCACAAATCAGCTTGCCGCGAAGTAGGAAAAGCGTTGATGATTGCTGCCATACGTTTTACATTAGCTCCCTTAACAAACCACAGACTGCGACCCAAACCCTGATCAAAGACCCGGCAAGCATAACCCCTTAAATTTTTAGGCGGGGGAGCCTGCTTTTCTATATAATCTCTCCAGCTAAAATAACCTTCATGAAAACCATAACCCTCAACAGCCAACCACCCCACAACTGGGTCAAGCCGTTTGAGTTGCCCTTCCACCCCACGCTTTAGCCGGGCCAAAGCCCAGCCCGCACCCACGTGGATCATATAATAGTGCTCATTACCAGGCCCATCGGCCAAGCGTTGCAGTCGATTGGCCGTCCAGGGGGTAAGCAGGTCTAACAAGGTCAGACCCATAGCGGCTCCTTCAAAAGCAAAACCCTGATACTCAATCTCAACCGCTTCCTTTAAATACTCGGTCAGGCTTTCGGGGTTAGGGTCCATCAGGGCAGCGTGATAACCCAAAACAAAAACACGGCCAATTTCCTCTAAATAATGGCCCACATCCTGATTACTCACCCCAAAACCACGCCTGGCAACAGTGGTTTCCTCTACCGAGATACCAAACATAAGTTTGCGTAAGCGGCCTAATATCATAAATCCCTCCTATCAAAATAACCTATACTCAGTAGATCCAATTTTCGAGGAGCCAGCATCCTCAAATACCTCACACCTCAAATTTGGGTCCACTGATACTGAGATTAGTACACCATCAGCCAAATTCTACCACGTAGACCTATGTCATTCTGAGACGAAGTCAAAGAATCCCTCTCAAATAACAATAACCAGATAAGGACTGTCACATTCCTTTTTAACTATGCTTCAATTATCCAACATTAACCACCGCTTGAAAACGTCCATAGGTCGGTATTTTGTTCAGACCTGAGTAGGGAATATTTTCAGACCTTAGTCTGATAGGGCTGTTGAAACTGTAATCAGCTTACTAAAGAACGAGGATTACTTAACTATCCCATTTCTGCGTATAAATTCCCTTTCTTTCAAAATCCAACATTCTTTCAAGATTTCCTTGACATTTTCTTGAGATTCTCTTGGTAACCTAATGTAGAAAGGAGTAGTTACCAAAGAGAAAAAGTAACTACTCAGCTTACGCAACTGAAGTCGCCATTATAGAGGTTTTCAACCGTAATATAATATCCGCCCCTAATCCCCCATCCGCGTAGGCGGATGATTGGCTTTAGCCTCCTAAGGGCGGTTTCAACCGCTCAGGCCGAGTAGTTACGAGAAAAATTCAATAAAGAAGCTGGCACAACAAACACAAATTGTGAGAAACCCAAGCGTATAACGTCGGCGAAACTTTGTATCGCAAGCTTCAGCCAGCTCAATGGGTCTCTTGTGAAATAGAAACGTTTTCACTTGGGAGAAGCGGCTTTCTTCTCCAATAAATTTACTCTAATTACAAGAAAGGATAGCCTAATGAAAAAATTGGAACTAAAATAAATATAATGCAAAGGATGAAACTATTATGAGCGTAATTTACCACAAAATCTGGTATGACTTGTGGCATAACAAAGCCCGAACCTTGCAAGTTGCCTTAATTATTGCGATGGGGGCGTTTGGCATTGGCTTGGTGGTTGGAGCTAGAAATTTAACCATAAACCCTATGGCCGAGTCATGGCAAGTAGCGCGGCCGCCTATGATTCAGGTGGCGGTTGACCCACCGATGAGTGACGATGAGCTATTGGCGCTGGAAAAGATTGAAGGCGTGGCCGAAGCCGAGGGCTTGATGAGTACCACGTTTAAATGGCGGCGGACCCCCAATGAGGAGTGGCAAGTAGGCAACCTTCAGGCCCGCGACGACTATACTGACCAAAAAATGTTAAAGTTTAACCTGGTCAGCGGAGAATGGCCTCATAAAAACAGTTTTGCCGTGGGCGCCGGCTTTGATACCTTTTTTGATGTCTACCCAGGGGATACGCTGTACCTTGAAATCAATAACCGGAAGCATATGGTTAAAGTTGGGAGTGTTCTTTACGAAGCCAGCAATCCGCCCACGTTTGTTAATGCCTTGCAGCTTTACACCACCCGCCAGCGTTTTAGCCAACTGACCACAGAAGAAAATTTCAATATTATTCAGACCAGAGATGTGGTGTTTAACCAGGCTGCACAAGAACAAACCGACCTGGCTATTCAAAATCATCTGGACCGGCTTGAGGTTGACTCACAGGGGATGGGTGGCCCCTTTGAAGACCGGGTCGTTGATCCCCAGGTTCATCCCATTCAAAATATTCTGGACGCGGTCTTTCTGATTATGGGCCTAATGGGTGCAGCCACGGTTATTTTGGGCCTGTTTCTCATTTACAACACGGTCAACGCCATTATCACCGAGCAGATCAGTCAAATTGGCATCATGAAAGCCATTGGCGGGCGCACGGGGCAAATTTTGCGGGCCTATCTGGTCACCATCTTTATTTATGGGCTGTTAGCCAGTATTATGGCTGTGCCTCTGGCCGCTATTAGTGCCCATTATCTGACCCTCTTTTTTCTTAATCTCTTCAATGTTGGGGCTGGCCCCTTTACCCTTGACCCACTTGCCGTGTTAGCCCAACTTGGTGTGGCCTGGTTAACACCGTTGTTAGCTTCGCTTTTCCCTCTGGTGGTCGGCGTTCGCATTACTGTACAAGAGGCTATTGGTAGTTACGGATTGGAAGGTGCCATTGGTTTGGTTGACCGCATGGTAGCCAAAATGCAGCGCGTGCCCTATACAATTTTGCTAACCATTGGCAACACCTTTCGTAACAAGCGGCGGGTTGTCTTGATTGAGATGATGCTGGTAGGCAGCGGCTTGATTTTTATGATGGTCATGGGGGTAAGGGATTCTACCACCTACACCTTTACCGATAAACTCACCGCCATTCATACCTACAACGTCACCCTGGCCTTTGAAGCACCGGAGCGGGTCAGACGCATTGAAGCGATGGCTCTGAGTCAACCTGAGGTTAAGGCGGTTGAGATGTGGAGTACGAGTCAGGCCGATGTGCGACCAGCCGCGCAAGCCAAAGCATCGGTGCTTGATAAAGGGGCCACGCTATTTGGTGTACCCTTACCCGCCACTATGTATGCGCCTCAAATACAGGCCGGTCGCTGGCTTCAACCGGCTGATACCTACGCCGTGGTGCTCAATTCAAATCTGGCCGCTAAGGTTGGCCTGGGGGTAGGAGATTGGGTTACATTTGATCACGGGTTGGATCGGGAGTCAACCTGGCAGGTAGTTGGGTTGTTGTTTGATCCACTCAGTAACGACTCGGCTCATATGCCCATCACCACCTTGCAAAAAGAAATTGGCAGCGTCAACCGGGCCAATACCCTGTGGCTGCAAACAACCTCCACCACCCCGGATACAACGGCAGCGGTAGCCAAAACATTACGTAATCTCTATGAAGATCGTAATATTACGGTGGCCCCCGAAAGTATCTTTGAAATGCCCACCATTACCGAAATCGGTGAAGAGGTACTTTTCAGATACAACATTATTGTTACCCTGTTAGCCATTATGGCCGTGGTTATCGCCTCGGTTGGGGGTATTGGGTTGAGCGGCGTACTGTCGTTGAGTGTGTTAGAGCGTCGCCGAGAAATTGGCGTGATGCGGGCTATTGGCGCGTCATCAAGCCGGGTGGCCCGCCTTTTTATTGGCGAGGGCCTGATTCTGGGCCTGTTAAGCTGGGTACTGGCTATTCCCCTCAGTATTCCGGCGGCCTACTTTCTAACCACGCAAGGATTAACCCTGGCCTTGGACGATGAAATTGTCTACCGTTTTACCCCGTTTGGCCTGATTTACTGGTTAATTATCGTTCTGGTTTTGGCTATTGTGGCCAGTTGGTTTCCGGCCCGCAGCGCCACGCAAATCAGTGTACGAGAAAGTTTAGCTTATCAATAACTTGAGACTGAGGGTAACTAAATGCTTGAGAACAAGACACAAACTCCTTTAAAATATCCAAACACATCTGAACAAACCGACTGGTTGATCAGAACCAAAAACGGGCAACGACAGGCATTCAACAATGTTGTCCAAAAATACCAGCAGCCTATTTACAACTTCTGTTATCGAATGTTGGGTGATGCATATGAGGCCGAAGATGGTGCCCAAGAAACCTTTTTGAGGGCCTATACCCGGCTAGACTCTTATGATAGCAAACATAACTTTTCAACCTGGCTTTTTTCAATTGCTTCGCATCATTGCATTGACCGCTTGAGAAAACGGCGCATTTGTTGGATTCCCTGGGATAATCTGGAGTTCCGGCACATTACCCCAAACCAAAATACACTCCAACCGGAAAACGTACTACTTAAAGCCGAGGCCACACAAGACGTGCATACACTCCTCAACTCGCTATCGCCAGATTACCAGGCTGCCATCATCTTGAAATATTGGAATGGGATGTCCTATCAAGAAATTGCTCAAACGTTGAATAGTACCGTCAGTGCGGTTAAGAGCAAACTCTTCCGGGCGCGCAAAACGATGGCCCAAGCGGCTAGCCAACCACAAAACCACTCGACCCTTTCGTATGACCTGTATCACCTCAAAATATGTCCCGGCCATATCTCTTGATGACCAGGGATACTATCGAACAGAATTCAAATATAATTCTCCAATTTTAAAACGGGCAATTTCAGGGTAAACTTACCAAACCTCAAATAATAACATGTTGCAAAGGTAATCAAATGGTAAAACAACGTATTCTTGTGGTAGATGATGACAAATCCATTGTTAAGATTCTGCGCGGTTATCTGGAGCAAAGCGGCTTTGACGTGCTGGTTGCCTTTGATGGCGAAACGGCCCTTCACACCCTACGCCGGGAGCGGCCCGATTTGCTCCTTCTCGACCTGATGCTCCCGGACCGCGACGGATGGGATATTACCCGACTTATTCGGGCTGATCCCCGCCTGTCTGCCACCCCCATTATTATGCTGACCGCCCGGGCCGAAGATACCGACAAAATCATCGGTCTGGAGCTTGGCGCAGATGATTATGTAACTAAACCCTTCAACGCCCGCGAGGTGGTAGCTCGGGTCCGGGCCCAACTGCGACGCAGCCAATTGGGGCACTCCCCCACCTCACGTGTTTTACAAGTAGCTAGGCTTAAACTGGACCCTGATCTCCATCAACTCACGGTTGATGGCCAGATCGTGGAACTGACCCGAACTGAGTTCAAGCTACTGCAAGCCCTGATGAACTACCCCGGGCACACCCTGAGCCGAGACGAATTGCTGGCAAAAGTAATGGGCCACACCTACGAGGGTCTGGGTCGGGCACTCGACACCCACATTCGCAATCTGCGCCGCAAAATTGAACCCAATCCCGATGAGCCAAGGTATATCCAGACCGTCTACGGCATTGGCTATCGTTTTGCAGGTGACATTCTATGAAACGATTGTGGGTACGTTTGAGTTTAGCTATCTCCATCCTCATAGCCGTCACCATTATTTTGCCATTCGGCTCCCTATTTTTCTACCTAGAGACTAAAGAAGCAGAGCTTCCCAAAGTCAATCCAAATGAGTTTGATGTACTGGTAGAAGTGATGGGTGAAGAAAGCCGCCCGTTCCTGGAGGCCGTTCCAGAGACAGTCGTGGTTACATTTCTTTTCAGCGGCCTCATTGGCATCGGTATCGGTATCTGGATTAGTCGCAGCCTCAGCGCACCCATTGCTCGTCTGGCTCAGGCTGCACAGCGGATTGGCTCAGGCGACCTTAGCCATCGGGTCAATGTGATGGGCAGTCAAGAGATTACAGATTTGGCTCAATCTTTCAATCAAATGGCTGCCAATTTGCAGCAAGCCGAACAACTACGCCGTAACCTGATGACTGATGTGTCACACGAGTTGAATACCCCTTTAACCATTCTGGAAGGCCACCTACGAGCCGCCCTCGATCATGTCTATGAGTTGGACGAAGCTGAAATTGCCAACCTTTACGGCCAAACCCGGCACCTCATTCTGCTGGTCAAGGACTTGCGCGAACTCGCTCAGGCTGAGTCGCAACAACTACCGCTCAACAAACAGGAAACGGACCTGATTATGCTCATAGACGAAACGCTGCAAATATTTGAACCGCTGACGGAGGAACAAGGGGTGGTGCTTATGTCTGAGTTTGAAGATAATTTACCAATGGTTATGGTTGATGCTTCACGTATTCGTCAGGTGCTGGATAATCTCATTGCCAACGCCCTGTATCATACCCCCAGTGGCGGCAAGATTACCATTCACGGCACTGCCACAAACAGTGGTGTCCAACTGACCGTGCAAGATACCGGCGATGGCATTTCACCAGAACACCTGCCTCACGTTTTCGACCGCTTCTACCGTACTGACCGCTCCCGCAGCCGCGAAACCGGCGGCACAGGCTTGGGATTAGCTATTGTTAAAGCTTTGCTAGAGCTACACGGGGGACAAGTTCAGGTGGATAGCCAGGGCTTGGGTCAAGGTGCCACTTTTATCATCAATTTGCCAAGCTAAACTTTCGAACAAAATCAGTCACCAGCCATTTTGAATTTCCTCAAACTTGGCTAATCATATAATCTTTGTTTTTAATTCGTGCCAACTCGTAAAATTCGTGGCGGAAAATCTTTTTAACTCGGCCAACAGCCCCCCGGGATATTCTCCGTTTTCTTCAATAAAGTATAACTTACCTTCTAATCTTCCAACCTTCCAAATGGGGAAGTTATTTAATTGCCATTCCTAAGAACTGTCACATTCCTTTTTAGCTATGCTTCAATTATCCAACCTTAACCACCCCTTGAAAACATCTACAGGTCGATACTTTGTTCAAACCTGAGTAGGAAAGATTTTCAGACTTTAGTCTGATTAAGGCTTTTCCAGTTTTTAAATGATCCCAAAACTACAAGATTTCAAATCTTATCTAGCCTAAATAACCTAAAAAAGCCTTTAAAGGAGTTCCGTTGAAAAGGTATCTATCTCAAAACTTAAATTGTCCCTGATGATTTTGGGATCATTATTTTTTCGGAACTCCCTAAATCCATATCGTCTGTTTTGTGAGATACCCTTTTTGTACAAGTAAATCATCTTGACAGACGTTTCAACCGCCAGCGAAAAGGCTTTACCAGCCATTTTCTGGCGGTTTTTTCTTTGCGCCTGATCCTACACCCCAAAACTACACCCTTATATGTTACTTTTGGGACACGACATTCCGGCAGCGAACCTCTATACTGAACATGAAAGTTGATTAACAAAGGAGCCAACAAGATGAACGCTATTTATCACAAAATTTGGAGCGATCTGTGGCACAATAGAGCACGCACCTTGCAAGTGGTCCTGATTATTGCGATGGGCGCGTTTGCCATTGGGATGATCATCACTGCCCGCAATCTGAGCCGGGAGGCGATTACTTCGGTCTGGCAACAGGCCACGCCGCCAATGATGATGTTGTGGGTCAACCCCACCGTTGACGATGATGACCTGACCGCACTCAAACGCATTGAAGGCGTGTCGGCGGTCGATGGGATGCTGACCGAGACGATTGAGTGGCGGCGTGCCCCGGATGACGAGTGGCAATCGGCCAGCCTGATTGCCCGCGATGATTATGATGACCAAAAGCTGAATGTTTTCCATCTGGTCAGCGGCAACTGGCCCCATCGCAACACCTTTGCGGTCGGCAAAGACTCCGACACCTATTTCAACA
>PJEL010003161.1_pt1 | contig 14370 bp, 10 predicted proteins | sample 1853271 | NCBI WGS metagenome assembly PJEL01 (sample SAMN08108733, study PRJNA415343) | Invertebrate metagenome, whole genome shotgun sequencing project. | host: Globobulimina | place: Sweden: Gullmar Fjord | collected 2015-08 | reverse complement strand
GTCTCCCGATCCTCCAAAAATAGCATACCAAGCAGCTCCATTGGTGATTCCACCAGGGAAGTTCCTTTGGCGCAAGGTACTTAGAACACGGTGGTTTCCAGCATATTCGCGAGCCAAGTGTATAAATGATGCATCATCTGCACTCCTCATATAGTACGAACGACCGTCTGGTGTGCCGTCCAAGGGATAACTCACCACCAAATCTCCTCCATGGAATGCAAGACTAGACACAAAGGGATACTCCATTGTCCACTTCATAATTGTTTGAGTTTCTGGCTGTCTTCCATCTAATTTTGAGTTGATACCATTATCTTTAAACTGATCAGGGAAATCTCTGTTCAAATCTCTTCCATTTGCATTATACCGGGTGCGCAGTGTGTATCCATCTGGATTCATGTCTGGTAGAATCCACAGATGTGTCTTGTCCACGATATCCCTCGCACGAGGATCACTTTTGTAATTTTCACAGATCCACTCTGCCATTCCAAGGGAAACAATTCGCCCTGCAGTCTCATCTCCGTGAATTCCGGCAACAAGCTTGACATGAGGCTTGCCATCTTGCACTCCCTTTTTCACCGTGTTGGATATCTCCAGAGCTTCAATCGGTCTCCCTTGGACACTCTTTCCAATCTTCACGAGACGAGAGATGTTACCACAGCGATCAATGTAATCCATCAGGTGAACGTGAAGTTCTTCACTGTTCAATTGTTGTGTTGTAACAAATTCAAGAGGACTCGTGCGCCACGCACCACTCACCCTCTCCCCTCTCTCTTTCCTTGATAAGAATGAAAACAATCGCCCTTTTGGATCCAAAGCAGGATCATATTCTGCATCTTCTGCAAGACGAACATTTGCATACGAGATGTCCACACTGTCTGATGTGAGACCATCAAAGTACCTCTCCATTTTTGCAAAAGCATCCTTGTCAACTGTTGGCTGATCAATGGCAGACAAAGTTCCTATCATTCCTGCACGCTCCACAGCATGCAAGGTTCCATTATCTCCATGACCATACGCAACAGCCACCGTGTTGGATACAATCACTACGAACAAGACGAGCATGGCGAAACCACCACCACCAAAGCCACACCCGAGCCAACCTTCACGAAAGCGCCTGTGATTGCACCCCAGAGAGGTATCCTTCCTTTCTTTCATCGTATAATATCCAAAATTAATATGTAAATCTCCCTGTCGGATACGTTTCGTGAATACTGTGCAACGTCCTTGGACCGTGACGCTGATTACCAAAAGCGTGCTGTTGATTTCTGTTCTTTCCACGTCAAGTAAAGAAAGGTATGCAGTCAATTACTATATAAAACTACAATTCTTGATACAAAAGATGAAATCTTGTCCCAAGAGAACGATACAGGTGAAAGAGGTTGGTGCGTGTTTCCAAGGTTTGTTCGTCACGATAGGTGTCCTGAGCAACCTGGTCAGGCAACGCCTGTATCCTCTTACTTACTACTAGTATGGTATACTAAGAGTATTACTATGAATTGTTTCTGTACTCAGTTCGAGCGTCGTCGTTGTTCTTTTTGTTCTGATAACATGAGGCAGTCCTGGAAGATCTTCTCTAGAGAGAGGACGCCGTTCTCATGAGAGATCTCGTCTTACGTGATGCCGGGGAACGCGTCCTCTCTCCTTCTCTAGAGATCTCAATCACATGCATAGAGTTGATAAGGTTAGACATGAATACTGATGGATCACACAGTCGGTTTAACAGTGGTGACGTGCGCAAGGTATTGGTATCCGAATGTCCCCTTTATCCGAGAGGGACGAGGTGCTTGGACTGACAACTGACTGACTGAAGGTCATTCGTGTTCCAATGCTAAAAAACATATCAACCACGGTATCATCTGTAGTCTCATCTCAATACGACAATCCAGCAGTCTTCAAGTGCAGATCTACATCTAGAGACATTTCTCTATCTATCCCTCTGTCAACGCGTTGAAACTGCCGTACTAGTAGTGGTACGGTGTCGTTTGAAAACATTCAAAATTAAAAAATCCTCCGGAGTAGGCCTACTAGGGTCTCGAGGCCCTTGCCCTAAAAAAAGTAATGGTTCAAGCATACGACCCACCGATTTGAGAATTACATAGAAAAGGTTCATCTTTCTTTATTAAATACTATAGCAGTATCGTATTGAGAAACCCAAAGCCCTTTGTATTCAATCGCATTGTCGCAGGTGTCAACTCGGAACGGCCGCATTCAACATGTTTCGCTTGGTACATATCGCCATCGTCTTTCTTATATGTGCCGTACCTTCAATCGTATTTGTTCAAGGTCAAGGTGGCATGTATGGAGACTGTGATGAGGGAACTTGGATACCTGGGTGTTCGGGTGGAGAGGCTGACTGCGACGGGGGAGGCAATCGTTGCTATTCTTGCAACAATGGCCTCGTACTTGTGAATGATAAGAACGGCCAACAAGAATGTAAAGAATGTGATACTGGAGTGGACAAGTGCATCATGTGTTCAGAAAACACAAAGAGCTGCACATTGTGTAAGGACGGCTATCGGCTTGTCACAAACAAAAAGGGGGTTCAGAAGTGTAAAAAGTGCCGCGATTCTGTTGGTGACAACTGCTTCATGTGCACCAAGAATCTTAAAAAGTGTGAGAAATGTGTTGGTGGTTATTTCAAATTGGGAAGTGATGGAAAATGCTATCGAACCGATGTCCCAAATGAAGATGCCACAGACAGTGTCAAACACTGTCTGTGTTGAATCCACCGGTAGCTTGTGCAGTGGATGCGACGCGGGCTATGTCCTTGTGACGGAGGAAAATGGGTTGGAACAAAAATGCAAAAAGTGCAAGACTGGTCAGAAGAATTGCATACAGTGTTCGGCAGACAGAAAAACATGTACCTGGTGCAGAGATGGCTATACAATTCTCAATGGTTCTTGCAGGAAATCCACCTCCTGATCCTCTCTGGATGGGAATATATATGGATACCAATCCATCACCTTCTTCTCCAGTTGTCAAAATGATGTACACGTGACCGCCGTCAGTACCATTTTTCATAAGTCTATGGATGGCCAATATTGGCCATGGCCATCTATAAAGTGAGACGAAAGTGGGGATGAGACCTTGGCCAAACTACCATTCAAACTACCATCGTCATTTGTATTATAAAAGACGTTTATTATCTATAATCTATTTTTTTGTTTCTTTACGTACTACTGTAAATAAACATGGTGAACGTTGAAACACTCGTAGAGAGACTGGGTCATGGGGGAGATTCAAAACTCTCTGGTGATATTCGTCAGTCACTGCCACTGCAGTCAAAAGATTCTATTATAGATACATCATGTCATGTCGTTGAAGTTGTTGAGAATAGTGGTGGTACAGGAGCAAGAGTTTCCACGGAGGAAGTCAAGCAGCACGTTGACCGACTGCGGGTGCAGGTGGAAATGATGAGCAGAGCGAACGAAGAATTTGGTGTTGAGGAGAGTGCGGTGGATCAGATGTTTACATGTAAGGAAGACTTTCAAGTACGAGAAGATACTATCAAATACGCGGATGGGTCTGAATATACTGGGCAGATTCTGGGGAAGAATCTCAAGCATGGTGTGGGGGTGTACAAGGATGCTTCTGGGTCGACGTACTCTGGTGAGTTCAAGTATGATGTGGTTGAAGGTAAATGTAAAGCTGTTATGGCGGATGGGAGTACGTATGAAGGGGAATGGGAAGCAGGTAACCCACATGGCGTTGGGAAGAGCATGTATCCAAAGGGAGGAACCTACCAAGGGGATTTTGTCAAAGGTGGGAGGCATGGATGGGGTGTCATGACATTTTTGAACGGAGATGTGTATGAAGGAGAATGGGAATGTGATAAAATTCACGGTGAGGGAAGATGGACGTACTCGGATGATGGTTCCTACTACCAGGGCAGGTTTGACTGTGGAGAGAGGGTGTATGGCACGTTTTGTACCAAGGATGGTTCTGAGGAATACCGAGGAGACTGGAAAGGTATGATACGGGAAGGGAAAGGTATGCTGTATATGAGGCAGCTGGGTAAATATGAGGGTGATTTTAAAGACAATGTGCCGGATGGACAAGGGATTTTCAAATACGCTGATGGTTCTGTATATACTGGAGAGTTTGTCAAGGGCATGCGTTCAGGTCAGGGTTCTCTCGAGTTTGGTGACACTCTCTCATATCATGGTCAGTGGAAAGATGATGCCATGAATGGTGCTGGTTACCTGGTAGAGAATGGCAACAAGTATTTTGGAGAGTTCAGTGCAGGAAAGAAATGTGGCAAGGGAAAGATGACATTTCAGAATGGCACAGTATACATGGGAGACTGGAATAGTGACAAGAGACATGGACAGGGAAAATGCAGCTATGACAATGGTGATGTCTATAATGGAGAATGGAAAGACGACAAGCGACATGGCCAAGGAAAGTGTAAGTTTGCAGACGGCACAGTGTTTAGGGGCACGTGGGAAGATGATGAATGGATTCAAACTGGTGCTGATCCAGCCCAGACGAGAATCGGTGGAGCAGGCATTGTACGAGCCCGTGCTGGGCAAACAAGCACATTCATGATACAGGCAAGAGACTCTCTTGGAAACAAACGACTGAGTGGAGGCGACGAGTTCCAGGTACAGTTGGTTCTCCATGGACAGTGTGGAAATCCAGAGATTGGTGATGATGAGATTGTATCAGTTACTGGGAGCGTCAAAGACAAAGGAGACGGAACGTACGAGGTCAGTTATCAGTCGCAGGTGGCTGGCGTATACGAACTCTCTGTATTGACAGAGGTAACGCAGGAAGATGTGGCAGACTCACCATACCCTGTAAGAATTCTTCCTGGGTCTCCATGTTTTGCCAAGTCTCTTTTCAAAAGAGTTGAGCACACCATGATAGCTGGACAATCATTGGAATTTGATATTCTGGTACGAGACAATCTAGGAAACTGCTGCTCAGGACATGATTGGCAAGATTCTTTCAAAATACATACAACATTGCAAGGACATGCATCTGGGCCAATCACTATTGGCTCTGTTGCCACGACTGATGGGAGGTTGCTTTGCTCCTGCACTGCCCCAAAAGAACCTGGATATTACCGCATCTGCATCGAAGATGATAAAGGAAATGCTGCCCCTGGAACACCATTTGCTGTCTTGATAACGTCAAATGACAGTAACGAGGATATTGGACATGAACCAAGCGTGTCAGTCTCATCAACATGGGAGAAGATTGCAAAAGAATCATACATTGCCATTGATGGGAATGTGACAGGATGGGACAGCGATGATGAAGACAATGCAAAGTCAGACAAACAGACATCGAATCCAGATGTGCCTGTGGTTGAAAACCTGGAAGACTTGTGGTTGGTCAGCAAGCTCCAACAGGAAAGGAAGCGCAAGGAGGAACATGAAAAGCAAGAGAAGCTCAAATCAATGAAATCAAAACTAGAGGATATATATGGTCCTCCAACAGAGATACCAACAATGGAAGAGGCTCAGAATGCGTTAAAAGAGATTGTATTAAAAGACACAAGTCACATGATGAAGGACATCATGGCAAGCTCATCTCGTCCTGCCAATCAGAAGACCGTGACATGTCCCGAACAACGCTCATCATTGGCAGCATGCCTTGATGAGCTTGCATAATCATTATTATATCTCTAGTAACGAGAATCGTTGGAGAAAACCTTGCTCTCTGCTTGCGACGAAAATGCTTCTTCAATTACGAACTCAGCGCGTCTTGGTTGGCCTCTCCCGTGGAACGCAATCGCTCCAGACGAATCATTTTGTCTCTAGAATTTTCACTTCGGGTCCAAATGTTCAGAAATACTCTACCACGTGTGACGCTGCAAAGATTGCAAGCTGTCAAGAGGCTCATGACTTGATCAACAAGGGTGGAGAAAGTGGGTACAAGTATTTAGATGTCCGAACACCAGAGGAGTACTCGGCAGGTCATGTCAATGGTTCAGTGAACATCCCTGTGTGGCTCAGGGACCAAGCAACAGGTCAAATGGCTGCAAACCCTGGCTTTGTTGATACTGTTGAAACCCAGTTTCCAAACAAGGACACCAAGCTTTGTTTGGGTTGCCTGAGTGGTAAAAGATCAGAACAGGCAGCTGCAATGCTAACTGATGCAGGATATAGTGACTTGGTGAATATGTCAGAAGGATATCAAGGTTGGTGCGCAGCTGGATTGCCAACCACGTCTTGATTACTTGCAAGACTGTTCATTAAACTACATGATTCGTCGTAGTGCAATATTGTAAACGATTTTACCTGTTCTTTCTCTATGATAGTATGACAAGATAGTACCGCATTAATCGTAAACCTTGCAAGACATCAACATGCATGCTCTCGTGCTTGTTCTTGTGGGTCTTCAAGGCTCTGGTAAGAGCTTTTTCACTGCACGATTGCGAGAAAAACTGCAAGGATCCAATGCGAATTCCAAAGTAACTTTTATTGGAATTAATCAGGATACGATTCGTCGAGATTTTCCTCTGGGTACGTCCACGACAAGCAAGAAGCTGAGCGGTACGAGGGAAGACTGTCTTACTGTCTTGAGGAATGCATTTGACAAACCCAATCCTCGGATGGATCTGGTCGCTGTGATTGATCGTACGAATCTGACCATCGAGCAGAGGAGCACGTGGATCAAAGAGGTACAATTACAAAGGGAGAAGGGGCATGATGTGTCATTGTTCTGTGTCTTTCTTGATGTTCCTGTCAAGACTGCCTCGTTCCGTGCAGCCCAGAGGCAAGACCATGAGGGAAATGTTCATGGTCAAAAAGCATATGCCATTGTCCACAGATGTAATGCGACCTTACAACGCCCGAATCCAAAATCTGAACAATTTGACAAGATTTTTACGGTTTGCTCTAATGACCAGGTCGATTGTGTTGTCGAAATCATCCATGACTCTGTTGGACGTGGCAATTATGATCGGTTGAAAAGATTCAACCTGAATGCAGAAGATGAATCGCCTATCCCTGAAAAGAAACCAAAGAGAGATGGTGCAGGGGTAGTGAATGCGTTCGAGGTGTTGATGAAATCCCAACAAAACCAGGCACACAAGACAACAAACAAAGCATTTCCTCCAGGGGGTCAGAACAAATGGCAAGGAGCGCTGGTTTGGTACGCAAAAACGGAATTTGATAAAGATTCTTCGTTAGTAGAATATAGTGATGACCAGTGTGTTATTATCCGCGATAAATATCCGAAAGCTAGGATACACTGTCTGTGCATAGCAAGGGATCTGTCTCTTCAGGAACCTTTGGATATCAATCCAACCCACAAGAAGCTTCTTCAGCATATGAAACAAGCCTCGTTGAATGTGCTGCATCGTATTATGGGTGGTAACGTTAACAAAGATGCATTCCAGATGGGATTCCATGCAGTTCCTTCCATGAGACAACTGCACTTGCACATCATCTCCAAAGACTTTGACTCACCTTGCTTGAAGACCAGAAAGCATTGGGTGAGCTTTACCAACAAGGACTTTTTTCTTGATATTGATGACTTTACAGAGTTTCCATTACAGTATGAGATAGAAGAAAAGAAAAAGATATTGAAGAGTGCGCCTTTGACGTGTCCTCGTTGCCTCCAATCTGGTTTCAAAAGCGTTAATGTGGTTTTGGATCACTATCGAAACAGCTGTTTCCCAGGCTCGCTGAAAACGCCCTGAGAAACGATCCTAAAATGAATCCATCAATTATTCTATGATCTGAAGAAACTGAAATATGCATGGAGTGTGACATATTGCCATCTTCTGTTGTTTGGCCTGTCACAATTTTACCAATTGTAACAATAGATGTCTGTTGAGGATGGATCACTCCCACTCCAGATAAGATGCCGATGGAGCCTATATTGCTCAATGTTATTGTACTTCCTTCTATATCAGACTTGGTGAGACAACGTTCATTTGCAAGATGCCGTAGTCGTTCGATTTCACTGCCAATCTGCTCTACGGTCTTGTCCTGACAGTTGCGGACACATGGGACTACAAGTCCATGTGGGGTGTTCATTGCAACTCCTACGTGAATATCAGTTGGAATCGTATATGATTCGCCATTATTATCAATTTTAGCGTGCATGATTGGATTTTCTTTCACTGCCTCGGACAAACTCTTCACGGCCTGAGCAGTATTAATCTTCTTTTTCAGAGAGACAATATCAAATGCATGGCAGTGTGGGATTGATACTGACTTTTGCATGGCACGAAACATTGCTCTCCGATACCCCTTGATTTCGACTTTTTCTTCTTGTGTTTCATCTGATTCTTTTGTTTCTCCATCTAGGGTAGAAAAAGTACAGAGTGGGTCGCCCACTGCCACAATCTCCCCCACCTGACTTGAGAGGGAATCAATCTTTCCATCATATGCACTTGTCACATCAATGGTTGCCTTGTCAGAATGAACACGGCAGAGCATATCGTATTGACTCACCAAGTCTCCTGGTTTGACAAACCATTCGATGATTTCTCCATCTTTCAGGCCCTCTCCAGTCTGGGCCAAATTCTGTACCTGTTTGGTATGAAGGGCACGTCGAGCACACGCCACAAGCCTGGGCAACTTCTCATCAGCCCGAAATGTTGCAAGATGGCGCAACATGATTTAGAATCCATTCATAGTTCTAGTTCAATACCATTTCTGTCAACCTATAGACATATGTATCCGTTGACTTGGTTCCAGTGGTCACAAGTCTACATCTGCATGACCAACCATCACCCATGAGTTGCCTTCATCTGCAAGATCTCAATGCGATGCCCAATCTACATCAAGATGGACAACGCATGTTTTCTGCAATTTAAATATGATAATTAATTACAAACGTTGCTTACGACTATCGCTGGCAACGTTGTTGCTGCTCTTGGTGAGCAACTGCTCCTTTGCTCAAGAGGTTGACCAAAGTGAGCTAGACTTTGACGCTCGTGTGGTATTGAGTTTTCAAAATCCTGATTCGGGTTCTAGATGTCGTTTATCTGGCATTTGTGACCTGAATGAAGCCGAGAGGGAACGAATATGTTGGAACAGAACCTTTGATTCCCGCCTCTCCCCAGACGCTGGGTTGTTGTTCCCTGGATTTGTTGCCCAGGAGCGAGACCTTGAATATGAATGTTTGATCAAACCAAATGAAAGAATCGATAGAATAAAACAGGCGATGGTCTGGTCCTGGAATGGATACGAAAAATGTGCTTCTGGAGAGGACGAACTGCTTCCGCTTACTTGCTCTGGTCAGCACTGGTTCAACCTCACTCTGACTGCAGTAGATAGCCTGGATACATTATTGATTGCTGGGTTAGAAGATGAATATCTCAGAGCAATAGAGATGGTCCGAGAGAAGGCTTTCACACGTACCTCTGGCAACTGCAATGTTTTTGAAACAACTATTCGAATTCTTGGTGGAGCACTGTCAGCATACTTTGAACTGGAGGGGGATTTTTCAGACGCGACCAAGGAAACCAGAGAAACATTATTAAAGTTGGCTGTTGATGTGGGGTCAAGACTCTACGTATCTTTTCGGTCAAATTCTGGATTGCCTTTTTCTGATGTGAACTTGCTCAGTGGGGAGACTTCAGGATCTGTCCCTCAATCATCCTTGTCAGAAATGACAACCCTTGCACTAGAATTCACAGCTCTTTCAAGACTAACTGGGGACCCAAAGTTTGAGGATGCTGCACGGTCAGTGTATGATATTCTTTCTGATGCAGTGGCACACTATGAGGGACTCTTACCACAATTTTTCAGTCCTCAAGATGGAAAAGCTAAAGGCAGATACATCATGCTGGGAGCTCGAACAGATTCATACTATGAATATTTATTAAAGCAGTGGATATTCACCGGTAAAACTGATGATCTGCTGAAAGAAAGGTATATTCATGCAATGCAATCTATTAGAAAGAAATTGTTGAGGAGAACTAGTTTTGTCTCTGGTGGAGAGCATCAGGATGGGCTCTTGTATGTTTCAGAAATAAAAGGAAATACCGTGTCATCGAAGATGGATCATTTAGTTTGCTTTCTACCAGGGTTGTTTGCCCTTGGACATTTCCATGGCATCTCTACTGCCCTTCCCATGTCAACAGCAAGTCCCAATGAGGATTCTGGGGAACTAGAGAGGAACAAGCACATGTGGAAAGACGACTTGTATATAGCCCAAGAGTTATCCAACACATGCTATGAGTTGTACAGGCAATCTCCAACCGGGTTAGCTCCTGAAATTGCACATTTTTTTGAGGCTGAAACAGAGTATCCTCACAATCACATGAGTGACATCGGAGGAGGTTACTTTTATGTCAAAGACTTGGATGCTCACAATATTCTTCGCCCTGAGACTGTCGAGAGTCTTTTCATACTATGGAAAGTCACTGGGGACCCTAAATATAGAGAAAGATCCTGGCAAATTTTCAGGGCCTTTGAGAGATGGAGCCGTATAGAAGGCCTCGAACATTGTCTCCTTACCAACGATACATTATACCAGGAGGTAGGTATGATCATAGTACATGAATGTCTGAATAGAGTCACCGATGCTCTGTCAGCTGGAGGATCAGTCGCTGATGAAAATGGTAAGATATTCACAATGGTATCACAGTTCTTTGAAGCAACTAGACTCTCTGATGTCCCCAAAGGTGATGGTAGTGAACGATTGGTTAGTTGGACAAAGGATCTTGTCGTTAATTATGTTCACATTATCCTTCAGGCACTCGGATCTGGGGTTCTCCAACCAGGGACTTCACAACCTTTAAATACACAAACTATGTCATGTTTGAATGCAAACCCAAGCTATGGATATGCTGGAATCAAATCCGTGCTCGAAGTGCGACCAAAAAGAATGAATAAAATGGAGTCGTTCTGGATGGCTGAGACCCTAAAGTACTTTTATCTAATCTTTTCAGAACCCCCTGATAGGTGTCTGCACCCAAGTTGTGCCGGAAAATCAATTGGAGAATCAAGATATCCCCTCTCAAAGTATGTGTTGAATACAGAGGCTCATTTCCTGCCCATTGTTGGACCTAAATACAATTCAAGCATTAATCCCGTGCATCTGGAAGGCTTGGAGAGCATGTTGAATCCATTCGATGAACATGGAGATGAGTGCATCGATGATCAGATTCTCAATCCATCAGAGTATATCGACGAGGAAGACGTGGTTGATGACGGCGTCGAAATTCCATATAATCCTCCGGATCTCTCTGTTTCATCGGATATGGTTGCAGAGGGAGAAGATCAAAATATACTCTTCCATAGAGTTGAGCCTCCTCAACACATGGAGTTGTGAATATGGAGTGGTGAATGAATTATTTACATGACTATTTAATTTTGGAAACTCTATAAATTACTTTCCTCCCTTGATTTTGGAGTATGGAAGGCATCCTTTGATGTTATCCAACATGCTGTCGCTTGTCTGCTGCTTCATGGAAAGCTTGTTTCTTCTCTTGTTGCTCTTCTTCTCCTGGAAATGGTTCTTTCCAGCTCTACGCACAGTCACCTTACCACTGCCTGTAATATTGAATCTCTTTGCAGCAGCCTTTCTGGTCTTCAATTTTCCACCACGACGACCGTCGGCACACTCGACTTCAACCACAGCAGAGACAGCTTTGCGCTGAGAGACGAGAGCGGTGGTGCTGAGACGCGGCGCAGGACCGGAAATGCCGTTCCTCTTTGAGCACAATGCCTGCAACGTATATCAGAATTGGTTAATTAACATGATCAAATACTACTTGAACGCAATGTGGCTACAGATCGTGGGCATACAGTCTGGTCTATTTTACTACTATTATCCACCACGAGAAAATGTGCCTTGTCAGAATCTTGACGAGGCGCAATGAATGTCCATATAGTCTAGTGTATTAATGACCACACAATTGATGGCATTTCCAACACAAGGGCTATAAGCAAGCAAGTGACATACCTGAGCAGCTGGTGCCCTCGTTGACACGCGCAATGAACCCATTCGGGCAGATAAAGAACTCTGCATTGTGAATATATCGGTTGGTATTTCTACAATGAAGAATTGTATTCAACTATGCACTGCAATGAGGAGAGACAGTGGATATATTTTACAAATGTCGGCAGCCGTCTGACTGGTTTTGGACTGGTCCATGGCATATGCCTAGGCCTGTGAAACAAACAGAGACGAGTCTGAAAAATGCCTTGCGTCATCCATCAACCTTTGTCTTTTGCACGTCATATATTGCATCATGATGGGTATCTATAGTATGGATTTCATGACTATATGAATCCACAATATCATGATATTGCTTGTGGTGTTGTCTGATTAGGAAAGGACACAGAATATACTCCTCAATTAATTCGATAATTGTCATATTCTTGCTTCGAGCATCTTCAGAGAACTCCTTCACTGCACCTTTCCCATGGGACCTGGTGCAGTGGAGATGCTGGCCGCGTGGCCCAATGGATAAGGCGTCGGTCTACGGAACCGAAGATTCCAGGTTCGATCCCTGGCGTGGTCATTTAAATTTTTTTTTATTTATTTGTTCTATTTATTTTGTTCTATTCTTTTGTCTGTCTCACAACACAGACATGTTCTCGTAGTATTTCTCTTCTCGATCAACACCTCGCAAGCAAGCAAGCAATTGCTATTACATGTCTTGATTAAATACAAAAGAACTCTCAGCCAAATCTATGGCCCTTCCCAAAGCAGCTGCCTTATTCACAGTCTCTTCAAACTCATTCTCAGGAACACTGTCCATGACAACTCCAGCCCCCGCTTGCAGATGAATCGTCCATTCAGGCCTTTCTTTCGTGACATCAGCATCATTAACAACTACCATGGTGCGTAATGCCAAGGCCATGTCCATTCCTCCGGTAAATGAAACATGACCAAAGCCTCCTCCATATGGTCCCCTCTTGGAGTGCTCGAGTTCATCCAATATCTGCATAGCTCTCACTTTCGGAGCCCCTGACACAGTTCCTGCCGGAAGAGCTGCTCTCAAAGCATCCCAACATGACAGTTCTGGCTTCAACTGCCCAGTTACAGTGGAAGAAATGTGCATGACATGGGAATATCTTTCAATCTCCATCAGCTTGTCTACCTTGACTGTACCAGCTTGTGCAACCTTGCCTACATCGTTTCTACCCAGGTCTACAAGCATCACGTGTTCAGCTAATTCTTTTTCATCCTGTAGTAAATCTTTCTCCAAGGCAATGTCTTCTTCCTCGGAGGCACCTCTTCTTCGGGTTCCTGCCAATGGTCTATTGGTCACTCGCCGGCTTTCCTCGACTCTACAAAGTATTTCAGGAGAAGACGACACTATGACAGATTCCTTAGATTTCAAGTACGCCATATAGGGGGAAGGGTTGACGACCCGAAGCGCTCTATATACCTCGAATGGATCTGCTGTAGTTTTCCGTTCAAATCGTTGTGACAAGACGAGCTGGAAAACATCACCCGATAAAATGTGCTCTTTTGTCACATCAATGGCTTTCATAAATTCTTCCTCAGTAAAGTTGGAATTCTCAGGCTTGTTGGGTCGCTGTTGTAGAGATAAATCTACCTGGCCAAATGCAAGGTTTGGACGTTGCTGCAACTTTCTCGTCAATGTATCCAGTCTATTCTTTCCATCTCGGAAGGCATCGTTTATGTTGTCAAAACTATCCATATTGACCCAGGAAACTGCGTATGCTAACTTTGTCGCGTGGTCAAAAAGTACTGTATCTGTGTAGAGGGCCAGATGCATATCAGGAAGGTTGCGATCATCCGTTGGAGCATGCTCAAAAGGTAACTTGCCCTGATACACATATCGGACAGTATCATATCCACAATAACCAACCCAACCTCCAGTAAATACCCTAGGAAGCTCACTAGGCACTGCAGGACTCCAGTCTTTGCTCAAGTCTTCAGGGATTGCGAGAGGGTCCTGGCAAAACTCCTCATTTGAAACGTGTCCCTTGCCATGATCTACAATCTGCACGGAATGCCCTTTCGCTATGATTTCAAGCGATGGAGAAGCACCCACAAAGCTATATCTACCCTGCTGTGTTCCATTCACCACCGATTCAAACAGAAAGGATGGAGCACCTCCTTCCTCTTCAGAGACCAGAGACTTGTACGCAAGAATAGGAGTCAATTGGTCCCCCATTATCCTGGTGTACAGTGGTACTAGGTTTGGCTTCTTACCGCCGTGCTCTCTCGCATATTCCTCGATTACACTAGAGAAGTAGTCGAAACTGGACGTGGACGGTGCAGATATCGTTTGCTTTGTTTGACCAGCATCCACCGCTCCACAGACAATGTCACTCTTTCTCGAGGATCTATATAATATATTAGTATGAAATGATCTGATTGAATTGCTACGAGAGGCTTGTCGTGGCGCACTGTGCTGGTACAGTCTGACTCTCATTTCAGCAGCAGCACGAGGGCCTTTGAGCAGACGTTGCTGCA